>Ga0116176_10001289_pt1 | contig 19789 bp, 34 predicted proteins | sample AD_STIC08_MetaG_FD_89803 | JGI IMG/M metagenome (GOLD analysis project Ga0116176, IMG submission 89803) | Active sludge microbial communities of municipal wastewater-treating anaerobic digesters from USA - AD_STIC08_MetaG | ecosystem: Engineered > Bioreactor > Anaerobic > Digestate | place: USA...
GCTCTCTCTGCTAGTATTTTTCAAAACCAGAAACGCAAACGCCCTCGTTCTAACGTTCGTTATTCCATTCTGCGCCATGTTCATCGGCCTCGCAATAACCATCAGCTTCGGGCTATCTCTCGAGAGTCCCGCATGGGTAATTCGTAGCGTTACAAACTATTCTCTTCGAGATTCTCCGGACCTTAAAATAGTAGAAGCTACGCCGTATCGCCATTTCATTCTCGTAGTTGATGTTGATAGAGATCGGCAAAGCTATAAGTATGAGCTTGAAAATCTCCCATTCCGTATATTAGATACAAATGGGCAGCAGACCCTGGTAATGCGAGAGTATGTAACTAATCCGACGAATATTTGGATCTACAAACCCTTCCTTTCTGGCTCACGCATTATCGCACAGATTGAAGTAAAGTAGGAGATATGCAGCACACCCCGCGAATTGCAGTTATCCCTGGAAGCTTCGATCCTCCGACCTGGGGGCATTACAGCCTTATTCATACGGCCTGCAGGCTCTACGATAGTGTACATGTCGTAATTGCAAAGAACTCTAAAAAGACAGCTTGGATGCCTGTAGCGGATCGTCTTCGCATTATGACCGAGGATATGGAAGAGTGCTGGGGAGAGCAGGTTGTCGTAGCAACTTGGGATAGCGCCATTATTGAATATTGCGAGAAAGTTAAGGCTAACGTAATCCTTCGAAGCTTTCGAAATAGTATTGACGTTGAGTATGAGCAAGCGATTGCCCATATCAATCGGAAAATCAATCCAATCATCCAGACGGTATACCTTAGTATGCCTCCGGAAGAGGCGATGATTAGCTCTTCGGCAGTTCGGGAGCTTTGCGGTATAGGATACTACGATACCGCAGGTGAGTTGGTTCCTGGTCATGTTGCAGAGTATATTAAGCTTCATCAGAAGCACTAATTATAGATACCCGCAGATGCAGGGTGGTGGAACGCCGCTCATTGATCTGTCCGGAGCTGGTATAAAGAAGTAGCATTAAATAATGGTGGGCCTAAGCCCACCATTCATGTAGACATAACTCAATGGTAGAGTACCAGCTTGCCATGCTGGATGTTGCGGGTTCGAGTCCCGTTGTCTACTTCAAGTCAACCTCTTCACTAATTGAAAGTATACTATTAGAGAGGTTGATATGTATCAATGTAAACTGTGCTTAGAGGAATTTGAAAAGCATACTCAATTAGCTCACCACGTAGCGTATGTACATGGTACGGCTCAAAAGAAATTAGAGGATCAGAAGTTAGAGAGAATTAGAAAATATAGAGAGCATCCAACCCTCTGTCAACATTGCTCGGTTGAACTTCCTTACGATCAGCGTAAAAATAAATTCTGCAGTATGACATGCGCAGCTTTACATAATAATCCTCGTAGAGTAAGTGAAACAGCTAAACATGGAGTATGCCTTACTTGTGGAAAAGAATTTACTAAGAAGTCTTGGCAAAATAAAAAATTCTGCACTCAGTACTGCGCGACTCAATATAGAAGTATTCAACTAAAACAAAGTTGGCTCGAAACTGGGATAACTGGAGATTGGACAGGTGGTAAGACAGGAGGAGCTCCAAAAGCTCAGTATGTTATTCAGACTCTCAAGAAAGAACAGAATAATGAATGTGCTATATGTCATAGACCTTCCACTTGGGAAGAGAAACCATTAGTGCTAATACTGGATCACATTGATGGAGATAGTACTAATAATAGTAGATCTAACCTAAGATTGATATGTCCTAATTGTAACTCTCAAACAGATACATTCTCTGGGCGCAATAAAGGTAGAGGCCGAAAGTCTTTAGGCTTCTATAAAGAACTTAATGGTGTTGATTGACTCCTAGAGAGGTATGCAGATATAAATCTTAGAACATAGACGCGTGGCTCAACGGCACAGCAACGGTCTCCAAAACCGTCATTCTGGGGGTTCGAATCCCTCCGCGTCTGTATGTCTTCGAAAAAGGAGATTACAATGATGAAGTCCAAACAGGAGCTCAAACAGTAATCTCTCGAGCTACAAAATGCTCGAGAGTTGATACTCTACGGGCTCGTGGCAGAGAAGTGATGCACCGGACTTTTCGAGCGCTTTCGGATAGAGAGCGTTGGAAAATCCGGGTTAGGCGGGGGCAGTACCCGCTGGGCTCATATTCACTAATTTAACTATGAAAGTACTTCCAGTCGTCCTAATCGGGCTTGTTCTCACCGTAGCAGCTGTAGCATTTTTTGTACCGTCTCAGGTGTTTGTAGACATAGGACGCGGAGTCTCATCTCTATTTAACGCTAAGAAATCAGCTGAGCCAGTACCTGTTCCACCTGTAGAGCTGGCTCCTCTCACGCACGCGGAGCCTAGAGCTGGAGGAGATGGCGTTGTTCCCGCGCCGCTTCTGGCTGTAGAGACAGCCATTACGCCTGCAACGATAGATATGACAAATAAAATTATCGATACTGTTAAGAGTGGCCTTGGTACTCTTGCAACATTGATAAGTATATTACTAGGTATGAAACAGTTAAAACCTGTTCAAGAGAAAAGGAAAGCGGCTAAAAGAGTAGCCGCTCCCGAACCGACTAAAAAGACCGGTATGCGGGTTACATCGCGCCCAAGATAGCTAGACACTCGGCAAGGACCTCGCTCCCTTGGACCGGAAAGAGGAAATATGATCGAGTATCCAAGCATCGTTAATAGTTCAAAAGCTCCTCGAAAGCCAATGATAGCTTTCGAAAAGCTAGACGGGAGCAACATTAGGGTCAAGTACACTGCAAAGCGTGGCTTCGAGCTATTCGGAACACGTACTCAGCTGCTTGATGAGTCACACAAAGGCCTCGGAGGAGTGATTCCGATCTTTAACAGGACTTGCAAGGAGCCTCTTGAGGAGGTTCTTCGAAAGTTCTACCCTAAAGAGCGAGAGGTTATTGCATTCGGTGAGTATGTAGGACCTAACTCGTTTGCAGGCTTTCATCAAGATCCTCCGGAACTAATGCAGTTTGTCCTCTTCGACGTTCTATTCGTTAAGCAAGGATACGTAGACTTCCTACCTCCACAAGAGTTCATTAAGTTCGTCGATAAGCTCAACGGCACTGTTCCTACCCCGCGTGTAGTTTACGATGGCAACCTAACGGATGATTTCATCCAGCGAGTACGAGCAAACGAATTCAACGTTAATGAAGGCGTTGTGTGTAAGGGTCGCGAGACCACCGGCGCGGCGCGCGGCAAGGTCTGGATGTGTAAAATCAAAACCAATGCCTACATGGAGAAACTAAAAGGCAAGTTCCGCGAAGAGTATATGAAGTATTGGGAGTAATATAAAAGGCGGCCACGAGCTGCCTTCTCGCGCCTGTACCTTAACGGATAAAGGTCCCGCCTCCTAAGCGGTGAAATTGTGCGTTCGATTCGCACCAGGTGCATTCTAGGGATGGGTTCTCAGAAATGGGAACCCTTTTTTATTATTAGGAGGGGAATATGGCTAAAGTAAGGACGTTCGATTCAACTGTAACTCAAGCAGAAGCTGAAGCCGGAATTGCCACCAAGGTCGGTCGTATGGTTCGGGAAGCGAGCGTAGTTCTTCAAGACGACGATGATGCTTGTCAACAAGCTGGAAAGGAATTTGGTGAGTGGATTCTCCATATCACAGACACTGAGGTATTCAAAGCTACAATCAAATCTATTCTTGGTCATGGGAAGTTTAATGAAGAGTTCTTCTTAGATGGTTTGAAGGAGGCTATTAAAGATTCCGGGTTCTAGATATACATATACTAACTGAGGACAGGAGTTCCTCATGATACCTAGAGATGAAGCAATCGAATTCCTAGAAACGGCATTCAAACAGTGGCTCCTTGTACGAAGCGAGGATCCCGAAGTAGCCCGGAAGTTCGCTACAGCAGCGTATGATTACTTAATGACTGCTAGCTACTCTCCGCAAGGACTTATTCGTCATATCGAACAAAAGAACTTGGGCGTAGTAAATCTATATTCAGGAGAAGGAGAGTAATATGGTAGGACGGATAGAACGAGGAAGCGAAGCAACGGAACGATGGGTTGGTAAACGATTCAAGATCAACAACGGTAAGCTCAATGCAGTGGTAGTCGACGCTGTATCTAATAGCTGTATTCGAATTGATTACGATGGATATCTAGATCCAACTGATAAGCGTTCTCGATTAACCGGACGTAAACTAGCTACTCTCGAAGAGCTGCGACATCCGGAGCTCATAATCGCTGGTGAATTCTCGAGCCTGATGTATAAGAAGTAATGCTAGGAATCTATGAGTCTAGAGCAAGCCGAGAACTTAAGAAGTTTCTCTTCCGGCAAAGAGTTCGTAAAAGCTATATCTCCGTTCGTACCTGGCTAAACCGAACAATATCTATACTCATAGTATCCCACGATACCGCAGAAGCGCCGAAAACACTAGCTATGAAAGTTAAAACCCTACTTTTTGTAGTAGGGTTTTCTGTTAGTATCCTTGTTAGTGGAATTATTTCAATAGGCATAAATCGGGAGCTTCGCGTATCCCTACAAGAAGAACAATATCTTCATCAAGGCGTCGCTCAGGATTATGAAGTTCTCCGAGACACTCTTAATAGCTACCTAGTAGATTTACGTAAGTACTCTGAACAGATTAACGCTACACTTATCGATGTAGCCCCAGCTATTCCGGTTATAGACCTTCCAGATTTTTATGATACAAGCGAAGTCGCTCAACTAGAAGCTGCTCGGGTCTTACTTAAAAGAGACTTAGCAGTAACAACTCAGTTAAATTCTTTTTTCGCAACAACTAAACCTTTCCTCTTTAGTATCCCTAGCTTGTGGCCAGTGAAGAGTGGTGCAGGTATGATCACGATGCCATTCAGCATTAACTTACATCCATTTACAGGTAAGCCGTACCTACATTCTGGAACAGATATCACTACGTTTAGACCTGGCGAACCGATTGTAGCTACCGCAGATGGGCGCGTAGACTACGCGGGTTATGCGACTGATCTTGGTAACTATGTTGTGATATCTCACGCTTTTGGTTTCTATACGGTATACGGACACTTTCAAAACATTGCAGTAAGAACAGGTATGAAGGTGAAGCGCGGACAAGTAATAGGATTTATGGGTAATACAGGGCTGTCTACTGGCCCTCACCTACACTATGAAGTTCGTAATAGAGGGGAAACTCTAGATCCTGCAGCTTACCTCGCCGTTGGGCGAACCTCATCTGCTATGGCTGATCTTCCTACTAACTACAAGACAGCCATAGGAGGTTCATATGAAAGTTCTGGAGCAGCTAGTTCCCCTGGGTCATCCAAATAGGCCCGGAACAAAGCTTAATTCTGTTCGAGCCCTTGTATTCCATTACACAGCTAATGAGAATATGGGAGCGAACGACACGGCTACTGCAAAGTACTTTGGTCGTAAGTACGTTAAGGTAGGAGATAAATTCTACGAGGCAAACGGTAAGACTGAATTCAGTTATGGTTCAGCTCAAGTCATTGCCGATATGGATAGTATCACGATCGCTATTCCAGTAGACGAAGCTGCCTGGGCCGTAGGAGACCGTCGTGTTCTACCCTGGACAGAGCAGTGGCGTGGTCAGCAGCATATGTCTCGAAATGTTTTTGATTGCCAGCCGAACTATCGTTCCATCTCTATTGAGATCTGCGATAATGACGTGGTAAAGAATTCAAAGGCGGATTGGGACGGAGCCGTCGCTAACGCTGTAGCGTGGGCAATCGACTACTGCCAGAAGAAGAACCTCAAGATTGATCTTGCTGGTTCTCTTGATCCTCAGAATGCTAAGCCTCCTGTTGCTGGAAAGATCCTTATTTGTAGGCACCACGACATCAGTGGCAAGATTTGTCCTAAGCCGTTCATTGACGATCCAGTTGCGTGGAAAGCAACTATTCAGAAAATTGCAGACTCCGTCGGAGTCTAACGTATATTCATTAGGAAGGAGTTCTAAATGAACCAGACTGCTACTGAAGAGGCGACTCTGTCTCCTACCGCTACACCGTCCGAGAATATTGCTGATGTCACTCCCTCTGTAGATACCCAGGAGGGAGAGCACCAGCATATGAACTTCGAAGTTCTCGATGCTGCCAAGAAGGAGCACGCAATCGTTTTCGCAAAGCCTGAAGAGGTTGAAGGCGTTGTGTGCGAGGATGTTACGATCGAGGATATCACTCCCGAGCATCTTGATCTAACGAAGCGTATGCTCAAGCTTCTTGCTCAGATCAATGGCCTCGGTCTCGCTGCTCCTCAGATCGGCATCAAGAAGAAATTCTTTGTTTACTGGGATACTCGCACTAACACTCCGCACTGCTGCTACAACGCGAAGTACTACGGCGATCGCAGTAAGGCCGTTTGGGGTGAGAAGTGCCTCACTTACGGTCAGCTGATGTTCGCTATCAAAAGGTTCAAGAACATCCAGGCTGTATGGTACGAGTATGACCCAGATAAGCACGAGCTCGTCAAGCGTACTAAGAGCATGTCCCGCTTAGAGGCGGAAGTCTTCCAGCACGAGACCGACCATCTCAACGGCGATACGATAGCTACAAAGGGAATTCTTGTTAGGTAGTTGTACTAACTATGATATGACACTATCGGAAATAGAAACAACGTTATCGGCTACAACTATATCAGCTAAGTTATCTCTTCTCAACAATACTACAGTTGTATTCATGCAGCTACGTGGACAAATGGATACCAATAATTCGCACCACGTAGTTAATGCTTTTAACAGCCTCGTTGAATCTGGATTCACCCGTATTATCCTCGATATGTCGGGCGTACCGTATGCTTCTTCTACGGGCATCGGCGCGCTTACTCATTTATTGAAGGCTATCTCGACGAAAAAGGGGAAGCTAGTGCTAATCAATCTCGTACCTGGTGTGTACAACGTTATTCAGCTTCTTGGGTTCACCTCGTTCTTGACAATTAAGGATTCCGTAGACGCAGCTCTCAAAGAGATGTAAGAATTAAAACGGGGTCTTCTAATTGCGCAAGGCCTATGGCGCTGATGAGTGCTTGGGTAAGGGCAATTGCGGCGGCGATCGCAACCAACCAAGTACGTAAAGGCTACACCCGCCAGTGTAGTCGTCGGAGTAACAGGACGTCGCACAGCGACAGAATGTGAGCCTAACGACTAGAGGAACCTGAGATAACCGGAGCTTTGGTGTGATAGCGCATTGCTCGCTACTAAATGTAGCGAGAGGACCTGGGAGCATATCCCAGGAGGCTCCCTTGGAGAGAAGATGAGTGATGAAGAGGAAGACGTTGGTGATGTCTCTAAGTATGCTCCTTTTAAGGGCTACGACGCTATAGATCTCTTTTTTAGCAACTTAGATGTGTTTGCAACTCCATACGATGATGGTGATGCAGAATCTGGTCCGCATGGCGGAATGGAGCTCACTACAAAAGGGCTCAAGAAAGCTATTCAAGCTACCTGTGATAAGACTTCTCTTCGTCCCCGCGATTTCCTTAATCTGCTTCGTCGCACTACCTACAAAGCAGCTCCCTGGCCTCCTGGAGAAGAGGATCGGCACTACGATCTCAAGGGTATGCTGCGTTGGATATCTGATACTGTCCGATCTATTGAACGTGCTGAGACCCGTCAAGAGCTTTCTTTCTACGAAAGTATAGAAGAAGAGGATAAGGGGGATGTCTCCACGTTTCCATCCCCTAATTGGAAAGCCAGTCCTCACGCAGACGAAATTATAGCCTATCTTACCAATCTCGACTATCCCGAGGAACTTATAGAAGAGCTAGGACAGGCGATTGTTGAAGGCTCTATTGACAATGAGGATGGTATGGATCTGTATGACCCAGATTCAATTGAAGAGACCTTTGCCATGTATGCTCCTCAGTCTGCCGAAGAGTTTAGAGATGCCCACTCTAAAGTGGTGTTCGCTATGTACGAATCTGTAGAAGACATCGGAGACATTTCCGAGTTTCCGGAACCTACGCATGTACCTATTGCCGCAAGTTGCGGGATGTGCGGCTCTCCTATTGGTCCGGAAGGACAAGACGTAATGCCTGAAGATATCCCCGCGTCGTACGACCCAGATGACTACAAGCATGAAGTCTGTATGCACTGCGCTGATAGAATGGCTGGCGAAGAGAGAATGTACGTTACTCACGATATGGCTCTCGATGCTGGTGATCCTGATCTAGAAGGAACATTGTGGTGACTTTTTCAAGTCCCACTAATATATTATACGTAAGAAAGGAGGACACCTGATGAAGTAGGGTAGTAGCACCACTAATTATGGTATGAATTACACCCGGAACTATTTTGAGTATGTATCATATGTTCAAACTTTGAACAGATCTAAAAATAGAGGAACCTATTATGAAAAACATCACATCATTCCTAAGTGTATAGGTGGAACAGATAATTCGGAAAATCTTGTACTGCTAACAGCACGAGAGCACTTCTTAGCTCATTTTCTACTTTGTAAAATCTATCCAGATAACACTAAGTTGCTTCTCGCTTTTCATAAGATGAGAAGCTCCTCTACAAATCAGCAACGATACTATAATTCGAGGCTGTATACCAGACTAAAGGAAAAGCTATCCGTTATCTACAGAGAGCGAAATAAAACTCGAAAAGTCACTCCAGAGACTCGAGAGAAGCTAAGACGGTCTCGCACGGGTCGCCCTCTATCCGAAGAAACCAAAAAGAAAATAGGAGCTAGTCGTAGAGGCAAAAGCAGATCTGAAGAAACTAAGAAACAGATTGCTGAAACCCTGAAGGGACGAAAGTTCGACGAAGAGCATAAGCGAAAAATAGCTAAAGCTAATAGCGGAAACAATAATTATGCATACGGTAAAAGTATGTCAGAGATTCGAAGATTAGCAAAAGAGAAAAAGGAGGCAAGCATGCTGTAGGTAAGCTCTACTGGTCCTCCGTAATAGCACTTTGGGAACAGCAAGACAACTAACACAAAGGAGACTATTATGGCAGACACAATCGTTATGGATCGCAAGTCTTTCGTAGATCGAGAGACGTTTCTTAGGATGAAGCAGGACCAGAAGGACACCGCTCTCTTTTTGAAAGGTAAGCTTAGTATCGCCGACTTCACTGAAGAGGCTGATCGAAAGCGCGCACTAAGGCTCAGCTCGAGCACTCACGCCAGATACCTAAACATTATCTACGGTATCGTCCGCGGTCGCAAGTATCGCGAAATTGAACACAAGTACAGAGAGAACAACGCACCCGACGGCTACTGGATCGAGAAGGTTTGTACTGAGTACGGCATTACGTACAACACCAGCTACGCCGATCTCGTAGAGTTTGCGGAGATCGATTATGGCGTCTGATACTAAGATGGTCGTAGTCGTCAACATGGCAGCGAAGATGTCGATTGGCCGTCTTGCAGCGCAGATCGCGCACGCCGCCACTCTTGCTATCCTTGAAGCGGGTAAGTGGACTCCGGATCATACGTTTTACGTAAGCACATACGACGATCCTGTCCTTCGCTATTGGATGAAAGAGAATATTACCAAAGTCGTTGTTAAGGCGTGGGGTGAAGAGCAGCTCGCTGAGTTAAAGAAGCAGGCAGAGGAAAGGGACATTCGTACAGCCCTTATGATCGAAGATGATGGCCAAGTCACAGCTTTGGCGTTAGGCCCCGATCTCTCCGAAGCCCTTGATCCCCTAACGAGGGAGTTACCCCTCTTGTAATACGTGTTCTCGATACAGACGGCACTGGCTAACCCCAGTGCCGTTTTGATATTATCCTTGCCCTAGTAGCTCAGCGGTATGAGCGGAGGTCTCTAAAACCTTGCGTCGCGGGTTCGATCCCCGCCTAGGGCACTAATTCCTTATAGAGAAAGAGTCAATTTTTATTTGACTCTAAGTATCTAAGCTGGATGTAAACCGTGTAAAGGAGGTACGACATGGCAGCTACTTGGAATGGCCCATTCAACCCTCCTGGTCACCGTCCTTCTAAAGGAATGCAAGCTATAGGGATAGGAATATCTACTCCCGATAACGTAGTCCTTCTAATCGGGATTGGGTACTACAAAACCGAGGCTGACTTAAGTCGAATGATCGACGATCTCATAGCAGAGCAGGGTATAGAAGCCGCTGCAGCTCTTTAAGGAGACCGACATGTCTAACCAGCGAGCGTTGTGGCGCGAAGAGATCGCTAAGGTACAGCAGTGCCAGCAGCGGCAGGATGGAACGATGGATCAACTCGCAGATCTCGTTACGATCGCCAATAAGTTTGGCTTCTACGATGCCGCGGACTACCTTAAAGACTTGACGAAGGATATCGAGAGATTCTGATGACTAACTAGTCACCATGCAACTGCAAGAACGATTTAGACCGATTTACAGGTATAAGAACGCATCACGTGAAATCATAATCTTCGATGTTAAGCATTTTGAAGACCGACTTGTACAGCGTGGATGGTATTTACTTCATCAACCTCGGGAAGCCATTTTTGACGCACTACGCCGAGGCTGCGCTAAAATAGATGAGGAGTATGGATTCGAGCCGGGTGATTACATGGTCATTTCGGATAAAGTAGGAGTTAAGATTCCAATTACGGTTCGGGTAGACCGATACAACCCTGCCCGAATAATCGGAATGATACCGACACTTCTTTTGAAAAATTCTGCGTACGATATTCAACGTGACTATTACAAAAATGTACTGATAGAATCAAAGGGAAAGATTATAGCTATTCCGTTAGTTGGCGACTTTGTCGACTTCTTTGAGAATGGCGAATTCGTACCTAGCTACGAAACGATCAACGTTTAACCGACGTTAAGGAGGCGCTAAATGCGCGCAGGACACCAGGATGCTGGCATTTTCGGTGGGTATAAGGACGGCACTGGCCTCGATAGCTTCGTCGCGCTCTCCCTCGGCTGGGATCACGTTGCCGAGCATGAGTGGGGGATCAAGGATCTCCTCGACGATTTCAAGTGCAATACCAAGAAGCAGGGTCTCGCTGCTTACAAGATCAACAAACTTGCTGAGATATCGGACATTCTTTTAGAAGATGATTACTCAGCTATGAAATCTCGGCTACGTACGCTCGCTCAGCGCCTACAGCACAACCTTCCTGAGCCTCCGACTCCGGAACGTCCGCAAATTCTTTCGGACGATTTCGAACCTCTCCACTTCGGAGTTAGCAAAAGCAAAAGCTGAGCTCGAGAAAATCGAAAAAGGTTTTGACTTTTCAGACTGAAGCTAGATATATAATGTGTACGACAGACAGGAACGGCAAGGCCAACCAGCACCCACGGTTAAGTAACTTGCCCGACAGTCCTTTAATTCAGTAAAGCACCCCTCAGCATAGGGCCGGGGTTGCGTATAATAAGTAAGATAAAGCACAGGAGGGCTGAACCGTTAATGGCAGAGACTCCGCCTCGCTAATAACAAACTCTGTGTGATACATTCTACTAGTGATTTTTCTTAAGCGGCTTTGGGGCTGGCAGCCCTTCACCCTCTTTCGGCTCAAAGAGCCTCTTTTCCCGGTAGTTACCGGTTTGCTGCCAGCCCCACCTTTTTGGATAGGAGAGCGGATACGGCCTCGGTCCAATCCTCCTCTCGTTTCACGGGGCCTCTATAGCAGGATAGAGCAGTTGGTAGCTCGGTAGCCTCATAAACTACGTCAGCGTGGGTTCGAGTCCCTCTCCTGCTAACCGGTTTGAGATCGTAGAAGCGGTGGGATGAAAGACAGATAGGCCCACAACGAATGTCACTCAAACCGTATTGGCCGGTTGAAGTCCTGCTGTAATGCCGCAGGGTAGTACGACCAAGTTCGTGTCGAGGGCAAGCTCGGCCAACGGTGTGGTAGTAGACACACGGCAGACTATGTTGCTGGTTATTAGTAACCATGCCCCGCAATTGTCGGGTCTTAGCGACGGCTAAGGAGGTGCAAATCCTCGGTAGTCTATAAAGGGATGCAAACGCCTTGAAATCCTTTTCAGTTCATGGAGAGGAGATCGAACGGATAGTCTACCGGTAGAGAAGCCGGATTCGGTATCAGTACGCCGAGTAGTTGTAGAGGCCTGAGGAGCAGGCAGTCTCCAGGAACTGATCAGCCTGGAAGAAAGAACGGGTTCAAGTCCCGATACGACTAAAGGTTGATTCCAAACCTTAAGGAATCGGAATTGGGGTACTAGTGTACGGCGCGCACCTGCCAAGTGATTGCAAAGAGTTCCGGAGCTCGATGATCACAACACATGGCTGGAGGAATGGAGGTTCGATTCCCCATGGCCCCATATGCGTCTTGGTGGTTCTGATGCTACAGAAAGTAAACCACCCCCGAGCGCCATCCGGGTTGAGAGTATCCGGGATGGCAGTGGATTAAACAGGAAACTCCCTGACGCAAATGGTCGTAATGCAGTCAGTATCTGGCGACTATGCCCAAAACCTTCAATGGCTGAAGCCATTTCACCTCGGGTAGGCCCTGTTGTAGGTAATCTGTTGGGGCCGACAGATCGGTTGGTGGTTAACACCTCTCTATAGCCGATCTGCGCCGAACAAGTTGTAGCCTTCTTCCTTAGGCTCCTTGGTCGGTGGGAGGATGTTAGTAATGTACGATGAGAATGACTATTACCCTGAATCGGATCAGTGGCCAACCCCAGTAGCTCATGCCGAAGACTTATGTGTTTGCGAACCTACAAACGAGTAGCAGCTTCGGGGTATGGCGTAACTGGTAGCCGCATCTGACTTAAGATCAGACGTTAATTCGTGAGGGTTCGACTCCCTCTACCCCGACTACAATCCAAGCGCAAACTTAACAACAGCGGCAATGACTGTTGTAATAAAGAGGCCGACGATAGTGTAGATCGCCCAATTGACGATCTTCTGTAAATCGTCGAGCCGTTCTTTTGTGTCCGTTATACGATGGCTATGCTCTTCAATATCTTTTCGGTGGCCAGTTGCAAGTTTTCCTACTTCCCATGCAGTACGCTTAACTTGATTTTTTATTAAGCGATGCTCTTGCGCATTTGTCCTTTCAAGGACTGACACACGAGTATCGAGTCTCTTTACTTCTGTCTGAAGTTTTTCTTGTTTTTCGTGCATCCCGATAAGATTTTTAAGGGTCTCGGCCTTTTGAGCTCGTTCGTCTGTCATATTCAATTAGTTTCTATTTTAGCTAAATCTTGGTTAAGTTTCTAAGAGTCACTAAATATATTACCTTTAACTTAACTAGGAGTAAGCATATGAAAAAGCTGCTGATACTATGTCTGTTGGTACTCAGCATATCGGAGGGTATAGGTGCAGAAGATTCAGACATTCTTCCGGCGCCTCCGATTTTAGGAAACTTGCAATTTCAATGGCCGATGACCAATGCTAAGCTTTCATCAGATTTTGGATGTCGTGCAAATGTAAAACCAGGTACGCCTGGGCTTGTTGGTGGTGTAGATACATCCATGCACTTCGGAATTGATCTTATTCCAGCAAGCGGCACTGCAGCTGAAATTAGGAGAACCAAAATTCTCGCTGCAGAAGACGGTGTTGCTTGCATCGTTTATCCTGCCCCAAACGGCTACTTTAAGGGGCATAGGATATACGGCGGATGCGTAATGATTCGTCACCTGGTAGGCACGTATGCTGGAAAAGAGATTTACGCCTATACGCTCTATGGGCATATGAAGGATGTTTGGGTTCGAGAAGGAACAGTAATTAAGAAAGGGCAAGCGATTGGGTTGATGGGGACTACAGGCTCGTCAACAGGACCACATCTCCACTTCGAGATCCTTTTTGATCCACTCGATTTCATTACTTTGACGACTGCTATGGAAGAGGAACGAATGACACGTCTTCTTGAAAAAGCAGAAAAGGAACGTCTGCTCTGGCTGGAGCGTAAGGGCTATTAAAGCCTTTGCTACATTAGTATAACGGTATTACAGGCGCCTCGTAAGCGTCGGATAGGGGTTCGACTCCTCTATGTAGCTATTCAACTTTCTTCATTACTTTCGTAATTTCTGGGACATACGAACGAATGTGCTGAATGATCTGAGCCATGTGCTTAGTAATTCGAATATTAGGATTCGTCAACCCACCAGACGCCTGGTGACGGTTATGCCAGAATCCGGTTCCGGTCGGTCCAGGAAAATCGAATACAGTACCATCTACCTTAGCGAGGTCTTCCCATACCCCCTGATAGTAGAACGACGGGTCGTTGGAGTAGACCTTTACAGGGCACTTCCAAATCATCTCCTGAACAGCTCGCTCTCTATCATGCTCAGTCATAGCTGTAAATGCATCGATAGTTCCTAATTCAGACTCAACACCTGTGAACTGGAAGACTACGTTATAGAAAGATCCCCGATACGGGCGAGCAGACGGAGTCATAACTGTTCGATTGTCGTAGGTTGGAGTTACGTAGAAATATAAGACTACTTCATTATCCGCAATCTTCCACTTAGCTTCAATAATCTCTACGTGACTCTTCGCTTCAGGATCGTTTAAGCGATTGTCGAGATGTCGTGCTGTAAGATTCGAGATTGCAGACTGGCCGAGACTTCGCATATTCAGAGCTTCCCGAAAGAAGGTTTGAGTAGGAGCATCAATTCCTTCCATATGAAGTAATAGCCCCTGTAGGCCGAAGGGCAGTTCCGTCTTATATTTCATACATAAGTTAGTGGAGGACATATGGGAAAGAACTACAAAGAGTTTAAGTACAATAAGAACGGAGAGATCACGGATCGGCGCATCGTGATTCTCAATCAAGACGATGATCATATCGCGGGTATTGATATCGATCGGCTCGACCCCGTCGAGAGGGACGAGTATATGAAGGTAGTTGACGCCATGCAGGAGGCTACATCTAAGGTTATGGGGAAGGCCTTCAGGAATTTTAAGAAGGTAAACATCGTAGACTAATTAGAGATGACGAAAGAAGCCATCCTACTCGTAGACGACGAAGCAATAATGACCCTTGATCTGAAGACTAGGTTGGCTCGTCGGTTTGGGGCTAAGTACACCTACGCAACTGCAATCAGCGCAGAGGAGGGACTAGTAGTTCTTTCACAGCTGATTAACGACAATGTAAAGATCATTCTGATCATCTCGGACTGGAGTATGCCAGGGATGAACGGTAAAGACTTCTTAGCCGAAGTTGAACGACGTCACCCTGGCATTCACGCTGTGCTAGTTTCAGCGTACCCGGAGGCTTAGACAGAAGCCAATTCCGCCGATGTCGGAATCATTCAAGCTTGCTTTTCAAAGCCGATCAATTTTACAGCTCTTGTTCAGTTCATAGAATCCTTGCATCTAGATAATCCTCCTAATCAAACTTGCTTTGACTGACTTTAAGAGAGGCAATTAGATATTAACATTGGCCCGGTAGCGCAACTGGCAGGAGGCTACAGATTCAAAACCTGTACAGTGTGGGTTCGAATCCCATCCGGGCTAGTTGTCAAAGTCGGTTGAAAAAGATCGACGGGAGAGATACCTGCCTCAGAGCTGGGTCCGAAGGCGTAGCGTTATACCCCACTCAGCAATGAGTGTTACATGGTGGTATTAGGCCAGTGGCTAAGCCTCTTGATTGTGGCTCAAGAATTCGAGGGTTCGATTCCCTCATACCACTCTTTTAGCTATAGACACTAATTAAATATGGAAACTTGTGAATGCGGCGCATTAGCGCTCTATACTCTTAAAAATGGAAGACATTGCTGTAGCCCTTCTGTTAATCAATGTCCCGCAGTCCGTGAGCGGCACTCTACAACTAAAAAGGGTAAAAAACCTGAAAAAGCGATAGCTGGATGGAGCCTTATCACTTGTAGGTACTGCGGTAGAGAGGTTACGTCTCCAAACATTGAAAAACATGAAAATGCTTGTAAGACTAAAGAAATAGGTAAAGCTCTAAAGCAACAAGATGGTAATTGTACCTTCTGCGGCAATTATTATAGAAGAGTTAGATATCATGAGAAATATTGTATTCAGAACCCAAATCGACAAATCAGAATACAGCAGGGTTCGAACCCAAAAGCAAAAAAATTAGACGAATTAGTTCAACAATGGGCGCAAGGCATTGACGTAACAGAAAGTATCTCCTGTGAAGGAAAAACCATAAAAGGAGAGATGAAAAATCCAGTAAAGCAACGTATAAAGGCGTTCTTATTGGAAGAACAAAATCATCGATGCTGTATTTGTGGTCAGGTTGATAGCTGGAACAATCAACCATTAGATTTCATTTTAGATCATATCGATGGTAATCCATATAACCATTTGAAAACTAATTTGAGATTGGTGTGCCCGCATTGCGAGTCCCAACTACCTACTCATGGAGGACGAAATCGAGGACATGGTAGATTTTCTGTGAGATATCAGTATAACAGGTACAACAATATAAATAACTGATTCATCTTCGAGGATCAATGCCCGAAGATCCGTATAGTGGTAAAGCGTCGATAACGTGGAGCCTCGACGGCTGAGAAGCGCGACCAACGTACGCTACGGAGGAGATAATCAGAACCCTCACATTCGTGTGAGACTATAATTAAACAGACGGCTAGACCATATAAGCTTGACGCAGTGAAAGTGGTCGAAAAACTTAATACTAGTTTGCGTCCGTCCCTTGAAGCGTTGCGATAGGGTCTTCACTACGTCGCCGGGAGGCAGAAACGTGGAGCGGTAACAGCGACCGTAAGACATGCTGGTGCGGTTTAGAGTGCTGGACCAAGAGCGCGAAAGCGACCACTATGAACAGCCTCCCTCGTGATCCATGGGGACTGCCTCGGATGAGAAATCATCGGCCCGTCGAGGAGGAAGGTAATAAGTTGAAAGTCGGGGAGGGTCACGTAAGTAGGTCTGCCACATAGTCAGCTACGAGGCGTACGAGAAGCGCCTTATTTGTCCCCAGCGCGCAGCTGGTGCTACGGCCGGACTGCAAATCCGCGCGCCGAAAGGCCTTGAGGTTCAATTCCTCCTGGGGACTGCATGCGTAATAATTCACACCTTCAAAAGGAAAAAGAGTTAGCTTCGGCTGTAGAAAGATGGAAAACCGGAGAAGCTTCTAACGAAGAGCTATCTCTAACAGCAAAAACAGCTAAAGGTGAACTCAAAATCACCATAAAGAAACGAATCAAAGCTTTTCTATTAGAAGAGCAGGAACATAGATGTGCAATTTGTAAAGGGTTAGATACTTGGAACGGGAAGCCTCTTTCTTTTATATTAGACCATAGAGACGGAAATGCGCTCAATCATAATAGAAAAAATCTAAGACTGATTTGTGCAAATTGCGACTCTCAACTCGAGACACACGGGTCTCGAAATTATGGGAGAGGAAGAAGATCTTCCGGGCTTTGGAGATACGAGCGATTTAAGAAAGCTCTAAAGGGGACACCAGAATGATATGCCAGAATTGTGGTTTCGACTTCAATGGCGAGGATTTGGAGAGCCAAAAAGAACCCGGATGGGAACCGACTAAAAACTCATATAGTAGTGCACAGATAGTGACCCTCGTATGTCCTAAATGTAAGGTACGAGTTGGTGAACCATTTCCGGTACTTACAGGTGCTACTCTTCCTGATCAATCTATAAGGTATGATCTTCTTGCAACAAACTCAAAAGGAGAAATAGAATAGCTTTACACGCGTCGTTATTCCGTAAGTAGTAGCGGGGGTGACTGTAAATCACTTGCTTCGGCTCGGGTGGTGCAACTCCATCACGACGCAAATCACGACTAACTAAAAATGAGCCAGATAACATTTTACAGAGCTTACGAGCCTGTTGCAGTCCAAGTAATCCAATATCAACGGGGCTACGCTGAGATGACGACTGCACAAAGAGCTGAGGGGGCAATTAAGAACTCTCAGGATATGAATAAGGTATTCGCGGATAAGGTACGAGATGAAATGCTCGGACACCACGTAGACATACTAGCATAATAACAAAGGAATAGGAATGAAGAAGCTTCTCGCTGTACTGTTTCTTGTGGTAGGAATGGGCGCTGCGTTTGCCCAGGGTATGCCGTCAGTTTTCATCACGCCGACGGCAGGAGATAAGATCGAAATTACGGCTAGCAACGCGTGCTCTATCGCAGTGCTAACCGATCGAGTTAGATTTTCGTTGCAGAGAGAGGAAAGAGATAGATTTGCTACGTTCTTAGATCTCCATCTCAATCTTCTAACTGAGGCAAGCAAGCTTGAGCTAACCAATGATTCGACGTTCATTACCTCTTTCGAGGCGACGTCATACGTTAGCATTAGAACATCAGTGACTGTTAGAGAGGGCGTTCCGTATATCTCCATGTACATCTCGCACATGGGTACGTATACTAGTTTTACAATGAACCAGAGCAATCTGCAGGAGCTCAAAGCTGCTATTCAGTCTGCTCAGTTGTATAATACGAAACGCAATGACAATGAGGCGGCACTTCAGAAATTGATTGCTGATGTAGTCAAGAGTCTGAATTCGTAATTTCGGGTAGTAGCGCAGCTGGTAGCGCGCTTGGTTCGGGACCAAGAGGCCCCCGGTTCGACTCCGGGTTACCCGACGATTCCAATGCTAGGGATGATAGCCTAGCACCAAAGGGCACATGGAGTAATCCCCACGTGAGGCTCGGCCGAGCCGATAGCGTAAGAAAACTATGGAGTGCCACAGAGGAAAGCTGGCAACAATGAAACCTGACACTCGGCAAGTAAGACCGGGCGTGCGAGGCACAAGCCGTAACATGTAACACGGTGGACGTGGGTGGAAGCCCTGCATATGGGTCGGTGATGTAACTGGTAGCCATGGCAGTCTTAGAAGCTGCTGCCGAAAGGCGTGGGGGTTCGAATCCCCTCTGGCCCAAATGGAACAGATTGACGACGGTAGTCGGAAAAAGAAGTCACAGAAGGATATTGAGGATACGCTTAACGCACTTCTCTACTTCTGTGCGCCTGGAGCTGGCTCAAGAGCGTTCACTGATGGTTTGAGTCGTATGGCTGAAGAAGTATCTCAGCGAGCGTATGAACGAGAGCATCCGGATGAATCTAAGATGAGGACTGTTACCCCGGAACCGGATATGATAGAAGCCCCGAAAGGAGAATAATATGAGTGACCTAGAAGAGAAGGGTACTGTTACAGTTGATTTGACTGATGAACAGTTCCTTATTCTAGCTAAAATGGCTCACGAGCAGGACATCACGTTTAATCAGCTTGTCTGCAATATCCTTCGTAAACGGATGGAAGAAGAAAATGTTCAAATTCCTAAAGAATCTCTTTCAGCGGAAGCCTCGAACGATCAGTGTTGAGTGCGATGATCCTTTCGAAGCTGCTGTCGTCCTACAGGCATTCAAAACAGGTAACATTGTTTTCAGCTCTCGCAATAAGGATGGGTTGATGACTATAACAGAGGTACCACGAGACAAGTAAACAACATATGGCCCTGTAGCTCATCTGGATAGAGCGAGTGCCTTCGAAGCATTAGGTAGGGGGTTCGATTCCCTCCAGGGTCAATGTCAATAGGATTCCATCTAATTGAATGCTGGATTAGTATAATGGCATTACATCAGTTTGGTATACTGATAAAAGAGGTTCGATTCCTCTATCCAGCTATTTAGCCCTCCAATGTAGTTCGACCCTACATAACAGCGTATACTAGTTACGTAGAGGGGACTATGAAGTTTGTATGCGATACCTGTAAAAAAGAATTTGATTCTCAACAGGCTCTATCTGGGCATCAACGAGTACATAGCAATAAGCAGACTCTCGAAGCTCGCTATGCTCAAAGACTAGCGGAATACTATTTATAATGAACGAGTCGAGAAAACCTATGAATCTTTAGTTCATAGGATGAATCGACTCAGATCATTTCCACTAACTATAATTATTATATATTTTGAAAAGGCA
>Ga0116176_10001302_pt1 | contig 19715 bp, 18 predicted proteins | sample AD_STIC08_MetaG_FD_89803 | JGI IMG/M metagenome (GOLD analysis project Ga0116176, IMG submission 89803) | Active sludge microbial communities of municipal wastewater-treating anaerobic digesters from USA - AD_STIC08_MetaG | ecosystem: Engineered > Bioreactor > Anaerobic > Digestate | place: USA...
AGCTGGATCCAGCCGCAGTCGCGCTGGCTCATGCTGTCGCTGTGGTCGTTCCAGATGTTGATCGGCGCGCCGATCGCGCGGTTGGCCACCGTCATCACGATCGGCAGGCCCAGGCCCGAGGCGTTGTAGACCGCCTCGGCCATGAACAGCAGGCCCTGGCTCGCGGTGGCCGTGTAGGCGCGCGCGCCGGCGGCGCTGGCGCCGATGGCCACGCTCATCGCCGCGAACTCGCTCTCGACGTTGATGAACTCGCAGGGGCTGAGCGCGCCGCTCTTCACGAGTTCGCCCAGGCCCTCGACGATGTGCGTCTGCGGCGAGATCGGGTAGGCGCAGATCACTTCCGGGCGCGCCAGCGCCACGGCTTCGGCGACGGCGCGCGAGCCTTCAATCTGCTTGAGCATGGGCCAACTCCGCGACTTCCCGGGTGACGTGGTCGAAGGCCTCGGTCGCGGCGGCGACGTTGCCGTCCGCGACGCGGCCGCTGAAGCGGTCGCGGATCGCGTGCACCACCGCGTCGAGCGTGATCAGCCCCGACAGTGCCGCGAAGCCGCCGAGCAGCACCGCGTTCGGCAGCGGCCGGCCCAGGTGCTTGAGCGCGATCTCGCTGGCCGGCACGGTGGTCAGCCGCTCGTGGCGGAAGCGCTGCGAGATCTCGCGCAGGCCGAGTTCGTCGAAGCTGCGGCGGCTGTTGATCAGCACGTAGCCGTCGGGCTTCAGGCCCTGGAAGACGTCGACCTGGTGCAGCAGCGTCGGGTCCTGCACGATCAGCACGTCGGGCGCCATGATGGGCTCGCGCAGGCGGATCTCGCGGTCGTCGATGCGGCAGAACGCGACCACCGGCGCGCCGGTGCGCTCGGAGCCGAAGCTCGGGAAGGCCTGCGCGTGCCGGCCCTGCTCGAAGGCCGCGACCGACAGCATCTCGGCCGCCGTCACGACGCCCTGGCCGCCGCGGCCATGTATGCGGATCTGCAGCATCGCGTGCGCTCCTTCGCTGGCTGAGCGCCGATTCTTCGGCCCGGGCCGCGCGGGCAGCTTGAGCCTCGTCAAGTCGCGGCGTGGCGCGCGGGCCGACGATGGGCGCTTCGGGGCCGGACCGGCCGCGTTTGGAGACACTCGATGGCCGATTCGAAATACATCCGATGGTTCGGTGAACTGTCGATGAACGACCTGCCGCTGGTCGGCGGCAAGAACGCCTCGCTGGGCGAGATGTTCCAGGAACTGCAGCCGCTGGGCGTGCGCATCCCGGACGGCTTCGCCGTCACCGCCACCGCCTACCGCGACGCGCTCGACGCCGCCGAGGCCTGGGTCCCGCTGCACAAGCTGCTCGACGACCTGGACAAGCGCGACGTCGATGCACTCGCCCATGCCGGCGCGCAGGCGCGCGAGATCGTCTATGCGGCGGCGATGCCGGCGCAGGTCGAAGCCGAACTGCGAGCCGCGTGGCGCCAGCTGAAGGAGAAGGTCGGCCCGACGCTGAGCGTCGCGGTGCGCAGTTCGGCCACCGCCGAAGACCTGCCGAACGCCAGCTTCGCCGGCCAGCACGACACCTACCTGAACATCCGCGGCGAGCAGATGCTGATCGACGCGGTCAAGCGCTGCCAGGCCTCGCTGTTCACCGACCGTGCGATCTCGTACCGCACCGACCAGGGCTTCGACCACTTCAAGGTCTTCCTGTCGGTGGCGGTGATGCAGATGGTGCGCAGCGACCTCGCCTCCAGCGGCGTCATGTTCACGATCGACACCGAGTCGGGCCACCCCGACGTCGCCTTCGTCACCGCCGCCTGGGGCCTGGGCGAGAACGTCGTGCAGGGCGCCGTCGACCCGGACGAGTTCTATGTGCACAAGCCCACCTTCCGGGCCGGCCACCGCTGCGTGCTGCGCAAGCGGCTGGGGCGCAAGCAGATCAAGATGGTCTACGCCGGCGGCCACACGCGCGAGCCGGTGGTCAACCAGCCGACGCCCGACGCCGACCGTGCGCGCTTCTGCCTGAGCGACGCCGACGTGCTGGAGCTCGCCGACGCCGCGATCAAGATCGAGGACCACTACAGCCGCCGCGCCGGCGCCTGGCGGCCGATGGACATCGAGTGGGCCAAGGACGGCCCGGACGGCCGGATCTACATCGTGCAGGCGCGTCCCGAGACCTCGGCGTCGCAGCGCGCCGCGAACGTCATCGAGGAGTTCGTGCTCGAAGGCCAGGGGCCTGTGCGCATCCAGGGCCGGTCGGTCGGCGAGCGCATCGCCACCGGCGCGGTGCGGCGCATCGTCAACGCCGCGCACCTGAACCTCTTCAAGCCCGGCGAGGTGCTGGTGGCCGACACCACCACGCCAGACTGGGAGCCGGTGATGAAGACCGCCGCGGCGATCGTCACGAACCGCGGCGGCCGCACCTGCCATGCGGCGATCGTCGCGCGCGAGCTCGGCATCCCGGCGGTCGTCGGCGCCGAGGGCGCGAGCGAGGCGCTGAAGGACGGCGAGATGGTGACGGTGTCGTGCGCCGAAGGCGACATCGGCCGTGTCTACGAAGGCACGCTGGCGTACCGCGTCGAGACCCACGACCTGAGCGGCCTGAAGCGGCCCTCCACCGAGATCATGGTGAACCTGGGCAACCCCGAGCTGGCCTTCAAGACCGCGCTGCTGCCCTGCGACGGCGTCGGCCTGGCGCGCATGGAGTTCATCATCAACGAGCACATCAAGGTGCACCCGATGGCGGTGCTGCACCCCGAGCGCATCGACACCGACGCGGCGCGCGCCCAGGTGCTCGCGCAGATCGCCGGCTACCCCGACGGCGCGAGCTACTTCGTCGAGAAGCTCGCCGAGGGCGTGGGCACGATCGCTGCCGCGTTCTGGCCGCGGCCGGTGATCGTGCGCCTGTCGGACTTCAAGAGCAACGAGTACGCCGCGCTGCTCGGCGGGCGTGCCTTCGAGCCGCACGAAGAGAACCCGATGATCGGCTTCCGCGGCGCGGCGCGCTACATCCACCCGGCCTACGAGGAAGGCTTCGCGCTCGAGTGCGCGGCGATGAAGCGCGTGCGCGAGGTCATGGGCCTGACGAACCTGAAGCTGATGGTGCCGTTCTGCCGCCGCCTCGACGAAGCCCGGCGCGTGCTCGACACGATGGCGAAGTACGGGCTGAAGCGCGGCGAGGGCCCGAAGGGGCCGCAGGGCCGGGGTCTCGAGGTCTACGTGATGTGCGAGATCCCGAACAACGTGCTGCTGATCGACGAGTTCAGCGAGCTCTTCGACGGATTCAGCATCGGCAGCAACGACCTGACGCAGCTCACGCTCGGCGTCGACCGCGACAGCGCCATCGTCGCCGGCAGCTTCGACGAGCGCGACCCGGGCATGCGCAAGATGTTGCGGCTCGCCGTCGAGGGCGCGAAGCGCAACCACCGCCACAGCGGCATCTGCGGCCAGGCGCCGTCGGACCACCTCGAGATCGCGACCTACCTCGTCGAGCTCGGCATCGACAGCATGAGCCTGACGCCCGACCGCGTGCTGCGCACGATGCAGGCGGTGCAGCAGATCGAGGCCGCCCAGGGGCGCCGCCCGCGCGGCTGACGGCGAGCGCGCCGCGGGCGGCCGGGGCGCTTCAGTTCCAGTCCGGGATCGACGGCACGCGCAGCGTCTCGACCTCGGGCAGGTCGAAGCCGAAATGCGCCGCCAGCAGCGCGCGCAGCTCGCTGCGGCTGCCGAGCCGGCGGCGCTCGGCCGTGCCGTCGCGCCAGACCGTGAGCTCGCGGTCGCGCACCGCGACGCGGCCGTCGGGCGTCAGCGCCCGCAGCATCAGGCCGTTGACGAAGCCCGACGAGCGGTGCGTCGACGTGTAGTGGTTGCCCATCTCGAAGTCGACGGGCCCGTCGGCCTCCAGCGTCGACGACCAGGCGTCGACGGGCGACTCGCCGGCCGAGGCGCGCAGCACCCACCAGGGGCCGTCGCGCACGATCGCGTGGCGCTCGCGGCCGAGCGTCGCCGGCTCGCCGTCCAGCGGCACCGGACGCCGCGGTGCGAGCGCGCCGAAGCCGGGATCGAGCACGACGCGCCGACCGTCGAGCACCACCGTCAGGAACATGTGCGTGCGCGCGGCACGCTCGCGCGGGACGTAGAGCGTGACGCGCGCGCTGTGACGCCCGACCTCGAAGCCCAGCGCCTCGAGCGCCGCGCCGAGCAGCGTGGCGTGCTCGAAGCAGTAGCCGCCGCGGCGCGCGCCGACGAGCTTGGCCTGCAGGCCCGGCAGGTCGAGCCGGATCGGGCGGCCCAGCAGCACGTCGAGGTTCTCGAACGGGATCGCCGCCATGTGCGCGGCGAGCACGCCGTCCAGCACGCCGACGGTCGGCGCGCGCGGGCCGTGCCAGCCGATGCGGGCAAGGTAGGCGTCGAGGTCGAGGGTCTCGCTCATCGCGATCGGCGCGGCGCGTCAGTCGAGCGCCGGGCCGGGGTCGGCGCCGAGCGCGGCCTCGATCGCCGCCGCCACGCCGAGCACGCGGTCCTCGCGCCAGGCCGCGGCGGTGACCTGCACGCCCACCGGCAGCCCGGCGGCGTCGCGGCCCGCGGGCACCACGGCGCCGGGCCAGCCGCACAGGCTGTACGGCAGGGTGTAGCCGAACAGGCCCTCGCGCAGCCGGCCGCGCCGGGGCGCGGTGTCGGCATCGGCCGGGCAGACGATGGCGTCGACGTCGGCGATGAAGCCCCACAGCGCGCGCCGGAAGGCGTCCCAGTCGCGGTCGAGCGCCGCGCGGGCGGCGCCGTCCAGCGTGTCGGCGCGCCAGTGGCGCTCGGTGATGCCGAGCGCCTCGGCCAGCCGCGGCGGCGTGACCCAGTGCAGCTCGGCGCCGGCCGCGCCCAGCGCGTCGGCCGCGGCGTGCACTGCGGCGACCGTGGCCGGCGAGGCCGGGTGCAGGCCGTCGTCGGCATGCACCGCCACGCGCAGCCCGCGCACCGCGGCGGGCGCGCCCGGCAGCGGCATCGGCACGACGCCGGTGTCCTGGCCGTCCTCGCCGGCCAGCAGCGGCCAGGCCAGGGCCAGGTCCTCGACGCGGCGCGCGAGCAGGCCGATCTGCGTGCGCGGGTCGATCAGCCCGCCGGGCTGGTCGTAGGCGCCGGTGTTCGGCACGCGCCCGACGGTGGGCTTGAGTGCCGCGACGCCGCAGAAGTGCGCCGGCACGCGCAGGCTGCCGCCGGCGTCGCTGCCCAGGCCGAGCGCGACCAGGCCGGCGGCCACCGCCGCGGCGTCGCCGCCGCTGCTGCCGCCGGGGCTGCGCGCCGGGTCCTGCGGATGGACCGTGGCGCCGTAGACGGGGTTGTCGGTCTCGCCGCCGCCGCCGCCGGCCGGGCAGTTGCCCCGGCCGAGCAGCACCGCGCCGGCGGCCCGCAGCCGTGCCACCGCCACCGCGTCGCGCAGCGCGCGGTGCGTGCGGCGCTCGGGCAGGCCGGCGGCACAGACCTGCCCGGCGACGTCGAACACGTCCTTCACGCTGAGCGGCACGCCGTGCAGCGGGCCGAGCGCTGCGCCGCGGGCCTGTCGGGCGTCGGCCGCGCGCGCCGCGGCGATCGCGCCCTCGGCGTCGACCTGCACGAGCGCGTTCAGGCGCGGGTTCAGCGCGGCGATGCGCGCCAGGTGCGCCTCGACCACCGCCTCGGCGCTCACCCGGCCCGAGGCGATGCGGCGGGCGAGCGCGGCCGCGCCGAGGCGGTGCAGCGGGGGCGTCGTCGGGTCGTTCATGGCCGGCGAATCATGGCAGGATCCGGCGCCGGCGGAACCGGCCGGTGCCCGCGCCGGGACCGCGTCACGCCGCGCACGAGAGCGCACGAGAGATCACCGACCCCGATGGACTACGCCCTGCTCAAGCTGCTGCACCAATCGGCCGTGGCCCTGTCCTTCGCCGGCTTCTTCGCGCGCGGGCTGGGCGCGCTGCGCGGCGCCGCCTGGGTGGGCCGGCGCCCGGCGAAGACGCTGCCGCACGTGGTCGACTCGGTGCTGCTGCTGTCGGCGCTGGCGCTGGCCTGGACGCTGCGGCTGTCGCCGGCCGAGGCGCCGTGGCTGATGGCGAAGATCGTCGGCCTGCTGGCCTACATCGGCCTGGGCATGGTGGCGCTGAAGCCGGGCCGGCCGCGGGCGGTGCGCGCCGCGGCCTGGGTGGGCGCGCTGCTCGTCTTCGGCTACATCGTCTCGGTGGCGATCACCAAGCAGGTCGCGGGTTTCCTCGGCTGAGGCCGGCGCGGCTCAGCCGACGCCCGGCTTGTCCAGCCGCGCGGCGGCGCGGATCGCGCCGCGCCCCGCCGCCTTCGCCTCGTAGCAGGCGCTGTCGGCGGCGTGCAGCCATTCGTCCGGGCTGAGCGTGTCGGGAGTCAGCATCGCCAGCCCCAGGCTCGCGCCGACGTGCAGCAGCCGGCCCTTCCAGGGCAGCGTCAGGTCGGTGACCGACTGGTGCACCGCTTCGGCGATGCGCAGCGCCACCTCGTGCGGGCAGCGCTCCAGCAGCAGCGCGAACTCGTCGCCGCCCAGGCGCACGACCAGGTCGCCGGCGCGCACGCGCGCGGTGATCGCCAGCGCCACCGCCTTCAGCATCGCGTCGCCGGCGGCGTGGCCATGCTGGTCGTTGATCGGCTTGAAGTGGTCCAGGTCGATCATCACGACCGCCGCCGGCATCGACCGCGGCAGCGCGTCGAAGACGCGCGCCAGCCGCGCATTCAGCGACTTGCGGTTCGCCAGGCCGGTGAGCAGGTCGTGGTGGGCCGACCACTCGAGGCGCTCGCGCTCGGCGACCTGCGCGCTGATGTCGTTGACGGTCCAGATCGTGCCCGAGTCGGGGTCGCCCACGTTCACCGGCCGGCCGCGCAGGCGCGCCCAGAAGCGGTGGCCGTCGGCACGCTGCAGCAGCCACTCGCCCACGTAGGGCTGGCCGGCGGCGAAGGCCAGCGCCATCTGCTGGCCGAGCGCCTCGTGGTCGTCGATCGACGCGAACAGCATGCGCGCCGGCTGGCCCAGCAGCTCGGCCTCGGTGCGGCCGAACAGGCGGCCGAACTCGGCGCTGACGAGCTCGAAGCGCTGCGCCTGCATGAAGGCCAGCCCCATCGGCGCGGCGCTCATCACCGAGCCCAGCTTGCGCAGCACCTCGTTGTTCATGCGTTCGAGGGCGACCCGTTCGGCGCCGACGTGGCGCAGCACGTCGGTCAGCCGGCCGATCTCGCCGCCGGTGTCGGGCCAGCCCTCGTGCGGGTCCTGCTGCGGGTCGAACAGGCGCAGCGCGCGGTGCTCGAGCTGGCTCAGGGGCCGCAGCAGGTGCCAGACGAGCGCCAGCAGGGCGGCCGAGGCCAGCGCGATCGTCGCCAGCGCCCAGACCAGCGCCTGGCTGCGGGCCAGGTGCAGCGGCGCCAGCATCTGCTGCCGGGGCAGCGAGCGCCACACCAGCCAGTCGGCCGCGGCCACGCCGCCCAGCGTGATCACCGCATCGGGCTGCGACAGGTCCAGCCCGGCGGGCTCGACCGGGCTGCCGCGCGAGCGCCACTCGGCGTAGGCCAGCGTGAAATGCGGGTCGTTCGACAGCGGCTGCTTCAGGTAGCTGCGGTCCGGGTGCGCCAGGACGCGGCCCTGCGCGTCGGTGACCACGCGCAGCGCGTTCGACGGGTCGCCGTCCGGGTCGATGCGGTCGGCGAGCAGGTCGCGGCTGGCCAGCCGCAGGCCGCCGGCGAGCACGCCGATCACGCGGTTGCCGTCGCGCACCGGCATCGTGAAGATCACCGTCGGCTCGGTCGTCACGCGCCCGGTGATCGGCTCGGACACGATCGCGCGCTGCTGGGTCAGCGTCGCCCGGAAGTAGTCGCGGTCGGCGAGGTCGACGTCGGGCCAGCGGGTGCCCTGGTCGTCCGCGTGGATCAGCATGCGGCCGTCGGCCGACGCCACGAAGACGTGGGTGAACAGGTTCAGCAGCACCGGCTGGTCCTCGACGAAGGCGCGCAGCCGCGCCGGGTCGGCCAGCGTCGAGGCGTCCAGCCGCGCCGCCACCACGCGCAGCGCGCGCTGCCGGTCGATCACGCGGTGCGACAGCACCTCGGCCGAGCGCACCGCCGTGCCGAGCTCGACCTGGTGCTGGACCGCCTGGGTGTCGCGCTCGGTGCGCTGGACGAACAGCAGCGTCGTCAGGCCGATGCCGAAGGCCAGCGCGGTGATCGCGCCCAGCACGATGCGCAGCTTCAGCGAGCCGAGGGCGGCACGGGTGCGTTCGGTCCAGCGGGTCATGGGGTGCGCAGGGCGTCCGGGGTCATTCGGGACATTTTCGGACCGGCCGAGGCGATCTTGAACGCGAATCGGCCCCGGCGCGCCAAGGAGTGCCGCTGTGGCGGGGGTACCGGGCCTCGACCGCCGCCGGCGGGGCGGTGACAATCCGCGCCGGCTCGACTTCCCCCTACGTCGAACGAGGGCACCGCATGCACGCCATTCCCTACCCTTCAGCCACCGCCGCCGCCGCGTCCGGCCCGGACGCCGAGCCGCCGGCGCTCGACCGCCAGGTCCAGACCGGGCTGAACCTGTTCCTGCGCCTGAAGAACCCGACGCAGATGCCGGCGCTGCTCGGCGCCATCGGCCAGCGCAAGGCGTCGGTCGACGCCGCGCTGAAGGGCCTGCACTACGTGCACTTCGCGCGTTTCCTGCCCACGCCCGACGGCTCGACGCTGCTCGTCATCACCGAGTTCGACGGCGACCTGAAGAGCTACATCATGGATTTCGTCGCCGTGCTCGGCGACGTCTTCACCGCGATCCTCGAGTTCGTCCAGGACGCGCCGCGCCTGCCGGTGCAGCAGTACCCGCAGGACTTCTGGGACTTCATCCAGAAGAACAACCTCGCCCAGGCCCAGCCCTGGTCGGCCTACGAGCACATGACGGTGATCGACATCCTCGGCCCGCGGCGCACGCTGCCGCCGCCGGTGGTGGTGCCGGCGGCCCGGCCGATCGACCTCGACGACGTGCAGGGCAACATCCTGCGCGGCTGGCGCGTGCGCCAGGCGCGGCACTTCGTGCTCGCCGTCGGCGACGCCGCGCGGGCGCGCCGCTTCATCGCCGGCCTGGTCAGCGGCGACCCGGCCGACGGCCCGCAGGTCACGAGCGCCGCGCACTGGCAGAACAAGCCGCCGTACTGCCTGAACGTCGGCCTGAGCTTCGAGGGCCTGCGCGCGCTCGGCGTAGCGCCGGCCTCGCTCGCGCTGTTCCCGCCCGCGTTCGCGCAGGGCCCGGCGGCGCGGGCGGCGGGCGTCGGCGACACCGGCCCCAGCGACCCGACGCACTGGCACTTCGGCGGCACCGGCACGCCCGCGGCGCACCTGATGCTGTCGCTCTACACCGACGAGGCCCGGCCCGAGCGCCTGGAGCAGCTCTCGCAGACCCTGCGCCAGCGCTTCTCCGACCACGCGCTGGCGCTGCTGTCGAGCCACGACGCGAGCGCGCTGCCCGAGGGCCGCGTGCATTTCGGCTACAAGGACGGCATCTCGCAGCCGCGCATCGCCGGCCAGACGACGCAGGCGCCGCCCGACATGCAGCCGCCGGCCGGCGCGGGCGACTTCCTGCTCGGGCACGACTACGTCAACGCCTACGGCGGCAACTTCATCGGCGACCTGCCCGGCGCGCTGTGCAACAACGCCAGCTACGCCGCGGTGCGCATGCTCGCGCAGGACGTGCCGGCCTTCGAGGGCCTGCTCGACGAGGCCTCGGCGCGCCACGGCGTCGACCGCGAATGGATCGCCGCCAAGCTGATGGGCCGCTGGCGCAACGGCGTGCCGCTGACGCTGTCGCCCGAGGTCGCCGACCCCGACATGCCGGCCAACCGCCTGTCGAACTTCGACTACGCGCCGACGGCCGAGCACCCGAGCTATTACGACGACGCCGACGGGCTGCGCTGCCCGATCGGCTCGCACGCGCGGCGCATGAACCCGCGCGGCGCGCTCGTCACCGGCAAGCCGCACAGCCGGCGCCTGGTGCGCCGCGGCATGCCCTACGGCCCGGCCTGGGACCCGCGCGACCCGGCCTCGGCGCGGGTCGAACGCGGCCTGTTCGGCCTGTTCATCTGCGGCGACCTGGAGATGCAGTACGAATTCCTCGTCGGCACCTGGGCGCTGCAGGACATCGCCACGCGCGGCCTGCGCGACACGCAGGACCCTATCCTGGGCACGCCCGGCGCGCTCGGCGGGCGCTTCGTGATCCGCACCGGCGACGCGCGCGACCCGATCACGCTGGCCGTGCCGCGCCTGGTCACCACGCGCGGCAGCCTGTACCTGATGCTGCCGGGCCTGGGCGGGCTGAAGACCATCGCCGGCCTGACCGCACCGAGGTGACCCCGATGAGCGCTGCCTTCGACCCCCAGACCTTCAACCCCTATGCGCCGGACTTCCTGGCCGACCCGTACCCCGTCTTCAAGGCCTTCCGCGACCAGGCGCCGGTGGCCCGGGTCCAGCCCTTCGGCAGCCACTGGGTCTTCCGCTACCAGGACGCGAAGACCGTGCTCGACCGCAAGGACCTGTTCCTGAAGGCGCCGCCGGGTGCCAAGCCGCCGGCACCGCCCTTCGGCGTGATCGCCAACATGCCGCCGGGCATCTTCTCGATGGACCCGCCGCGCCACGACGTGCTGCGCGCGATGCTCGACCGCCTGTTCCCGACCGCGATCGCCGACGCCGCCGGTTTCGCCTCGGGCGTGGCGCGCTCGCTGCTCGGGGGGCTGGGCGGCTCTCGGCTCGAACTGGTGTCGGCCTACGCGCTGCCGCTGCCGCAGCAGGTGCTGATGAAGGTGCTGGGCGTGCCGGTGGCCGACATCGCCGGCGTCGGCCAGTGGGTCTCGGCGGTGCTCGCGGGGCAGGACCCGGCCGCGCCGCGCGCGGTGCAGGGCATGGCCGGCACCTGCTCGTTCGCGCTCGGCGCGTACTTCCAGGCGCTGCGCCGCGGCTGCCCGGTGCAGGGCGCGGCCGCGAACGCGATGCTCAACCTGATGGTCACGCAGGCCGAGCCGCAGGGCATGACGCCCGAGGAGACCCAGGCCACCGCGGTCAACTTCGCGGTCGCGGGCTACCTGTCGACCGTGTTCCTGCTCGGCACCGGCACCTACAACCTGCTGCGCCACCCCGAGCAGCTGGCGCGCTGGCGAGCCCAGCCCGAGCTCGCCCCGTCGATGATCGACGAGCTGATGCGCTACGACACCCCGTTCCAGTTCGTCGACCGCTATGCCGCCAGCGAGGTCGAGCTCGGCGGCGTCAGGCTGCGCGCCGGCGACAAGGTCTCGGCGATGCTCGGCTCGGCGAACCGCGACGAACGCCAGTTCGCCGAGCCCGACCGGCTCGACATCACGCGCGACGCCAGCGCGCAGCTCGGCTTCGGCGACGGCATCCACTACTGCATCGGCGCGCCGCTGGTGCGGCAGGTCGCGCCGGTGGCCTTCCAGGCCCTGTTCGACACGCTGCCGAAGCTGCGCCTGGACGGCCTGCCGCAGTGGCAGACCGTGCCGGTGATCCGCTCGGTGGCCAGCCTGCCGCTGGCCTTCGGCTGATGGCCGTCCGCCACGCCGACGTGCGCGGCGCGCTGCGCCTGGCCACCGACGCGACCCGCGGCCTGACCGACCTCGTCGAGGCGATGCACGCCCGCATCGTGCGCGTGCCCGGCTTCGGCGCACCGCCCGGCGAGCGCACGCGCGGCCTGACCGGGCTGGTCTACCGCACGGTGCGCGGCGTCACCCACGTGGCCGGCGGCAGCGTCGACGCGCTGCTGGGCCTGCTCGCGCCGGCGCTGCCGCCCGCCGATGGCCAGCCGAGCCCGGAGCGCGAGGCCGTCGTCGCGGCGCTCAACGGCGTGCTCGGCGACCACCTCGCCGACACCGCCAACCCGCTGGCCATCCCGATGGCCCTGCGCCGCGACGGCCGCGCGCTGCCGCTGCAGCGCGACGCGCTCGCCGCCCGCCTGCCCGGCGCGACCGGCCGGGTGCTGGTGCTGCTGCACGGCCTGTGCATGAACGACCTGCAGTGGCGGCGCGACGGCCACGACCACGGCGAGATGCTGGCGCGCGAGTGCGGGCACACGCCGGTCTACCTGCACTACGACAGCGGCCGCCACGTCTCGACCAACGGCCGCGCGTTCTCGGCGCTGATGGACACGCTGCTCGCCGCCTGGCCGGTGCCGGTCGAGCGCGTCACGCTGCTCGGGCACAGCATGGGCGGGCTGCTCGCGCGCAGCGCGGTGCACCAGGGGCGCGCCGCCGGCCAGGCCTGGGCCGCGCGCGTCGACGACCTCGTCTGCCTGGGCACGCCGCACCACGGCGCGCCACTCGAGCGCGCCGGCCACGGCGTCGACCTGCTGCTCGCGAGCACGCCCTACGCCGCGCCGTTCGCGCGCCTGGGCAAGGTGCGCAGCGCCGGCATCACCGACCTGCGCCACGGCAACCTGCTCGACGCCGACTGGGCCGGCCACGACCGCTTCGCGCGCAGCACCGACCGCCGGACGCCGGTGCCGCTGCCCGAGGGCGTGCGCTGCTTCGCGGTGGCCGCGACCACCGGCCAGCGCGACGGCGACCTGCGCGACCGCCTGCTCGGCGACGGCCTCGTGCCGCTGGCCAGCGCGCTCGGCCGCCATGCCGACCCGGCGCGCACGCTCGCCTTCCCGCGCGAGCGGCAGTGCGTGGTCTACGGCGCGAACCACCTCGAGCTGCTGAACCGCGCCGAGGTGGCCGCGGCGCTGCGCGGCTGGCTGGACTGAAGGTGTGAAAGCACCCAAGGCGGGCATCTTGGGTTATTTCACTTCACACCTTCTGCGCGCCGCGCCGATCAGACCAGGTACGGCACGAAACGCCGGGTGCGCGCGCAGTAGGCCGCGTAGCCGGGGTGCGCCGCCGCCATCGCGCGCTCTTCCACGCCCGCCTTGACGACCAGCACCCCGACCAGCGCGACCAGCGCCGCCGCACCCGGCAGCCCCGGGCCGGCCCAGGCGGCGGCCGCGCCGAACAGCATGACCGCCGTGTACATCGGGTGCCGCACCCAGCGGTAGACGCCGTGCGTGACGAGCCGGCCGCCGGCGCGCGGCAACGGCCGGATGTTGAAGTTGCCCGGCCGGTTGGCCGCCAGCGCCGCCGCACCGACGGCCGCCGCCAGCGCTGCCAGCAGCACCGCCGCCGGCGGCGCCCGGCCCGCGACGACGTCCGGCGCGGCCCCGGCGGCGAGCAGCGCGATCAGCGCGAACTGCGCCGCCACCAGCACGGTGCCCAGGCGGCCGGCGTGCATCGCGCCGCCCTCAGCGCCGCCGCACGACCAGGCCGATCAGCGCCGAGCGGCCGCGGTGCGCCGCACCTTCGTCGATCTCGTCCTCGTAGGCCCGCAGCTCGTCGATCTGCAGCCCGGCGAAGGCCGCGCGCAGCAGGTCTTCGGTGTACAGGTGCGCCACGCAGGGCGGACCACCGGTGTTGTAGTCGAGCTGCTTCGGCGTGTAGCCCAGCAGCAGCAGCACGCCGCCGGGCTTCAGCGCCGCCGCCATGCGCGCGAACAGCCGCGCGCGCATCGCCGGGTCGGCGAACTGCACGAAGATCGCCGCCACGCCGTCCAGCGTGCCCACCGGCCAGTCGTAGGCGTCGCAGTCGGCCACCTGGAAGTCGACCTGCACGCCGTGCCCGGCCGCGAGCCGGCGCGCCTTGGCGACACCGACCTCGGCGATGTCGAAGGCCTGCACCTGCAGGCCGAGCCGCGCCAGGTGCACGCTGTTGCGCCCCTCGCCGTCGGCCACGCAGAGCACGTGCTGGCCGGGCTGCCACACGCCGGCGTGCGCCGCGAGCCAGGCGTTCGGCGCGGTGCCGAACAGGTAGCCCTCGGCCTCGAAGCGGCGGTTCCAGGTGCCGGCCGGGTCGTCGAAGCCCGCCGGCGCCGGCGCCCGCGCGTAGCTCACGGTCAGGATCTCCCACTGGTGGCCGTCAGGCTCGTTCCAGTAGGCGATGCGCCCGCCGTAGCGCGTGTCGACCTCGCCGTCGACCGGGCCGCGCACCGTGCTGCGCCAGGCGATGCCGGCGGCGCGCAGCCGCGCGAGGATCGCGTCGAAGCGCGCGTCGTCGACGCGGAAGGCGAAGTGGTAGACCGGAAAGTCCTCGTCGGTCTGGATGAAGTCCAGCGTCGTGCCGTCGTTCAGGTAGACCGGCGAGAACGGCCCGATGCCCTGCGCCGCCCAGGGCACGCCCAGCAGCCCGGCCAGGCGCTGCGCCGAGGCGGCCGCCTGGCGCGACGGGACGATCGTGTGGTCGAGGTCGATGCTCACGGGAGGTCCTCCGTGCCGCGCGTTCCGGCGGCGGCGCCAGGGTCGTCGTGCAGGCCGTCGAAGTCGGCCTTGCCCAGCGGCACGCCGCCCTGGCGCATCAGCGCATAGGCGGTCGTCAGGTGGAAGAAGAAGTTCGGCAGCGCATAGCGCAGCAGGAAGGCCGCCCCCGGCAGCGCGCCGATCAGCGCCTGCGCCCGGTCGATGCGCGCGCGCAGGCCGTCGAAGCCGGGTGCGAACTCGCCGTAGTCCGGCAGCGCGCGCCCGGCCAGCGGGAAGCACGCGCGCAGCGCGAAGTTCGCCGCGATCGCCACCTGGTCGGCCAGCGGCAGCATGTCGGGCGCCAGGCGCGCGTCCAGCAGCCCCTGCGCCGGCCGGCCCGTCGCGCGGGCCTGCGCCTCGGCGCGGTCGAGCATCGCGCGCAGGCGTGCCAGGTAGTGCGCGAAGACGGGCACGCTGGCCTCGTGCAGGTCGATCGGCATGGTTCAGCCGCGCAGCGCGGCCGCCGCCGGCGCGTGCAGCACCACGAAGCCGGCGACGTTCAGGCCGACGGTGGCCCAGAACACCGCCACGAACTCGGCCTTGGCGCACTTGTGGCGCAGCCACTGCTGGGCGAGCAGCGCGCCGGGCCAGCCACCGGCCAGGCCGAGCAGGTGCAGCGTCTTCTCGGGCGTGCGCCAGCGGCCGTGGCGCGCGGCCGACTTGTCGAGCGCATAGGCGACGAAGGCGAGCGCGCTGGCCAGCAGGTACGCGAGCGCGACGACCGGTGCCACGCCCCAGGCCGAGGCCACGCCGGCGTAGACCGCGACGAAGGCCGGGATCGCCAGGCGCCGCGGCATCGTCCACGGGGCCGGGGCCTCGGCACGCGGCAACGCCCGGGCCGCGGCGCGCGGCCGCGGAAAGGCCACCGCGCGGGCGCGCTTCTTCCCGTTCGGGCCGGTCTCGACCTCGAAGCTCAGCGCCAGGCCCGGCGCCGGCCGGCCGGTGCCGGGTGGCAGTGCGCTGATGTGGACGAAGATGTCCTGTCCGCCGCCGCGCGGCTCGATGAAGCCGAAGCCTCGCTCGTCGTTCCAGGTCTTCAGGGTGCCGTCGAATCGCATGCAGGGTGCCCGCGGTGCCGGGCCGGTGTGGACGTCGCCCGGCAGCTTGCCACAGCCGCGGCGCGGGCCGCCGGGTCGGGCTCGCCGCCCGGCCCGTCGCCGTCGACCTCAGTTCCAGCGCGGCGGCGCCACCACCAGCAGCAGCATCACCAGCGCAGCGACGATCCCGGGCACCGCCACCAGCGCCAGCACCGCCACGGCCCACCCCCTGCGGCCGCGCGCCCACAGCGCCCGCCCGCCCCAGAGCACCGCGGCCAGCGCCGCCAGCAGCAGCAGCCACAGGCCGAGGTTGAACGACGACACCGAGCCGTCGCCCAGGCCGATGACGAAGAACAGCACCGCCACCGCGGCGACCAGGCAGGCGCAGGCCAGCAGGCCGCGGTACGCCACCCGCGCCGCGGGGCCGGGCGCGGGAGCGGGGTCGTTCGCTGCCTGCGCAGGCTCGGCCATGCGGGTCGGTCCGGCCGCGTCAGGCCTGCCGGCGCGCCGGCTCGCTCTGGTGCAGGTGGCGCGTGTACAGGTCGCGCGGCGGCGCCACGCCGATGGACTTGAGCACCTGCCCGACGTTGCCGCGGTGGTAGCCGCCGTGCATCGCCACGTGCAGCAGGATCTCCTCGCGCGACATGCGGCCGCGGTCGCCGTCGGTGAACCGGAAGTCCAGCACCTCGGCGAGCGCCGCCGCGCCGAGCGAGGCCACGTGGCCCTGGTACCAGGCGTCCGTCGTCGCGACGTCCGCGCGCAGCTGCGCCAGCGTCGGCGTGGCCTCGGTGTTCGTCGCGTCGAAGGGCGCCGGCTCGCCGCTCAGCCGCGCGCGGAACAGCCGGTCCACCACGTGGATGTGGTTCAGCGTGCGCAGGGCGGTGTGCAGCGCGCCGGCCTGCGCGTCCGGCAGCGTCGCCAGCACGTCGAACAGTTCGGCGTCGGCCCAGGCCTTGTGGCCGAACAGCGAGATCAGGGTGGCGTGGGGCATGGCGCGGTTTGTATGACGAGGCGCGCGTGCGGGCAAGCCCCAGGTCGGCGTGGGCCCGCCGCAGCTGCAACGCCGGCGCGCCCGCCGCGGCCGGCCCCGCCCGGGCGCGGCCGCGTCGCGTGGCCTACCCGCCCTGCAGCGCCCGCCAGTGCCGCAGCGTGTCGGTCTTGTGGCAGAAGCGCGCGACCCGGCCGGCGGCGTCGAAGTGCCAGAGGTGGACCTCGTCGACCTCCGACACCGCCTGGCCGGTGGCCCGGACCGTGAAGTCCACGTCGTTCAGCGCGACCACGAGGCGGTCGCCCTCGAGCAGCGTCTTCGGCTGGAACTTCTGGAAGTCGCAGAGGCCGAGCGCCTCGAAGAACTTGGCGACCTCGGCCCGCCCGCGCCGCGGCACCAGCCACGGGATGCCGGCGTCGGCCTTGTCGTACTCCCAGGCCACGTCCTCGGCGAGCTGCGCCAGGATCGCCGGGATGTCGCCGCGGCCGAAGGCCTCGTAGATCGACTGCACGGTCTGGATCGGGCTCATGGGTGGGTCTCCTGTGCGATCGGACGAAGCTCAGAGTTTGACGAGCATCGCGATCTCGCTCGCGATGTCCGCCAGCTTCTGCTTGCGCGCCGCGCCCTCGAAGGCGGCCAGCGGCCGGGCGCGGCGCTTGGCGTCCTGCGGCCGCAGCTGCAGTGCGGCGAGCCACGCGACGTGCTGCCAGGGGCAGGGCTCGACGAGCAGCGGGTAGATCGTCATCCCGCCCGCCTCGTGCTGGCCGAAGAGCCGCGGGATTTCTTCGCGGCGCACGAACTCCGAGCTGAGGAAGGGCGCCGAGATCAGCAGCAGCCCGAGCCGCGCGCTGAGCATCATCTCGTGCAGCTGCTGGAACCAGTTCTCGCCGACGCGCAGCTTCGAGTCGTCGCACAGCGAGACCAGGCCCTCCGCCTGCAGCACGGCCAGCTGCTCGGTGATCGCGCCGAGCCACTTGGTGTCCTCGTGGCTGTAGCTGATGAACAGTCGGTTGCGATCGCCCATGGCGTCCTCCTCGACGAAGGCGGGGCAACGATGGTAGCGCCGGCGCGCCGCACTGGAAGTCCCCTGCATCGCGGCCTAGGATTCCCTGCACCGGGCGCGGAAGTCCGGGTGACTTCAACGGAGGGACGAACATGGGCGATTGCCGTGCAAGCGTTCGAGCAGCGCGCCGGACCGCCGTGCTGGCCCTGTGCCTGGCGGCGGGGCTCTCGGCCCACGCTGAAACGGTCGTGTCGCACAACCAGATCAGCGTCGAGCCCATCAGCGAAAACGCCCTTCGGATCCGGAAGCTATTCGTGCCGGGCCAGGGGTTCAAGTACGGCGCCTTCGTCTGGGATCCCGTCGAGAACGCGTACCGGCTGAGCGGCACGCTGAAGCCGGACGACGGCTACTTCGCGAACGTCCAGCTCTGGCGCAAGTACGGCACGCAGGCGAGCGCGCAGTCGGAGTCGCTGGACATCTTCACGGGCGGGATCGGCGTGCAAGCCGCGCAGGTCCGGTCGCCGCTGGGGGCCAGCCTCAACTGCACGCTCGAAGGTTCGGAACTCGGCGTGAACAACTTCCTTTGCACCAGTGGTGAACTGGCCGTCGGCCAGACGCAGTTCGGCAACGGCCGCTACATCGCCACCTACACTCTGGCCGGCGGCGCGACCGTGATCCGCAGCTACTACCTCAGTGGCGGCTATCCGTCGAGCCTGGTCATCAGCGCCCCGGCCCATGCCAGCGTGAACGTGCCGACCGCGCCCACGCTGCGATGGACGGCCATCGGCGCGGCCAACTACGACATCATCATCCGCGCCCTGAGTTCGGGGGCCACGGTCTACTCGAAGGGCTTCCTGAACTCGATCGGCACCAGCTTCACGCTGGCGGTGCCGGCGGGGCACCTGGCGCCGAACACCGCCTACAAGCTGACCGTCGAAGCCCTGGGCGCCAACATCAACGGCGGGGCGAAGGGGATCAAGCGGGAGGCGGTGTTCACGACGGCGCCGTGAGTCCCGGGGCTCCGTCCCTCGAAAGCGCACTCACCTGAATTCACGAAGGCGGAGCTGCCGCATCCAGGCCTGCGCCCGGGTGTCGACGTCTCGCAGTCGATCGGAGAGGTGCGGCACTCGGATGTGCACCAGACAGAAGTCCGACTTCGTGGCCAGGATCAGGATGTGGTCGAACACGTAGGTGTTTCGAACCTCACCGTTGGGCGGCGCATATTGAATCGTGCGTCGGGTTCTGGCGTAGGAGCCGGAGTAGCCCACCGTCAGGTGCTCGATATCGACCCGGCCCTGGCCGGATGATGCGAACACGTAGAAGAGCAATCGGCCCAATAGAAGGCCGGATTCGGGCGTGACCTCCGAGAGGCTGTTCATCCCGTTCATGACGAGCCTCGTCGGAACTTCGAACTGCTTCGTCGCCGCCTCGACAGCCTCGCCGGTGAGGCGGGTCAGTTGAGCGTTGCGCACCTCTTCGGTCTTGCCGAGGGATGCAAAGAGAGACGCCCGCTCATCGGCCGAGAACGAACTCGTGAGAAACGCATGGAGTGCGTTCGCTGGCTCGATGAACCGATCCAGCCTTTGATCGAAGAGGGTCTGACCGTCCTGGGTGAGTTGCTTGTGAAAGGGGTTCCTGATGCGGTTGAGCGTTTCAGGAAAGATCGACGAACTGTCTCGGCTGACCGCCTGCATGAGCTCCTGGGCATCTTCGCGAGTGATGACCGAGACCTGAATGTAGGGAAACCAGGTGCCGAACAACGGCTCCGCAGGTGTGCGTTCAAGGGTCCACAACAAGGGTGGATTCTTTTCATTGAAGGCCCACATCGAAGGAAACAGTTCCTTGATCGACTGCTCCGGAAGGTCGGCGGCCTCGGCCAGCAGGGTCAGGTCGTTGGCGGCCTTGGCGGCCTTGCCGGCTTGACCGGGCTTCGCGGGTCGGCCGCGAAAGTGAAGCCACGGCTCGGGCAGGCGCGGCGCGAACAGTCGCCCGGCATGGAGGGCTTCGAGGCCGGACGTCTCCGCCTGGGTCTTGGCGATGAAGGCTTCGAGAGAGAGCTCGCGGGCCTTGCCGCCGTCGACTTCGACCCCGGCGAGCGTTGCAGTGAGGCGCGAGTTTTCGGTTTTCAGCGCCAGCAGGTCGGGGTCCAGCCGCGAGCCGAGATAGAACGCGACCCCCAGCACCGCGGCCGAAGCCGACACGACGCCCGCAAGCTGTGGTGTCGTGAGTTGTCCGAAGATCTTCCCGATCGACAGTTTGGAAGGATCGGCCGTATCAACATCGGTCGCGTCGCCGGGTTTGCCCATGGGGCACTTCTCGAAACCTCCCTCCCCACCCCTGATCTGACGCGGCAAGATAACGCCCATGATCACGCCACGCATCAAACCC
>Ga0116176_10001314_pt1 | contig 19614 bp, 15 predicted proteins | sample AD_STIC08_MetaG_FD_89803 | JGI IMG/M metagenome (GOLD analysis project Ga0116176, IMG submission 89803) | Active sludge microbial communities of municipal wastewater-treating anaerobic digesters from USA - AD_STIC08_MetaG | ecosystem: Engineered > Bioreactor > Anaerobic > Digestate | place: USA...
CCTTGCGAAGAGGTTTTTGGCGTGGGCAATACCGTCGCTGCCCAGGCCCACGATGCTGTCGTCGGCAATGAAAAACCGCCGGTCTTCAAGCTCCTCGATTTCTTCAACGACATGATCCAGGTTCCTGAACCGGTACCTGCTGCCGTTGAATTTCGTCACGGAACAGAAGCTGCAGTTGCAGGGGCACCCCCGGGACGTCTGCACGGAATGGACCATGTATTTCCGGGAATATATGGTCCGGTCTATCTTCGGGATGTTCTCGAGGCCCGGCCGCGTTTCGGCGGTGTACATTTTTTTAAGTTTATTTTTTTCGTAATCCTCAATTATGCCGGGCCAGAGTTCGTCAGCTTCACCGGTGACGACCGTGTCGGCATGACGGGCCGCTTCATCGGGCAGCACCGAGGCATGGATGCCCCCCATGATCGTTGGGATTCCACGCTTTCTGAAATCATGGAGGATCTGGTAGGCTCGCGGGGCCTGGCCGGTGGTGGCGGTAACAGCCACCAGATCGGCATCCGCGCCGGTGTCCAGCGAATCAACATTTTCATCAATCACTCTAACGGCATAACGCTCCGGAGTCCTGCTTGCCAGCACCCCCAGCCCCATGGGAGGAAGGGCCAGCATCTTCATCTTCCCGAATACCGTGTTGTTTATGGTCGGATTGATAAACAATACTTTTTTCATGATTTCACGCCTCCATAACACTGTCTGTATATGTTCGATATAAGATATCACGGTTATTATTATAATTCTTGCGGGAATATAATCCAATAATTGACGCTATATGGAGAATTATATTCGAATACATGCAGAATATTATTCTGGAACTCGTTCATCCCTGATATCTCATGCTGATGGCATGCCGGGTGTCGTAAGCCGCGAAATGATGAAATATGAATTGACATATTTTATAATGCCGCTATTAGATATGTCACTACGTCAGGAGGGGCCTATGCTGGAGTTCAAGAATATTCTGTACCCTATTAATTTGAATTCAAAGAACTTAATAACCGTTGTCAAGGTCCTGGAGCTAGCCGGCATCCTTAACAGTAAGGTTCACATTCTTTACGTCAATGACGAGGGCGCAGGGTATCGGTATCCCGCTGACAGGGAAGACGCTGTGTCGCTAAAGGTTAAGGAAGTGGCGCCGGCGGAATTATTGAGCAGTTTAACAATAATCTATGCCGTGTCAAAGGGGAAGCTCGAACAGGAAATACTGGATTACTGCAAAAAAAATTCAATCGATCTTATCGTGACGGGGCACAAGCGCAGGAACAGGCTTTATTCCATGCTCTTCGACAGTCCCGACGTCAATATTATTGACACGATCCATGTGCCCGTGCTGGTGATACCCAAGAAGTAACACGTTCCCTTTGCTTCCCGGACATCCCGGCGTCAGAGTAGTTTGATCCCTTCATATTCAATACCTGAGCTCTTCAGGATTTCTTCGATTTCCCGGACGTTTTCATTATTAACCCTCACGCAGTATCCACAATCCGAGCTGAGGTGACGCGGTACGGGGATCATGGCGTGAGGTATCCGTGATTTTTTAAGAAGGTTTGCCGTCCAGATCGCATGGTTGGTTGTGTGAAAAAGTATGACTGAATGCAACGGTGATGACTTCCCCGCCTTCTACAAGCAAGTTAATTTATGAAAAATATCGTATCTTCCCCCGAAGCGGCAGGGAAGACACGATCAATGCTCATTTATTTTTAATAATCATATTCTCTCAATAAAAGCTTCAACCCTGGTCCTTATCTGCTCCATGTCTCCGGAGGAGTAATCAGTTTCAACGGACAGGTAGGGGATCTTCCGTTCGCCGCACATGTCCTTCACTTTTTTTGATTCCATGAGGTAGGGGGTGCAGAACTGGAGCGAATAGTGTATGACGCCGTCGGCGCCGGATGATTGGTAAATCGAGCCGATGTCCTCGATGCGCTCACTGTTGGGCGTGAAACAGGCGCAGTTGATCTTCATGTACCGCTCGACTATGTTGTCGAGGAGACCATCGACGGCGTCGCCCGTTTCTTTTACGGCATGCCTCGTATTGCGCTCGCCGATACAGGATTCTTCGGCCACAATAACGGCTCCGCCGGTTTCGATCACGAAGGGGACTTTCCAGTTAGGGACGGCCATGGGACAGCCGGAAACGAGGATTTTTTTTGTGCCGGCGTTTCCGATGGAGATGTTGTTCTTGCCGCGTTCTTCAAGCTCGTCGCAGAGCTTGGAGACGGACTCGGTGAAGCGCTCGGGGTTATCGTAAAATGAGACCTGGTTAATGAGCAGGGCGTCCCGTCCGGATATGACCTGCGGGTACTTGTAACGGATCCCCGCCAGCCGCTGGAGTGCAGCCCGCTTGTTGTTAACGATCCGGATCCCCTTCTTCAGCGAATCCGGGGTAATTTTTCTTCCCGAGCGTTTTTCAAGCTCCACTCTGAAACGCTCTATTTCTCCTTTCCAGAGCGCCCTGTCCGATGCGTTTTTCATCTGGGGTATTTCCATGACATATATGTCTTTCATGCCGCTGAAAGTTTCATAGGCCTTCTTCTTGCCGTCGCAGGTGGTTTCACCGACAATGAAGTCCGCAGCCTCCGTATAGGGACAGAGGCGTCCCAGCCTGAAACCCAGGGAGGACTTGATGAGGGCGCAGGTGTTCCGGGGCAGGTATTCCTCGACTTTTTCAAAGGCGATTTCGGCGCCGGCGCAGAGACCTATCTGCACGCCCCCGACGGCCAGGACCAGTTCTTCAGGTACGTATACGCAGAAGGTTCCGACGACTATGTTGCCCTTGGCCTTTTCCTCGAGGATCTCCCGAATCCTGAGGCCGTGGACCTCGGACACGACGAAATCAAAGTATTTCATCCCATCAGGCCTGTTTTTCTGGGAAAGAAATATATCGCCGTAAGCCTGTCCCAGTACTGATAAAAGCTGGTCGTGGGATTCGAGGTCGAGTCCCAGCTCCTTCCACATGTTTACGTATTCGCTGCTCATGGTTCCTCCATTTTAATCGAATTATTATATTATTTTGAAGCTTTAATAATGAAGTCATCGCCTTCGCTGCGTATATCAGACTTCATGCCGCTGTTTTTCAGGGTCCGCAGCACGTTTTCCCTCGCAACATCGCTGTTGACAATTATATCAAAAGCGGCGATGCCCTCGTTGATTGTCTTGCGGGTCAGTACAACGGGTTGGGGACAGGAAAGACCCCGTGCGTCAATTATATGGTCCGACATGATAAACTCCTTGAAGTAGTGTTTTCGGGTTCAATACCACCCTGGTTATTATAAGAATCAGGATTTCACTGTAAGCTTTTCTCGCATGGTGAAGCCGATGACAAGGCAGAATAGTATGCCGATAATAACGGCCGCCTGTCCGTAAATTCCCGGGCCTCCGAGGGTGACGACTTCCTCTGCCATGCTGTCGGGTTTGCCTGCGAGGGACAGGTTATGCGCAAAGGCCGCGCCGGTGATCATGCCCATGACAAAGACCCCGGCGTCAGCATCCCCTTCTCCTGATAGAATAAGCTGCCTTCCGGGGCACCCGCCGGCCAGGGCAAAGGCAAGGCCCGCTAGGGTCATGCCGAGAAAGTTCCAGAGATGGTTGCTGTGAGCCACGGGCTGGGCCGTGAAACCGGGATTGAACTTCCCCAGTATAAGGTTGCCGATAAATGCGGTCACCAGAAGGGCGGCAACACCGCTCATGAGGTGGAAGTCCCTGGCAAGTATGATGTCCCTGATCGATCCCATGGTGCAGAACCTGCTCCGCTGGGCGATAACGCCGAAGGCAAGGCCTGCCGCGAGGCTGATCAGGACATTGGCATGCATTGAGCCGGGTCCCTTTGCGCTGAAGAATATTGGCCCGCTTTCTGAAAAAGACACCTCGAAAACATTAAGCAGGACGAGGGCCAGCATGAAGGCAGGGAATATCCAGCCGCTGGCCTTGTTATTACTGTAGGTGCGGCCGAGGTTGTATCCCTTGTTGAGAAAAAGTACCCCAACGGCGATGCCGCAGATAAGGCCGAGAAGGCCAAGCAGGGAGTTGAGATCGCCGCCGGCAAGGCGGAGAAGGGCGCGCCAGGGGCACCCGAGGAAAACAAGAGCGCCGATCATGGCGAACATACCGAGAAAAAAGCGGATCAGCGTTGATGACCCGGCCCTTGGCTTGTATTCCTTCATGATGATCGAGATTATGAATGCCCCGAGCACAATGGCGGGGATTTCCGGTCTCAGATATTGTACCACGTCGGCCCGGTGGAGACCCAGGGCGCCGGCGATGTCACGCTCGAAGCATGCGACACAGATCCCCATATTGGGCGGATTGCCGGCCGCCTGGAGAATTACGGCAATGGCGCCTATGATAGAACCGGTTATAATGATGCCGATTCGGGATGAAAGGATGTTTTTCATGGAACACCTCGCGGATGATTTACGTTCATCATTTTTTGGGAAGGCAGGCGCTTATGTCAATAAATAAAATAAATAATAAGTATTAATTATATAAATAAATAAAACCGGGAACCGTATGCCATGGAATGCTCTCAGGCCGGAAGAGGGTGTCGGAATTGTCATGCTGTCCTAAGAGATGGTCAGGTTGATCTGGTAAATTCATAGTGCAACATTTCCGATAATAATATTATTTATTAATCTGAAGGGAATTCGAGGATTGGGTGTAATCGCATGGTAACTATACTTCTATTTATCCTTCTGGGCATTGTTGCCGGTACATTGAGCGGGTTGATCGGCATCGGAGGAGGTGTTATTATTATTCCAGTGCTCCTGTATTTCTTCGGGTTTTCCCAGCACCAGGCCCAGGGAACGACGCTGGCCCTGATGGTGCCCCCGATAGGGATCCTCGCGGCATGGGCCTATTACCGGCAGGGGTATGTTGATTTCCAGGCGGCGATCTTTATCGCCATCGGCTTCCTTGCGGGGGGATTCCTTGGGGCAAAGCTGGCCGGTTCGGTTTCCAATGTCATTCTTGAAAAGATTTTCGGCGTGGCGCTGCTGCTGATATCCCTGAAGATGATATTCGCGAAATAACAAAGATTTATTTCCTCATATGCCTTATTGATTTTTGCCGGATTATTATATAGAAAAGACTTAAAATGGTGAAAAGTTAAGTTATTTATAAAATACTAAAAAAATATATTGACATTGACAGCAAGCTTATATATATTTGCCAATAGCAACAGTTGACAGTGGCAATGAATTATGCACTATAACATTGTAGATACAATAATGATGCTTAATGAGCAATGCTGCCACCTGAACAACACCAACGGTGAGGATAACAATCTAACCGCAAAGGAGCTTCAGGTGCTTATTACCCTCAAACCGGGTGAGTCGGTGCCGAGCGTTGACCTGGCAAAGAGAAACAACCTGTCGCCGTCGAGGATGAGCAGGATAATAGACAAACTTTATTCCAGGGGATTATTGAGCAGGGAAGCCGATGAGCATGACAGGCGTTACAGCCGGGTTTCCCTGACGGAAGCGGGGCAGGCGGTGAACCATGATACCGCTGAATTCAGGAAGCAATGCGAAAACAAAATACGGGCAAGAATGTCAGATGCTGAATTTGCCGTCATACAGAAGGCCCTAAGCCTTCTGATATTCGCCATGGAGGATAACAATGAGCGCGTCGACGCAGATACAACTCGAAACAATTAATGCGAGGTACAGCGGCCTCGCGGACTCAAACTGCTGTCTTTCCTGCGGCGGCGCCCTGGAGCGAGCGGCGGTGAAGCCCGGCGAAACCTGCGTGGACCTGGGAAGCGGCAGGGGCTCAGACGCCCTGCGCATGGCCGACCTCGCAGGCCCGAACGGTTTCGTTTACGGAATCGACGTGTCAGACGGGATGATTTCCAGGGCGAGGGCAGCGGCAAAAAAATTCGGCGTAACAAATATCGTATTTATCAAGTCGGAACTGGAAGAGCTCGGCCTGGATGATGATGTCGCGGACGTGGTCATCTCCAACTGCACGATCAACCATGCTTCGGACAAGAGACAAGTGTGGAGGGAGATTTATCGCGTCATGAAAAAGGGCGGCCGGTTTGTCGTGAGCGATATCTATTCAATGGCCCCAGTTCCCGACCAATACCGGCAGGACCCGCAGGCTGTCGCCGAATGCTGGGCAGGATCGGTCACCCGGGACGAATACCTTGCCGGCGTAAAGGCGGCCGGTTTTTCGGAAGTCATGATCCTTGAAGAAAGCGCGCCCTATGTTAAAGGCGCCATCGAGGTGGCAAGCTGGACCATATCGGCCATTAAATGATGAAGCAATTTATATAATAAGGAGATGGTTTAAATGAAGACACTCATTAAGAAGAAGAGTGCCGAACAATGCTGCGCGACAGCCCAGTGCTGCGCGAAGATCTCTTCCATCGTGGCCGGGTGCCACGATTAAGGGATCGGGCCCGCCATGCCGGGAGCCCGGCATGGCGGGCGTTACGGATACTACGACAGGAACGTGAATAGTCAGATGAAAACATTTTCAAAACACAATATATTCGGCAGGATCAGGGATTCGGAAAACTATTTCATACTGAACCCCCTGTCGGGAAACGCTGATATCCTGACGCCGGAAAAGGCGCGGGAGATCCGCGAAAAAACGTATACTGACGTGGAAGAATACAGCGCTAAAGGTTATCTAGTCGATGAAACCGAGGAGGATCGCCTCTACAAGCTCAAATACCTCGATTTTCTAGACGAGCGCGAATCAAACGAGGTGCAGATATTCTTCGTTCCCTGGTACGCATGCAACTTCTCATGCTCCTACTGCTACCAGGAAGGATACGCGAAGGAGAATGCGCCGTTAACAGAGGAGGTCATCAATGCTTTCTTTAATTATATCACTCGTGAATTCTCTGATAAAAAGAAATACATCACTATCTTCGGCGGCGAGCCGCTCCTTGCCGGAGCCGGTGCCCGTGCGAGTATTGAGCGGATCATCACAAAGGCGGCGGAACGGGGAATACCGGTAGCGGTGGTGACCAACGGCTATTATCTGGCCGATTACCTTGACATCCTGGCAAAGGGTTCGATCCGCGAGGTCCAGGTGACCCTGGACGGCGTGCGCGGCGTCCATGACGCCCGGCGTCCGCTGAAAGGCGGCGGGGTCACCTTTGACCGCATCGTGGAGGGGATCGACGGTGCCCTCGTGAGGGGATTCCCGGTGAACCTGCGCATGGTCATCGACCGGGACAACATAGACGACCTTCCGGAACTGGCCGAATTCGCCATAGAAAAAGGCTGGACGAAGAATCCGCTCTTCAAGACCCAGATAGGCCGCAACTATGAACTCCACCGCTGTCAGGCCGACAGCGCACGGCTCTTTGAACGGGCGGGGCTGTATGAGAAGCTGTACGAGATCATCCGGCAACACCCCCGCGTTCTTGAGTTTCACCGGCCAGCTTACTCGGTCTCTCGGTTCCTATCGGATAACGGTGAACTGCCCGTGCCGCTCTATGATTCCTGCCCCGGGTGTAAAAGCGAATGGGCCTTTGACTGCACCGGGAAAATCTATCCCTGCACGGCAACGGTCGGCAAGGACGGCGAAGAGGTCGGCACCTTTTACCCTGAGGAGACAAAGCGCGAGGATATCATAGAGGAGTGGGAGTCGCGCGATGTCACCACGATACCGGAATGCGCCGGGTGCAGCCTCCAGCTTGCCTGCGGGGGAGGGTGCGGATCCGTTGCCCGGAACAGGACCGGTAGGCTCCACGCCCCGGACTGCCGGCCGGTGCAGCCGCTGCTGGAAATGGGCATATCACTTTATTTTAACAAGGGTAACGAATAGCGCGGCCGCGCAGGGGCGCGGTCGATATATATCACAGGAGAAGCGCCATGTCGGATCTTATATCATACATCAATGCGTCACAATACGAAAGCGAAGTGCTTGGCGGAGGAAGCGTCGTTGTTGACTTCTATTCCACGGAATGCCCGCCCTGCGAGGCCCTGGCGGCGAAATACGAACCGCTGAGCGAAATATACGGCAGGGACATCAGGTTCATCAAGATATTCCGGCAGGAGAACCGGCCCCTGGCTGAAAAGCTCGGCGTCATGTCGTCGCCCACCGTGATTTTCTACAAGGACGGGAAAGAGGTCGGACAGCGCCTGAGCGGCGGCATAAAGCGGTCCGATATCGTCAAGAACCTGGAGCTCCTCATTGACCGGAAAAAAGCCGATGAATTGAGGGCCAGGGTTAAGCCGGTCGTGACCGATTGTGACATCCTCATCATGGGAGGCGGCCCGACGGGCCTCACCGCGGGCATTTACGCGGCCCAGGCAAAGGTGAAGACGATCCTTGTCGACCAGGCCCTGCCCGGGGGCCAGGTGACCACGACCCACCTCGTGTCGAACTATCCCGGCTTTGAAAAGCCCGTTGAGGGCTTCATGCTCACCCATTTCATGACGGAGCAGGCCAAGAAAGCCGGGGTCGATTTCCGCCAGGCAGTTGAAGTGACAGACGTGGATCTCTCTGCAAAAACGATCCTGGTTGACGGTTTCGAGACGATCCGGGCGAAGCGGATAATTATCGCCACCGGATCGTCATACCGTGAGCTGAATGTGCCGGGGGAAGTCGAGTACAAGGGGAAAGGCATCTCCTACTGCGCGACCTGCGACGCGAAATACTACGATGACAAGGAAGTTGTTGTCATCGGCGGCGGCAATTCAGCGGTCGAGGAGTCACTGTTTATCACCAGGTTCGCCAGGAAGGTCACCATTGTCCACCAGTTCGACAAGCTCCAGGCGAACAAGGAGGCCCAGGAAAAGGCCTTTGCCAACCCGAAGATTGAATTCGTCTTCGAGCATGAGCCGCGCGCTTTTGAAAAGCGGCCCGACGGCGGCATGGATGTGACCATAGAGGATCTGAAAACAGGCAAGAGAAGGACAATGGCAACCGACGGCGTTTTCATCTTTGCCGGACTGAAACCGAATATAAGCCTTTTTAACGGCGTCCTGAAGCTGGACCAGTGGGGTTACGTGGCGGCAGACGAACTCCTTCACACCAATGTGCCGGGCGTGTTTGCGGCCGGGGACGTGCGAAGCAAGCCTTACCGTCAGATAACGACCGCCGTGGCGGACGGGACCATAGCCGCGATAACCGCGGTGAAGGAACTGGAGGCTATGGAAGGATAATACGTCGGAATGCGGTGTGTCAGTCTTTCAGCACAACGTTGATGCTGTTGCCCTTCCTGTTCCACTGTATGGTGCCCAGGGTTTTCAGGAGGCAGAGCCCCCTGCCATGGGAAGCGAATAAATTACGCTGAAGGGCTGTCTGCGGGTCGGCCTCCGGTTTAAAGCCGTTACCCTCGTCTTCAATGGTCATGTCGATCTTGTTCTTGAACCCCTGTATGGTCAGGTGGATCTTTTTCGAGGCATCAAATTTGTTGCCGTGGCTTATGGCGTTTTCTATTGCTTCGTCAAGGGCCAGCCTGAAGTTGAATTCGGATATTTCGCGGGCAAGGCCAGATTTTTGCAGCTCCTTGAAATAGGCGAGCGCTTCCCCGATAAGATTTTTGGCCTCATCTTTATCGCTCCGGATAACCTTTTCGAATATAGATGATTGATTTGTACCGCTTTTCATGCTGTAATGCTCAGTGCCAGACTCCAGTTTGTGATACATGAGACTGCCCGGTTAACCAGACCGTAAATATCCACTTTATTTTCGGCAAGCAATGAAAGAAAAATTAGCAGTTTGCTGAAAAACAGCAAACTGCTAAGCGATACATGGATGTATTGCCATTTTTCGAAGCGTTAGCCGATAAAAATATGAGGTTTTACGAATTCACTCCGTAAAACCGTCCCTGAAAAACTCCATGGAAGGAGTTTTTCAGGAAACTGTTAGAATAATATAGCGCCGGATTGACGGATTTCCCCCCCCTGTTTAATTGATAAAAAAAGCTTGATTGATTGCTTTTATTATTGTATCTCTATTATAGGGTTGCAGTCATGTCATATGTTATGTGAATAATGACACCATGAAATATCCGGGTTTTGGGCATTGCCGCACCATGATCAAGCCTCTGGTAGCCGGGCTCATGGTGATGCTTTTAACGATTCCAGCCTGCACTTCTCAATATCATTCAAATCCATCCTCTCCAAAGGTTAAACTCGGCGTCCTCGATCTGCGCAACTGGGAATTCGAAACAATGGGGCAGGTCAGACTTGACGGCGAGTGGGAATTCCACTGGAAGAAGCTTCACGCTGAAATTGCCGCTGATGCGAAAAAGGCATACATCGGCGTGCCCGGCAGATGGAGCGCGTCAAGGATATCAGGGAAGGACCTTGGACCCCATGGTTACGGGACCTACCGACTGACCATACTCCTGCCCTTGTCTAGCAGCGGACTTGCAATGAGGATGCCCGATGTTGAAACGGCGTATAATTTATACGCGGACGGCCTGCAGATCGGGTCTGTCGGCGTCGTGAGCTCTGACGCTAATTTTTCGGAGTGGCGTTTTGAACCGCGTATCTTTTCCGTCCCGGTAAAAGGGAAGAGCCTGGAACTGCTGGTCGAGGTATCCAATTACGTTTACAAGGGCGGGGGGCTGACCAGGTCGATCAAGATGGGACCGGAGGCAGCGCTTCACGCATCGTGGGAAACAAAGCTCTTCCTTGATTATTTCATGCTGGGGGGGCTGATCATCATAGGCCTCTACCATATTGGGTTCTTTTTTATCCGGCGGCGTGAAAAATCGACTATCTATTTCGGCATTTTCTGCATTATCCTGGGGATACGTGGCATCCTGGTGGGGGAACGTATCCTCAGCGCTTCATTTCCCTCCGTGCCCTATGAGTATTTCTTCAAGGCTGATATACTCACCATCTATACAACGGTGCCTCTCTTTCTTATGTACCTCTTCGACATTTTCCCCGAAGAGAGTCCCCGGCCGCTCAGGATTATCCTTGTCATACCCGGGATCCTGTTTTCACTCCTGGTACTGGCAACGCCGGCCCGTATATACCACTACAGCATCGACTGGTTCAATTTCATCATGGTGGTTTCAGGTTTCTGCATGATCTGGATAGCGGGAAGGGCGGTATGGAAAAAACGGGATGGTTCGGTGATCTTCATCATCGGGCTGATCATCGCCCTGGTGTCGGTCGGGAATGACATCCTGCGCACCATGTACCTGATCCAGACGCCAAACATTGCCTCCTTCGGATTCCTGCTTTTCACCATGACCCAGGCGTACATCATCTCGTTCCGTTTTTCCCGGTCCTATGACCTGTCTGAGACCCTCACGCACCAGCTGGAAGCCTTCAACAGGAGCCTCGAGATAAGGGTCGATGAGCGCACGGAGGAGCTTGCGGAGGAAAAGAAACGTCTTGCCCTGAGAAATAGTGAACTGGAACGGAGCGAAAAACGCTTCCGGGACCTCGTGGAGCTGCTACCGATCGGGGTGTACGAATCTGATGGTATGCACATGATCACCTACGCAAACCGGGCGGCGTCGGAAATCTTCGGATACAGTTTTGATGAGCTGAAAAAGGGTGGGCTGGCGATATTCACCATGGTCCCCGCGGATGATCGTGCCGACGCGGCCAGGATCAGGGAAGAAATCACTCCTGAAAGGCCGGTGGTGACCGTGGAACGTCTGGGGCGGAAAAGGGACGGATCCACCTTTCCGATGGTAGTCAGCGCGTGCCTTATTGATCCGGCCAATCCCTCGAAGGGGACCCGGGGAGTTATAATTGATGTTTCTGCCCAAAAACGCGCCGAGCGGATCATCAATGTCCGCCTCAAGCTCCTTGAATATGCCCGCGACCATTCCCTCGATGAACTTTTGCAGAAGACACTGGATGAAGTCGAGGATCTGACGGAGAGCCTCATCAGTTTTTATCATTTTGTGGATCCCGACCAGAAGACCCTGTCGCTCCAGGCGTGGTCGACCCGTACGACAAGGGATTTCTGCCGCGCTGAAGGGAAAGGACGTCATTACCCTGTAGATAAGGCCGGGGTCTGGGTGGAGTGCCTTGGCACCGGGAAGCCGGTTATCCACAATGACTATGCATCTCTTCCCCACCGAAAGGGGCTCCCGGAGGGTCACGCGCCGGTCGTCCGGGAGCTGGTGGTGCCCATCCTGCGCGGGGGCACTGTTGCGGCCATTCTCGGTGTGGGCAACAAGGCGACGGACTACACAAAGGAAGACGCCGATGTTACCGAGTACCTTGCCGATATTGCCTGGGAGATAATCGGCCGCAAGAAAGCGGACGAGAAGCTGCGCGAGAGTGAAGAAAAATACCGTCTTATCGCGGAAAATATCGATGACACGGTCTGGCTGATGGACATGGACCTGAACACGACCTTCATAAGCCCGTCGGTGGTGCGCAAACGCGGCTATACCCTTGAGGAAATACAGGCCATGCCCCTGGCTGAGAATACGACGCCGTCGTGCTTCGAGGCCGTCATGAAAGTGGTTGCGGAAGAAATGACCCCGGAAAAGCTGGCGGATCCGGAGAATGATATTAATGTCAACCTGGAACTGGAATTAACCCGCAAGAACGGGACGACCTACTGGAGCGACAACACCTTCAGGCTGATCCGTGATGGTGACGGGAAACCGATCGGCATTCTGGGCGTCGGACGCGACATCACCGAACGGAAGAATGCCGAGGGCGCCCTGGCTCAATCACAGAAGAACTTTTCGAGGTTTTTCAATACCATAGAAGACCTGCTCTTCATCCTGGACATGGAGGGGAATATCCTTCATGTCAATGATACCGTGGTCAAGCGCCTTGGTTACTCGCCGGAGGAACTCAGGGGGCGTACGGTTCTTATGGTTCATCCGCCTTCACGGCAGGATGAGGCGCTGGCCATCATTACCGACATGCTGGCGGGAAAGGCTGACCTGTGCCCGGTGCCGGTGCTGACGAAACAGGGAAAGGAGATCCCCGTGGAAACGCGGGTAGTGGCCGGGGAGTGGGATGGGAAGCCGGCCCTTTTCGGCGTCACCAAAGACATCTCCAAGCTCAAATTATCCGAGGAAAAATTCTCGCACGCCTTCCATGCCAGCGCCATGCCGATGGGGATTTCAAGGATCAAAGACGGGAAGTTCCTGGATATCAACGAAGCGTTTCTTGCTTCCTTTGGTTTTACCAGGGAGGAGGTGATCGGCAGAACATCATCCCATCTTAATATTTTTGCGGACCCCGGTGTCAGGGAAAAGATCCGCCGAGAGTTCACGGAAAAGGGGAAGATACGGAACAGGGAAGTGCTGTTCAACCGTAAAGACGGGGCCGTCAGAATCGGACTGCTGTCAGCGGATCACATTGAAGTTGGCGGGGAACAATGCTGGCTCACCACATTATCCGATATTACAGAGCGCAAGGAGGCTGAGGAGGCCCTCAGAGAAAGCGAATCGTACAACAAGGTCCTCTTTTCCGATTCGCGCATAGCCCTGGTGGTCATTGATCCGGAAACCGGTACGTTCCTTGACTGCAATGACGCCGCGGTCCGCATTTACCGGCTCAGTGACAAGAATGAAGTGGTCGGGAAAGGGCCCCTTGACGTTTCCACGCCGACCCAGTACGACGGGAGCGATTCCGGCCTCGCGGCCCGGTGGCACATCCGGCAGGCACTTTCGCAGGGGTCGCACCTGTTCGAATGGCGCCACCGCAGGCCCGACGGCGAACTATGGGATGCCGAAGTCCACCTCATGGCGTTCCGTCACCGGGGAAAGGTCCTCCTGCAGTTCAGCCTCCAGGACATCACGGCACGCAAAATAGCCGAACGGGAGCTGGTCAAGTCCAAGGAAGAGGCCGAAGCGGCAAACCGCGCGAAATCCGAGTTCCTTGCCAACATGAGCCACGAGATACGGACGCCCATGAACGCCATCATCGGCTTCACCCACCTGATGATGCGGACCAGCATGGAGCCGGAGCAGCACGATTACTGCTCCAAGATTCACGGCGCCGCCCGCATGCTCATGGGCATCATCAACGACATTCTCGATTTTTCAAAGATAGAGGCGGGTAAGCTGGCCATCGAGTCGGTCGATTTCGATCTCAACGACATCCTGGTGACTATTGCTAATACCCTGTCCCATGCCGCCGAAGAGAAAGACCTCGAACTGCTCTATCATATCGCACCGGATGTGCCCTTCAGCCTCAATGGGGATCCGCTCCGCATCCAGCAGGTCCTCTTCAACCTGATCCACAACGCCATAAAATTCACATACAAGGGCTCCATTACCCTGAGTGTGGAGCTCCAGGGACGGAATGAGAGCGACAAGACCGCCGAGCTTAAATTCAGGGTAATCGATACCGGCATCGGCCTCTCCCGGGAGCAGCAGAAGGCGATATTCAAATCCTTCACCCAGGCGGACAGTTCCATAACCCGCCGCTTCGGAGGCACCGGCCTCGGCCTTGCCATCTGCAAGAGGCTGGTCGAGCTCATGGGCGGAGAGATAAAAGTCGATAGCGCCATCGGAAAGGGAAGCGAATTTTCCTTTGTCCTGTCATTCAAGCTTGGTGGCGAGCCCGCCGTAAAGGGCAGAGCGCTGCCGGATATAAAACCTGAAGTCGTGGTAGCGGATGACAATCCCGTCTCCCTCGAGATACTTAACGGGTACCTGGCAAGCATGGGTTTCGTGGTCGCAACCGCGCAATCCGGGATGGGCGCGATCGATTTTTTAAAGAAGCGAAAGTCGGATGTGCCCGTAATACTCATCATCGACTGGCGCATGCCGGGGATGGACGGCATTGAGACAATAAGCCGGATCCGCGCCGACCCGGAGATCAGGGGAGTCGCATCGATCATCATGATTTCCGCCTACAGCGTGGAGGAACTGAAGGATAAGACCGCATCCCTCGGCGTGAGCGCGGTACTGGCAAAGCCGGTAAGCCCGTCGACACTGCTGGACGCCCTTGCGCAGACATTGAAGGTTACAGCGCCTGCGCGGCTACAGGCCCATGCCAGGACCGCGGCTCCCCCTGTCCCGCGTTTCGATGGATCCAGGGTGCTTCTGGTAGAAGACAACGCCATCAACCGCGAAGTGGCGACTAAAATGCTAGCGGACGCGGGCATTGCCGTGGATATAGCCGTGGACGGGGTCCAGGCCGTTCAGAAAGTGGCAACAGGGAACTATGACATGGTTTTCATGGATATTCAGATGCCGGAGATGGACGGCTTCGAAGCGACGCGGTCGATCCGTTCCGACAGCGCATTTGCCGCTCTTCCCATAATCGCCATGACCGCCTATGCGATGAGCGGGGACCGTGAGCGCTGCCTGGCGGCGGGCATGAACGACCATATATCAAAGCCCTTTGATCCGGAACAGCTTTACGGGATATGCTCCCGGTGGCTTACCGCGGCTCCTCAACCGGCCCAGGACGTCCGGATACTGCAGGAGCAGGGGCAAAGCGATGACACGGACTCGATCAGGGGATTGCCCGGCATCGACCATGACGCCGCCATAATGCATTTTGCCGGCAGGATTGACATACTCCCGGATATCATACGGGAGTTCTGCAGCATGTATGCCGATGTAGATGAGCGGCTGAAGGAATTTATTGTTTCGGGAGATATGGACGGCCTGAGAAAGTTTGCCCACAGCATGCGCGGTGCCGCGGGCAGCATCGCGGCGACAAAAACCATGGAAGCCGCCGCCGCCCTCGAGGAATGCATGCTTGGGACCCGCGCCGGAGACCGCGAAATTCTACTGGAGGAGTTCAAAACCGCCATGCATGAGCTCCTTCAAAGCGGGCCAATATTGAAGTCCCGCAGTGAGTCCGTACCGGAAGTTCCTCCGCCGGCAGGGAGCGATACCCTTGACCTTGACGGGTCCATTGCGGTGCTCTATTCGCTCCTTGAAAGCAGAAGCTTCAGTGCCCTTGTCCATATCCAGAAAATGAAAAAGAGGTTTTCAGGGTCATGGACCGACCTGCTCAAGGACCTGGAAACAAGCATCAACAGGTTTGATTACCGCGGGGCCCTGGAAAAGCTCAGGTCGGCCGGCCGGAAGCCTCCGGAAGGAGGCGGATTAGAATGAAACGAAAGATCCTCATCGCTGACGATGAGCCGTCAAATGTAAGGATACTGGGCGAGCTCCTTAAAAATGATTACGAGATATTCATCGCCGGCGATGGCGGGGAAGCACTTGATCTCGCGGCGAGGATACTGCCGGACCTGATTATCCTTGATGTCATGATGCCGGGCATTGACGGCTACGATGTCTGCCGTGAACTTAAATCAAGGAAGGAGACGGAGGGGATCCCGGTGATCTTTGTCACGGCGCGGAAAAAAGCCGAGGACATCGTCCGCGGTTTCGAGGTAGGCGGCCGCGACTATATCCAGAAGCCGTTTTATCCCCAGGAGCTTCACGCGCGGGTTCAGACACATATCGAGCTGAAAAGTGCGCAGGAACGCCTTGCCGACGATGCGGCAATGTTCGAGGAGATGAACCGGAAACTTGCCTCAGCCCTGGAACAGATGGAAATAATGGCCCGCATCGATCCATTGACCGGCCTTGCCAACCGCCGTCACCTTCTGGAGCGGCTCGAGGAGGAAACCGCCCGGGCGAACAGGACGGGGCGTCCCCTCTCCATAGCAATGGCGGATATTGACAATTTCAAGAGCATCAACGATACCCATGGACATGAATGCGGAGACATCGTGCTGCAGGGGGTCGCACAGGCCATAAAGGAATGCATCCGGAAGGAGGACATGGTCGCGAGATGGGGCGGCGAGGAGTTCCTGCTTTTTTTCGTGGAAACCCCTCCGGGAGACGCCCGGTTGACCGCCGAGCGGATCCGGGAAAAAATCAGCGGCCTGACCATTAATTACAAGGGAAAGCCAATAACGCTTACGGTCACCATAGGGGTGGCTAATTACGATCACGCGATGGACGGCGACGCGAACATACGCAGGGCCGATGACGCCATGTACCGGGGCAAGCGCCTTAGCAAGAACTGCGTTGTGGCGGAAGGGGGACCTGACTGAGGACCCGTCGTTGGATGATCCTCATTCGGTTATGCCCCCCGTATCCATGTCGCTGGTGTCAAGGGGACCTGTCCTGTCCTTGTCGTAGCACCGCTCCCAGACCCGTATGAATGCTTCGGCCGAATTCTCCAGGTTGGTGGTGTCCACGCCGAAATTATTCAATTCGCGTATGATGTCCCCCTCGAGGCCGATATGGCCGAATCCCTGGTAATCGAGGGGCGTGCCGACGCGGCCGGTCTGCAGTTTGCGCTGTCTGTTCACGGTGGTTGTGTTCCCCGATGCGCCGCAGGTCTCATACTGCCCGCCGAAGCGCGGGCGAAGCTGCTGGATGAAGCCGTTGAAGTCGCTGGCGAAGGCGATGTCCACTTTTAGGCCGAGGGTCCCGTACTGGTAGGCCTGGGCGAAGGATTTCGTGGAGCCGTCGCAGTTGTTGGGCACCCCTGACGCGCCATAGGTCTTGACCTGCTCTGAGCCGGTCCTCAGTCCGATCATGCCGCCGGTTTCCCGTATCATGCGGATAATATAGTCAGGTGTTGTCTTTTCCTCTTTCTGTTTTTTATCTGTCATGATGGAGCGTAAGTGCCCGTGGGAAAGGACCAGCGGGTAATAATCCATCTCTTTCGCGATTTCATATAAATCGCAGACGGCGCGTTCCGACATGTGGGAGATGTCGATGATCATGTGCTTTTCCATCATGGCCCTGGCCAGTTCTTTTCCCTCATCGGTCATTCCGAGCCTGTTCCGCCCGCTGGCGTCCAGGGTAAAGCCCGGCGTAGGATCGCCTTCCCCGATATCCTCGAGGATCTTGAAAAGCTTGAATATGAAATGGTGCGGCGCAACGCCGGTGAACCGGTTGTCCAGCTGGTGCGCGAACTGTATAGACCTTACATGGTAGCGCCGGTAGTAGTAATCGAGGCGCTCATGCCAGTCATCGTTATTGAAGAGGCTGGTAACCTCGATGGCAAGGATCATGGCCAGTTTGCCGGAATTGATGATGCTCCGCGCCTCTTCCGGCGAGCGGGCGATTTTCACCCAGTCCCTGCCTGCGGCGAAGTCCATGGCCGCCTGCAGCTGGACATCCACGCTGGACATCTCGTCGCATTTCAGGCCGGGCTTCATGTTCTTCTTCGGCATGCAGTTGCACAGCTGGTTGAAGTCAACCGCCGACATGACGTACAGTGAGAGGCCGCTTTCGTGGGCCTGCCTGAGGTGGCCTTCCCATACCTGCTGGTGGGCGATGGTGTTCCACCGGGGCCACCCGGTATAGGACGGATACCCGTTTCTCTTGTAGAAATGCCATCCCGTGTCTCCGTCGGTGCCCGAAACCATGCCCAGGAACTCGTTCAGAACGCCAAACCTGGTCCGCGCGTGGTCGCCGCCCATGATGTCGCCGCCGGAGCATTTTTTAAGAGCCACGCTTTCAGGCCCCTTGTGGCTTCCGTAGAACCATGCGCCCGCAAAGGCATATTCAGCCATCTGGTGAAGGTGTATGTCGGCAAAGCCGTGGACGCGTCCGCTTCCGGCATGGTTGGGAACCGAAGAGAAGAATATGCCTGTAATGGCAACAAGACAGAGGACTGGCGCAATGGAGGATAATCGTTTCATGAATACCTCGTTTTTAAAAATATTGTCCCGCAGGTGCCGGTCTTGAAATGGATGATCTGCAGATTATATCATGAAGAGCCTGGGTAGTCAACAAGATTTGGCCGGTCCTTCGCTGGATGTGGCCGGATCGGCCATGGGAATTATCCATGAATTTTTATATGGCGAAATCGGCCAGCCATGTTTTTTTGATTGATAATTCCGGGCCGACCTTAACAATTGTTTATAATCACATTGATATGGTCCGATCCGGTCAACGGCGCCTTCGGCGGCGGGATGGGAAGGCTTAACCTCCGGGGTCATGTCATCAACATATTAAAACGGGGAATACTGATATGACGCAAACAGCAAAGCCGAGATTCACCTATGTCCTTGATAAACCCGACAACCTTGTGGAAATGTTCGAAGAATCGGTCGCAAAGTTCGGGGACAAGGAGTGGATGGGGACCAAGAACAGCGATAAGGTGTACGAATGGGTCACCTACAAGCAGGTTGGAAAGCGGGTTGACAATCTCCGGGCGGGCCTGGCTTCGCTGGGTGTGGGCGAGGGCGATGCTGTGGGGATTATCGACAATAACAGCGTTGCCTGGGCCACGGCCTGTTTTGCCACCTACGGTCTCTGTGCCCGGTACGTGCCCATGTACAAAGTCGAACTCCCGAAGATATGGAAATATATCGTTGAGGACAGCGGCGTAAAAGTCCTGTTTGTTTCAGGCGATGAAATATATGAGAAGGTCAAGGACTGGCCCGGCGAGGTAAAAGGCCTCAAGAATGTGATAAGAATTGAAGGCACGGGCCCGGGGACCATGGCCGACCTGGAAAAAACCGGCGAGGCCTCGCCGGTCAGCGCCAAATATCCGAAACCGGACGACGTGGCCGGCCTTATCTACACTTCCGGAACCACCGGAGACCCCAAGGGCGTACTGCTCACGCACGGAAATTTTACAAGCAACGCCCATGCGGTTATAAAGACGCTCAATCAACTTGACGATACCGTGAAGACCCTCTCGTTCCTGCCCTGGGCCCACTCATACGGCCAGACCGGCGAGCTGAATGTCGTCATGCGAC
>Ga0116176_10001329_pt1 | contig 19498 bp, 18 predicted proteins | sample AD_STIC08_MetaG_FD_89803 | JGI IMG/M metagenome (GOLD analysis project Ga0116176, IMG submission 89803) | Active sludge microbial communities of municipal wastewater-treating anaerobic digesters from USA - AD_STIC08_MetaG | ecosystem: Engineered > Bioreactor > Anaerobic > Digestate | place: USA...
CGTGCCGCGGCTTCGGATCCGCTGGCGATGAGGTCGGCAATGGCTTCGGCTTGGGCAAGGTCGATGCGGCCGTTGAGAAATGCTCGTTCAGCAAATTCACCGGCGCGGGCCTGGCGCGCACCCAGTTCAAGTGTTCGCTTGAGCAGGCATTGCAGCATGACCGGGCTGCCGTGGGCCTGCAGTTCGAGCACATCTTCGCCGGTGAACGATCCGCTTGCGGGAAAATAGATCAGCAATCCTTGGTCAAGCAGGTCGCCTGCGGCGTCCCTGAATGCGCAGTAGTGTGCATGGCGCGCGCGCGGTGCGCGTGCCAGCAGGGTCCGTGCCATCGCATGCGCCCTGGCGCCCGAAACGCGCACGATGCCGATGCCGCCGGCTCCGGATGCGGTGGCGATGGCGGCAATGGTTTCGCCCTGGCTCATGCTGCCCCGTTGTTCACCAGCCATGATTGTCACCGCGAAGTCCGGGGTCTCCAACCGGTTGCTCTTCAACAGCTTCCTGAGGAAGGTATGAACACGTATTGTCGCGAGCAAGCTCGCTCCCACCATTGCTTGATTTTGTGGGAGCGAGCTTGCTCGCGACGAATGCGTTCCATACTTGTTCAGAGTTTCCCTAACTCGCGGCCGCGCCCTGTGGCTTGTTGCCAGCCTCGATGCGTCGGGTGATGATCCATTGCTGCAGCAGGCCCAGCGCACCGTTGACGGTCCAGTACAGCACGAGGCCGGCGGGGAAGAACGCGAACAGCACGGAGAAGATCAGCGGCATGATCTTCATCATCTTCTGCTGCAGGGGATCCATTCCCGTCATCGGCGTCAACATTTGCGTGGCCAGCATGGTCAGCGCGTTGAGTACCGGCAGGATGTAGTAGGGATCCGGAGCGGTGAGGTTCTTGATCCACAGGATGAACGGCGCCTGGCGCAACTCGACGCTTTCCAGCAGCACCCAATACAGACCGAGGAACACCGGGATCTGCACCAGCATCGGCAGGCAGCCGCCGAGCGGGTTGATTTTTTCTTTCTGGTACAACTCCAGCATGGCCTGGTTCATCTTGGCGCGGTCATCGCCGTAGCGCTCCTTGAGCGCGGCCACGCGTGGTTGCATCTTGCGCATCTTCGCCATCGAGCGGTACTGCGCTTCGGAGAGCTTGAAGAACACGGCCTTGATCAGGAGCACCAGAAGGATGATGGCAAAGCCCCAGTTGCCGGTGAGCTTGTGGAACATGGAAAGCAGCCAGTGCAGCGGCTCGGAAATCACCGTGAACACGCCGTAATCGGCCGTCTTGGAAAGGCCCGGGGCGAGGTCGTCGAGCGTGCTTTGCAGTTTCGGTCCAACGTACAGCCGCGCGGAGAAGGTTTGCTCGGTGCCCGGCTGGATGCTCAAGGCCGGTGAGAAGCTGCGCATCACGTAGCGCGTTCCATCCGCCGCGGCGACCTGCGCGCTGCTGAATTCATCCACTTCGTTTGCCGGTGGAATCCACGCTGCGAAGAAATAGTGCTGCAGCATGGCCACCCAGCCGCCACTGACCGTCTGCTTGAGTGGCTCGCCCTGGAATTTGTCGAAGGCAAGTTTCTGGAACTTCTCCTCGGGGCTGTACCAAGCAGCTCCCATGAAACTGTACCGTTCTGTATTTGTGTATCCCTTGATGCCGGAACTGTCGAGCACCAGTGGGATGCGTTGCAATTGGCGATAGGCCTGGCCCGTCCACGGCTTGGCACTGGCGTTGCGAACCTGCTGCTGCATGCCGATGACATAGCTGCCTCGCTCGAACACCAGGGTCTTGCGCACCTGGATGCCGGAGGCGTCCTGCCAGGTCAGTGGAACCTCGATGCGGTTCTGCCCATTCGCCAGGGTCCAGTTGCGGCTGCTGGTGGTGAATTCGGCCTGGTGGTTGGGCGCGGCGCCATCGCTGCTGAGCAAACCGCTCTGCGCGACAAAGTAGCGTGCAGCCTCGTCATCCAGCAGACGCACGGGTTCGCTCGATCCCTGCTGTTGTGGGTAGGCCAACAGCTCGGCGCTCACCAGACTGCCACCACGCGGATCGATTTCCACTCGCAGGACATCGGTGGTGACCAGAATCGGCTGACTGGTCGGCGGCGTGGCTTCCGCCAGCGGCGGAGCCTCAACGGCATTGCCCGACTCGAGCTTGCCAATCTCGGGAACGTCATCCACGGGCGGGCTTGCGGCAGGCTTCGCCGGCTGCGGGGTCGCACTGTCCTCGACGGTGGTTGCCTGTGCTTGGGGGTTGTAGTCCAGTTGCCATTGCGACCAGATCAGGTAGCTCAGGGCAAACAGGGCGACCAGCAGTAGGGTGCGGGGATTGTTCATGGGCAAGGAAATTCGTGGCCGGAAACGCCGGCATCCGGCAAGCGTTGTGGGTTGGCGCGCAGGGCGCGACGATGGATGGATTCGCGAAGTGCGATCAGCCGCGCATTGTGCCGTTCGCCGCACTCGCCTTCAATGCCGCGAGTTTTGCCCAGAGTATGGACAGGTCTTCGCGCAAGGTCGCCGCGGGCGTCTGCACGGCGCTGGTGCGGGCGATGAGGAGGATATCAATTGCGGGCAGCTGCAAGCGGACCTGTCGATAGCTGTCGCGGACCAGGCGCTTGATGCGATTGCGATCGACCGCGCGTTTGGAGACGCGTCGCGAGACCGCCTGGCCGAGGCGACAGCCGGCCCGGTTGTTGGGTGCGAATTCGGCGATGAAGTGGCGCGCATTCAGGCGCCGGGAAGCAGTGCGCAGCGCGGCGAAGTCGCCGGGCTTGAGCAGGCGGGCCGTGCGGGGCAGGGTGCACTGCCGCATGACACGGCCCGCTGGTGGGTCAGACAGCGAGACGCTTGCGACCCTTGGCGCGACGGGCATTGATCACGGCGCGACCGCCGCGGGTCTTCATGCGGACCAGGAAACCGTGGGTGCGAGCGCGCTTGATGTTGCTCGGCTGATAGGTGCGTTTGGTGGCCATGAGTCGGCGCCAGGTTCGGGAAAAAGGGCGCGAATGATAGGGGTGTGGGCATTCATCGTCAAGCCGTTGGGCTGGCACTGGCCCGCGTGTGGCGAGTAGACTGCATGGTTCACGACGGGTCGCTTGCCGGATCCGCGACATCGACCCCCAACATGATCGGGAAACCATGAGCGAGCTCTGGCGGCGCTGTCTGGAGCGTCTGGAAACGGAATTCGACGCCGAGGACGTTCAAACCTATCTGAAGCCGCTGCAGGCTCACGATGACGACGCAGGGCTCAGGTTGTTCGCTCCCAACGGATACACGCTGGAAGCCGTGAGCGAGCGCTTCCTGCCTCGTATCCGCGCGGTTGTCGAGCACTTGCACGGCGCTCCGCTGCCGGTTGCGCTCGAAGTGGGTGCCTTGGCTGGCCGCGCCTCGAACGCAAAACGCAGTCCCGCGCCAGCGCGCGGCAAGCCGGCGCCGCGCGAGGATGAGCCGCACAATCTGGACCCCAACTACACCTTCGAGAGTTTCGTCGAGGGCAAGACCAACGAATTGGGCAAGGCCGCCGCCATCCAGGTCGCCACCAATCCGGGGCGTGCCTTCAACCCCTTGCTGCTGTATGGCGGCACCGGCCTGGGCAAGACCCACCTGATGCACGCCGCCGGCAACCTGATGCGCAAGAACAATCCCGCCTGCAAGGTGCTTTACCTGCGCTCCGAGCAATTTGTCGGCAGCATGATCGATGCCTTGCGCACCAAGAACATGGATGAGTTCAAGCGTCGCTTCCGCACGGTCGATGCGCTGTTGATCGATGACATCCAGTTTTTCGCCGGCAAGAACACCACCCAGGAAGAGTTCTTCCATACCTTCAATGCGCTGTTCGATGGCAAGCAGCAGATCATCCTGACCTGCGACCGCTTTCCCAAGGAAGTGGAGAATCTGGAGCCGCGCCTGAAGTCGCGCCTGGGTTGGGGCTTGTCGGTTGCCATAGAACCGCCCGACTTCGAGACGCGCGCCGCCATCCTGCTCAGCAAGGCGGCCAACAAGGGCATCGAGTTGCCGGAGGACGTCGCTTTTCTCGTGGCAAAGCGCATGCGTTCCAATGTGCGCGACCTCGAGGGCGCCCTCAACACCCTGATCGCGCGCTCGAATTTCGGCGGCCGCAAGGTGGACGTGGCCTTTGCCCAGGAAACCCTGCGCGACTTGCTGACCGTGCATGCGCAGGCCATCACCATCTCCAACATCCAGAAGGTGGTCGCCGAGTACTTCCAGTTGCGCGTGGCCGATATGCTCTCGAAGCGCCGCAGCCGCTCGGTTGCGCGGCCTCGCCAGGTGGCCATGTTCCTGGCCAAGGAACTGACCGAACACAGTCTCCCCGAGATTGGTGATGCGTTCGGTGGGCGCGACCACACCACGGTGCTGCACGCCTGCCGTACGATCCGCACAATGCGTGAAACCGACGGCAAGTTGCGTCAGGATTGGGACACCCTGGTGCGCTCGTTGACGGGTTGAGCAAGTTGTGGACAACCCGGGGATTACCTGCAACGCAAAAACAATCCACAATCCGTCCACAAGCAGAAGCACCGCTTTTCCAAGCACGAATCAAGAAGTAAACAGTTGATTGTAAAAGGGAATTGGTCGATATACCGTTTATCCCCAAGACCCACTACCAACACAGGTTCAATAAACCAAAACCAGTATCAGGAAGGGGCCCAACCATGCGTTTCAGTCTTCCTCGCGAAGCATTGCTCAAGCCGTTGCAGCAGGTTGTTGGTGTCGTCGAGCGTCGGCAGACCCTGCCCGTCCTGTCCAATCTGCTGGTCAACGTGGGAGCCGAGGGCGTGTCCTTCACCGGCACGGACCTTGAGGTTGAGATGGTTGCAAGGACCGCGGCCGAAAATCTGGAAGCTGGCGAGATAACGATCCCGGCGCGAAAGCTGTTCGATATCTGCCGAGCCTTGCCCGACGGCGTGAAGGTCAAGGTCGAGCAAAGCGGGGAAAGGGTCTCGGTAAGTGCCGGTCGCAGCCGCTTCACCCTGTCCACCTTGCCGGCAAGCGAATTCCCGGTCATCGAGTCGATCGAACTGGTGGAACGCATCAGCTTGCCGGAGGCAACCCTCAAGGACCTGATCGCACGCACGGCGTTTGCCATGGCCAACCAGGACGTGCGGTATTACCTCAACGGTTTGCTGTTGGACGTGCGCGACAATGTGCTGCGCTGCGTTGCCACCGACGGCCACCGCCTGGCGCTGGCGGAAACGCGTCTGGAAACCCGCATTTCAACGCGCCGCCAGATCATCATCCCGCGCAAGGGTGTGCTGGAATTGCAGGGCCTGTTTGAATCCGGCGAAGGGTTGGTCGATCTGGAGCTCGGTCGCAACCACCTCCGGTTGACGCGCGGAGGGGTGACCTTCACCTCGAAACTCATTGATGGTCGCTTCCCGGACTACGAGGCCGTGATTCCGATTGGTGCGGACAAGGACGTTCGGGTTGGCCGCGAGGAGCTGCGTTTTGCCTTGCAGCGCGCAGCCATTCTTTCCAACGAGAAGTATCGCGGGGTCAAGCTCGATGTCAGCCCGAACCGGCTGCGCATCGTGGCCCACAACCCGGAGCAGGAAGAAGCGGTCGAGGAGCTTGAAGTCACCTGCAGCGTTGCCGAGTTGAGTGTCGGTTTCAACGTCAATTACCTGATGGACGCCCTGGCGGCGCTCAGCGGGGATGAAATCACGCTCAGCCTGCGCGACGCCCAATCCAGCTGCCTGTTGCGCAAGGTGGATTCCGACGATACCCGGCATGTGGTCATGCCGCTGCGACTCTGACAGCGCTCGTGTTCGACCCAGGCGAGGCCCGCGCAGGCATTCTTGCGCGGGCTTTTTCATGTCCGGCGGCGGGCTTGCCATGTATCTGACCGAACTTCGCGTGAGGAACCTGCGCATCTTCGGCGAACTGGAGTTGACCCTGGATCCGGGCTGGAACTTGTTTCTCGGGCCCAACGGCGCCGGCAAATCCAGCGTGCTGGAAGCGGCCTACCTGCTTTCGCACGGGCAGTCGTTTCGTCGCGGTGCGCGCGACACCCTGACCCGCTTTGACAGCCCGGGCTTCTCCGTGTTTGGTCGCCTGCACACAGCCGGCGGGAATACGCGCAGTGTCGCCATCGGGCGGAACGAGGCTCGAACGGAAGCCCGCGTTGATGGCGAGGCGGTGAGTCTCGGTGAATTGGTGCGCAACTGTGCCGTGGTCTGCTTCGAGCCCGGATCACACGAGCTGATATCCGGCAAAGCGGATGAGCGTAGGCACTACCTCGACTGGGGCGTGTTCCACGTGGAACCGACCTTTCTTTCGCACTGGCGCTGGTTCCAGCGAGCGCTGCGCCAGCGCAACAGCGCCTTGAGAGCCGCCGGTCCAGTGGAGGCATTGGCCCCCTGGGAGCAGGAGATGGCGGATAGCGGGACCCTGCTGAGTGCCATGCGCAGAGCGTATGTCGAAAAGCTGCAACCCGTTTTGGGCGACATGCTGCACACACTGCTGGGCGAACTCGGCCATGGCCAACTCGACTTTGATCAGGGCTGGAAGGCAGAGCAGGGTCTGGCCGACGTATTGCTCGCCAATCGTGGCCGCGATCAGGATCGGGGTCACAGCACCCGTGGGCCGCACCGCGCAGACTGGAGCATCCGCTTTGCCAAGGCGCCCCGACGCGAACATCTGTCGCGGGGTCAGGAAAAGCTGTGCGCCCTGGCCCTGGTCCTGGCGCAGGCCAGGCTGCATTCCGAGCTCCTGGGGGAATGGCCAATCCTTTGTCTCGACGATCTTGCGTCGGAGCTGGATCAAGCCCATCAGGAGGCGGTGCTTGGGCTTGCCTTGGCCAGCGGGGCGCAGGTTCTTCTGACCGGCACCAGTGCCCCTTTTGGCCTGTGCCGGACATGCGCGTGTTCCACGTGGAACAAGGTCGGATCAGCGCCTGACTGGTATAATCGACCACTTGATCTTCGGCGGTTGACCAGACGCGCCCGAAACCAGCGGAGCCCCATGAGCGATCAATACGATTCAAGCAAAATCAAGGTCCTGAAGGGTCTTGACGCAGTACGCAAGCGTCCCGGCATGTATATCGGCGACACCGATGACGGCTCCGGCTTGCACCACATGGTGTTCGAAGTCGTCGACAACTCGATCGACGAGGCGCTGGCCGGCTATGCAAACCAGGTGTCGGTCACCATCCATGCCGATGGCTCGGTCAGTGTCGTCGACAACGGGCGCGGCATACCGGTTGGAATGCACGAAGAAGGGCGCTCTTCGGCCGAAGTGGTGATGACCGTTCTCCACGCTGGCGGAAAGTTCGACGACAACAGCTACAAGGTCTCCGGCGGCCTGCACGGCGTCGGCGTCTCAGTGGTCAATGCGCTGTCGGAAAAGCTCTGGTTGACCATTTACCGTGATGGCCACGAGCACCATCAGGAATATCACCTGGGTGAACCGCAATTCCCGCTCAAGGTGGTGGGGCCGTCGACCCGCCGTGGCACGACGGTGCGTTTCCTTCCCAGCGCCACCATATTTTCCGATGTCGAGTTCCATTACGACATTCTGGCCAAGCGACTGCGGGAGCTTTCATTCCTCAATTCCGGCGTGCGCATCGAGCTCAGCGACGAACGCAATGGCCGCCAGGACGTGTTCGAGTACGCCGGTGGCATCCGTTCATTCGTCGAGCATCTGGCGCATTTGAAGACGCCCTTGCATCCCAAGGTTGTTTATTTCTCCATCAATAACGACGCCGTCACGGTCGAAGCAGCGCTGCAATGGACTGATTCTTATCAGGAAACCTGTTTCTGCTACACAAACAACATTCCGCAGAAGGACGGTGGCACCCACCTGGCTGGCCTGCGCGGCGGCCTGACCCGCACCTTGTCCAACTACATCGAGAAGGCCGGGGTGCAGAAGACGGCCAAAGTCGGCTTCTCCGGCGACGACATGCGCGAAGGGCTGATCGTCGTCCTTTCGGTGAAGATGCCGGACCCGAAATTCTCCTCGCAGACCAAGGACAAGCTGGTTTCCAGCGAGATCAAGGGCATCGTCGAATCCGCCGTCAACGAGAAGCTCGAGGAATTCCTGCTGGAAAACCCCAACGAAGCCCGTGCCATTGCCGCCAAAGTGGTGGATGCGGCGCGCGCGCGCGAGGCCGCGCGCAAGGCGCGCGAAATGACCCGGCGCAAGGGTGCGCTGGACATTGCCGGATTGCCCGGAAAACTGGCGGATTGCCAAGAGAAGGATCCGGCGCTCAGCGAACTGTTCATCGTCGAGGGCGATTCGGCAGGCGGCTCGGCAAAGCAGGGGCGCAACCGCAAGACCCAGGCGATTCTTCCGCTCAAGGGCAAGATCCTCAATGTCGAGCGGGCGCGTTTTGACCGCATGCTCGGCTCAGCCGAGATCGGCACCCTGATTACCGCGCTGGGCACCGGCATCGGCAAGGACGAGTACAACATCGACAAATTGCGCTATCACCGCATCATCATCATGACCGACGCGGACGTGGATGGCTCACACATCCGAACCTTGCTGCTGACCTTCTTTTATCGCCAATTGCCGGAGTTGATCGAACGGGGCCACATCTACATCGGCCAACCGCCGCTGTACAAGCTGAAGCAGGGCAAGCAGGAGATCTACCTCAAGGATGACGCGGCGCTCAACGCTTACCTGATCGGCAATGCGCTGGACAACGCGGAACTGACCTACGATCCGGATGCGCCACCCCTGCACGGGGCGGGTCTGGAAAGTCTGCTGGTCAGCTATCAGGCTGCCGGCGACCAGATTGAACGATTGGGCGCTCGCCATGACGCGGCATTGCTTAGGGCGTTTTTCGATGCACCGCCGCCGGCGCCCGAGCAATGGCAGGAGCCGGCGTTTGTGGACGCCTGGATCGCCTCCCTGGAAGGGCAACTCAATCGCCGTGGATCCGGGCTCCCGCGCTATCGCTTGAGCGTGCGCGACGCCAGCAGCGAGCACCCCGCAGCCCTGGTGGTGCGGCGCGAGCAGCACGGGACGGAAAGCACCCAGATCCTGCCGGCGAATTTCTTCCAGGGATCGGAGTTTCGGCCCATTGCCGATGCCGTTTCCCGCATCGCCGGCCTGATTCAGCCCGGCGCCAGGGTCAGTCGGGGCGGCAAGCATCTGGCCATAACCCAGGGCTTTGCGCAGGCGCAGGCCTGGCTCATGGAAGAAGCCAAGCGAGGACGCACCATCCAGCGTTTCAAGGGCCTCGGGGAAATGAACCCGGACCAGCTCTGGGAAACCACGGTGAACCCGGAGACGCGACGCCTGCTTCAAGTCAGCATCGAGGATGCGATTGCTGCCGACCAGATCTTCTCCACCCTGATGGGAGATGTCGTGGAGCCGCGGCGCGAGTTCATTGAAAGCAATGCGCTCAGGGTCAGTAACCTGGACGTCTGAGGGAGGGTTTTCAGGGAGAACCGTACACACAAGTGTACTTTGCATCATTCCGTGGTTTGCCGGAGGGTAACAAACCCCGATTGGCCTGCCACAGCGTTGCACCGGAACATGCGACTGACCCACCAGAAATGTTTTCGATCGCATGCCTGTACACCGCAAGCGACCGGCGCTACGCTCCGATTGTTGATATTCGAGCACTTTGGGTTGATGAACCCTTGAGCATCCGCTGAGGAGTAACCATGAAAGTTTCCATGCTTGCGCGCGTCATGCTTGGCGCAGCCATCCTGATGTTTTCTACCGGAACCGTCTTGGCTGCGCGGGAGAAAGAACAGAAGGACGACTACCCCAATGCGACCCGGAAGGAACGCAGCGTGGAAATGTCCTCGCGCGAACAGCGCGATCTGGGCAAAGCCACCGACCTGGTCAATGACGGAAAGAACGAAGAAGCATTGCCGCTGGTCCAGAAGATCCTAGCCAACGAGAAGATCAAACCCTACGCCGCAGCCTTTGCCGAGCAATTGCTGGGTCGCATTTACTGGGATACCGAAAAGGATCTTGAGGCCGTCGAGGAAACGAGCAAGGCAATCGCCCTGGATGCCCTACCCAACAACGCACACTTCGCTCTCATGTACCAGCTCGCACAAATGCAGGTGCAAGCCGAAAAATACGATGATGCGCTGGTCACGCTGGACCGTTTCGAGAAGGAAACCGGCAAGACGGATGCAGAACAGTGGGCGTTGCGCGGCAACATCTACTACCGCCTGGACCGATTCCAGGACGCCATCGACACGATGAAAAAAGCCTTGGCAGCGAGCAACGAACCCAAGGAAAACTGGAACCAGATCCTGATGGCGAGCCTGTTCGAGCTCGACCAGTACGACGAAGCCGCAACCATCGTCAAGGCGCAATTGGCCAAGCATCCGGCAGACCTCAAGCTGATCAAGCAGCTTGCCACCATTTACATCAACGGCGACAAGTATCCACAAGCCATCGAGGTACTCAGCGGCGCCAAGAGCCAAGGCCTTATCACGAGCTCGGAGGACTACCTGCAGCTGGCCAAGCTTTACGCGAACGCTGACAAACCCGCCGATGCCGCAAGCACCCTCAAGGACGGCATCGCCAAGGGCGCGCTCCAGGAAAGCCTGGAAGTAAACCGGCTTTTGGGCGATGTTTGCACCCAGGCCGAGGACGATGCGTGTGCGATCGACGCGTATACAAAAGCCTCTGCATTGGCCACCGATGGCAATGTCGACTATCAACTCGGCTACATGCTGTTTTATTCGGACCGGGGAGCCGAAGCAAAAGCCGCCCTGCAGCGCGCCATCCAGAGAGGGGGCCTGAAGCAGGAAGGCGAGGCATTTGTACTTCTAGGTGACATCGAGAGCTATGCCGGCAACGATGCGGCTGCCCTCGTGGCGTGGACCAAGGCCGAAGGCTTTCCCAGCACCAAGGCCATGGCCGCCCAACGGATCAAGGCGATCAAGGCCGGGGTCAAGCTGAAACGCTCCGGCAACAAGTAATTCACCTGGGCAAGGATGAAGGCACACCTCGCGACGCGTATCCCTCAGGCATGAGCTACCCTTGTCTGAACGCCCACGGGTGTTGTACCTTGCAGGGCTACGCTTTGCGGGAACGGCGTCTGTCAACTTCGCCCGGAAACGGGCGGATCATGAAAAAGAACAATCACGGTTTGGTCAACATCAATGACTGACGTCTACGCACAAGAAAGCGAAAACAACGCCTTCAGCTGGAACCGTGTCACGGCCTTGTCCGGGGCATTTACGGTGCACGTGTTTGCCTTGGCCCTGCTGGCCACCCCGGCCTCGCCCCCAGAAGCGCCCGAGAAGAAGGTCGAGAACAAGGTGACGGTGGAGTTCATTGAACCACCGCCACCACCACCGCCGCCGCCGCCACCGCCGCCAGAGCCGCCGAAGAAGCCGCCACCGAAGGTCATCGAGAAGATCAAGCCGCCACCGGAGCCACCGCCGCCGGAGCCACCGCCTGTCGTCATCGAGGAAGCCTCGCCGATGGCCGTGGCTGCACCGCCTCCGGCACCGCCTGCACCACCGGCGCCGCCCGTGGATATCGCACCGAGCGAAAATATCAGTTACCGTAGGCTGCGTCCGCCGAAGTATCCGCCGCAGGCTGTGCGCCAGCGAATGGAAGGCAAGGTCGTGCTGAAGGTGTTGGTGGGTCTTGATGGCAAGCCCGAAGAAATCACGGTCGAGAAAACCAGTGGTTATCGCGTTCTCGATCAGGCGGCCATCGCGGCAGTGAAGACATGGGTCTTCAATGCAGGTCAGAAGAACGGTGCCGCGAGTCGCGGCTATGCGTTGGTCCCAATTGAATTCAATCTCAGCAACCAGTAGCAATCATCTAAGGTAGCGCCATGCAGCAAGATGCCTCTTCGACCCCGCCTGCGGACCAGTCAGGTGCCATGCCCCCACCCCTGCCAGGCGGCGGCAGCAATGCCCAAGCCATGTCGCAGATGGGCTTCGACCACCTGATCCACAACTTCGACATGGTTGGCTGGGTGGTATTCATCACCCTCATCACCATGTCGATCCTGTCGATCTACTTCATCATTGCGAATTTCATTCGCAATTCGATGGTGCGTTCGCGCATGGATCGGGTTATCCACACTTTCTGGGAAACCTCCTCTGCCCAGGATGCGATTCGCTTCCTCGAGGATCAGCCGAAGTCTGAGCCGTTCTCGAAGATCGCGCTCGAAGCGGCAACTGCTGCCCAACATCATTCGCGCCACGAAGGCAGCCGCCTGGTCGAGGCACTGAACCGTTCGGAATTCATCGATCGTGCCCTGCGCCAAGGTGTGGCGCGCGAGAGCATGCGCCTCGAAGGTGGCCTGACCCTGTTGGCAACGGTGGGATCCACCGCGCCCTTCGTCGGCCTGCTCGGTACCGTCTGGGGCATCTACCACGCCCTCATCAAGATCGCCTCGAGTGGTTCGGCATCGATGGAAGCGGTGGCGGGGCCCGTCGGTGAAGCCCTGATCATGACCGCGGTCGGTCTGTTCGTCGCCATTCCAGCGGTGCTTGCCTACAACTTCTATGTGCGCAGCAACCGCCTGATCTATGCCCGCTTTGACGAGTTTGCCCACGACCTGCACGACTTCTTCGCCATCGGTTCACGCGTTGAAGGCGGCGCAGCAGCCCCGGCACCCGCAGCCGCGAGGAAGTAAGCCATGGCCTTTTCATCCAATTCGGGCGGCGGCCCGATGGCGGATATCAACGTCACCCCGCTGGTTGACGTGATGCTGGTGCTGCTGATCATCTTCATGATCACGGCACCGTTGATGACGCACAAGATCCGCATCGACCTGCCGCAGGCAAATCCCAATGTCATTGATACACCGCAGCCGGATCCCATTGATCTGGCTGTAAAGGCAGCCGGTGACCTGTATTGGAATGATGAACTGATCACCGAAGCCATGCTCTCGGCCCAGCTTCGGGTTGCGGCACAGAAGCAACCGCAACCGGAATTGCAGATCCGCGCCGAAAAGAAGACCGAATACCAACTGATTGCCACGGTACTTGCCAATGCAAAGAGCGCTGGCATGGTCAAGATCGGTTTCATCACCGCCCAGGAAGGGCGCTGATCGAACCAAGCGAACAAGTTCTTGCTTGAGGAAAAGGCGTCACGCAAGTGACGCCTTTTTTCATTTCAGCTCCTACGCCAATCGGACGTCCATTGGCATACCCGATTCGGCGGCAAGCACCGCAAATGCCCCATTGCCGTGCATCGCAAAGCATGGGAACGCAATCACTTTTGGGCGCTATCAAGAATCCGCAGATAGCGAATGACCGTCGTAGCCAGGCCGTCGTATAGCGATTCACCGAACAGCGCGTGGCCGATTGAAACTTCGGAAATGGCAGGGACCGCATCCAGCAAGTGCGCCAGATTCTGCTGATCCAAATCGTGCCCGGCATTGACAGCCAAACCCGCAGCCACGGCTTCTCTGGCGGTCGCCGCGCACGCCGCCAACTCGCGTGCAGGATCTCCACGCGCATGCGCCGCGGCAAATGGACCTGTATAGATCTCGATGCGGTCGGCGCCGAGTTGCGCGGCGCGGGCAACATGCCTGACACCGGCGTCAACAAAGAGACTGACTCGACAATCATGCTGCTTGAACCGGTCGATGAGTTCGGCCAGTTCAGAACAATCCCCTTCCAAATCGAAACCATGATCGGAGGTGAGCTGCCCATCGCCGTCAGGAACCAGGGTCACCTGTGCAGGTTGCGTCTGGCGCACCAATTCCAGAAGACCCGGGTAGCCATCGCGCGCGGGGGCGAAGGGATTTCCCTCGATATTCAGCTCGGCACCCGCCAGCACATCCGGCAGGCGCAAGACATCAATGGCACGAATGTGGCGTTGGTCCGGGCGCGGATGAACGGTTATGCCGTGACAGCCCGAAGCAAGCGCAATGCGGGCAGCCTGCAACGGATCGGGAAGCAAACCGCCACGGGAGTTCCGCAGCACAGCCACCTTGTTGATGTTGACGCTGAGTCGAGTCACGACACGGATCCCGGGAAATGATCAGTGTAGTGGATTGCCGCGGGCGTCGATCGGCTTCATGGGGTGAAGCACAGCCCAAGCACCAGGCGTGAATTACGGATGATCTTGCGAAACGGCTCAGCCGACCCGGCAAATTCCGGGTGGGTTCAAGGCAAGCGCAGACTCAGGGCGTGCAGGATTCGCTGGTTTCCTTCCAGATTACCGGCTCCCAATAGGCACCGTCCCGCCACTCATTGCGCCTGTCCTGGTTGAGTTTGGCCGCCAGCAGATAGGTCGTGTTCGCAGCAACATGGATGGTCAGGGTCTTGTACGGCTCCGACGTATTGCTGTTGCGCAAGCGATCATTGAAAGGCAAGTAACGACTTTCGATGCGCTCGGCAACCGTCAGCACGTGGGTCCCGGCGGAAAGCCGGAACGAAGTCTGCCCGCCAAAAGGAGAACGTCGCCCATCGATGCTGATCAGCGTAGCGGCATGGAGGCTCTGTTGGCGCGGAGCGACGTCGAAAATGCTGACGCGACCGCAACCGTCCTGCGCTTCAGCAGACCCTGCAACCCTGTTGTCCGCCGAGGCCACCGCAAAACCGTCACCGAGGCGCAAATGCACGGCCGGAATCCAGGTTGAGGCTACGACGCCCGAGACGACCATGGCCTTGCCATTGCGAACCACGTCGAAGCGCAGGGGATCACTGCCCGCGCCATCCACCTTCTCACGCAAGATCACGGCTGCTTGCGCCATCCCTGCTTCGGATTCTCCCAAGCCGCTGAGCCCGCTTCCGTTGACGGCCGTGATCAGGTCGCCAGACTGCAAACCCATGCGCTGTGCGCTGCCACCAGGCGTGGTGCCAAGCACCCGCAGCCCGTTCCTGGCAGCTTCCGAACCACTGCTGTCGACAAGAACGCCAAGACTGGAAATCCGTTGCCGGGGCGCATCAATGGCAAGATCAATGTTGGCGGGTGAGGGAGAGCCGAACGCACCCGACTCGATCATGTCGAGGAGCAGGACCTTGAGCTCCTCGCGCAAGCGCTCATCGGCGCTTGGCACCATGCCTTGTTGTGTTGCCTTGGCAAGCGGGGCGACCTGTCCAACCAAATCGGCAGACGTAGCGCCATGGGCGGTACTGGCCACGATCAGGGCCAATGAACCAACAAGCGATGCATAGCGGCGGAGGCAATTTGTCTGGATGATCATTTGAATCTCTCGGTAGGGTTCAAATACGGGTAATCGAGCGCACGGAGCCCCGGTCAATGACTTCCTGCATGGCTTGGCTGCGCTTCCGCCATAGCGGAATCAACTCGCTGGGAGATGCCATGTCGTCGTAGGCCTGTTGCAGGTTGTGGTCTATCAGCTCCAGCCTCGGATCCACGCGGGCGCTCGTGGATTCCGCCATCGATGCCAACCAGTCTCGCTCCAGCGTCGAGGAACGCTGCTGCAATTTCGCCATTTCTTCACCGGCTGAATCGACACTTTCACCTTGCGGCAGCATCGTGAACGACAGACCCAGCGCAGCAACCAGCGCAAACAATCCGCCGGCATGTCGCCAGCGGCGACGCACAACCTGTCGATGTCGTGCCACCTGGATGCGCGGCCAGAGAGCCGGATCGGGCTCGAATTCCGGCAGCCGCATGCCGATGGCCCATGCGGCGGGCCGTGGTCCGGGATCAGTGTTCATTCTCAACCTCCACAGCCGCATCGCGTCCGGGCCTTGCATCCTGCAATTTCTGCAGGGAACGCGCGAGTAGCGACTTCGAATAGCTCTCGCTCTGACCGAACATCTGCGCCAGTTCGAGGTGGGTGTAACCCTCCAGCTCATGCAGCAAGACAACCGCGCGCGCACGCGGCGTCAAGCGCATCAGCAAGGACCATGCATCCACCGACTGCTCGACTGCCGGTTGCGAGTGGCCCAGGCTGTCGAGCCATACCTCGTCTTCCAGCGGCTGCAGGTGGCGTGCACTGCGCAAGACATCGATGGTTGCGTTGGCGGTCATGCGTTTGAGCCATGCACCAAAAGGAGCATCGCCTCGAAAGCCGGCGAGGCGGTCCAGGACCCGCAGGAAAACCTCCTGCACAACATCTTCGGCAGCGGCAGGCTGGCCGAGGATGCGCATGGCGAGGGTATAACAGGCACGCCCGTAGCGTTGATAGATTGCATCATGTGCTTTTCGGTCACCGCGACGCGCACGGCTGAGGATCTCCGGATCAAGGATCTGTGCAAAGCCGCTGGCGATATCGTTTGGCAATCCGTCAGCACCCATGCCTGCCAAGACGATGTGCGATGGAGTTTCGTCGCAGCTGCAGCCGCGCCTCAGCTACCGTCGTGGTTCCTGATCCGCAGCCTGGCTTCACGAATCTGGGCCAAGGGGACCGACAGCTCCGCGCGGCCGCTGCTGGCTTCCACCAGCAGGATCACGTTCGTTGCATCCACGGACTTCAGCTCCCCATCCACCCGACGGCCGCCTTCCGTGAGCAGCTGGATGCGTTGGCCGACATGCGCTGCGATCTGCGCCGTGGGAATGACCGCATGGGTTGGTTTGGGCGATTCAGCAGGCGGCAGACGCTGGATTTCCCCCGGCTTCCACACCAGGGCCAGGGTTGATCCCGGTGGGGGCGGCTCTGAACTCGCCACGGGCGCCTTTGCCGGCTCCTGTCCTGAACTCACCACGGCCGCAGTTGCCTTCCCGTCGTCAAGAGCCGGCTTGCCGGGTTGAACGGGAAACGAGGCGGGCTCCGAAGGCTCGGTCGAGACGATCGATGGAGCGGACTGGGCATCCACCGCCGCAATGGGCGTGTCGACCGTTGTCACTACCGGTGGCGATGGCGTTGCAATCCCGCTTTCGACGGTTGCATCCTGGGCCACCGTTTCTGTTGTTGCTTCGGCCGTGGGCAACACCTCAGGATCCGGAGTTACGCGATACAGCGGAACCTCCGGTTGGGAAAAGGTCAGGTCCAGCATGATCGGTGGCGCGTCTTCCAGTCGCGCCGTGACATTGAGCTGGCGCAACAGATCCTGGCGCGGATACGCCGTCCACTCGGCTGGAATCCAGTCGGATTTCGGCAGGCTGGACACGTTCAAGGTGCCACCGCGGGAAACGATGCGGTGATACAAGGCGACCAGGTCGTTGCTGGGTTTGATGCCATGGCTAGCGAGTATCGACTTGACCGCATCTACATGCTGAGTGACGAACTGGTCGGCATCAATGCCCAGCCAGTTGGCGCAAAACCGATTGCGACGGCTGAGGAAACCCGGGTCGTTGTAACTCAGGTTGGCGCGCACGATACGCACGGCCTGACGTGCCCGCTCATCCGACCATCGTGAAGGATCGAAGCCTTTCAACTCCGTGGCCCCCTGCCAGCGCGCCATGTCGGGGCTGTCCAGGTCGAATGCGATTTCCAGCCGATTGCCGGCGAGATCGTATCGGTAGCTGATGCGGTCCCTGCTGGGCTCGGGACTCAAACCCATCTTCACGTAGTCCTTGGCTCCCAAGGCGTCGCTGCCGCAGCCCGCATTCTCGAACAGTGCCCGACTCGACAGCCCCATCCAGCGGGATAGCGAGGTTCTTGACGAGTCATCGGCAAGCTTGAAACCGCGCATCGTAATCGACAGCGATTCCGGCAATGTACCGGCATCATCCATCAGGTAGCCGACCAACCACCCCAGGCCGGAGCCCTTCAGGTAGGCCGTATCGGCACGCAAGCGGGTCTGATCAGGTTCATTGCCGATGGTCAGCTGTGGCGAATCCAGGCGGATGCTGCCGTTCAAGGAAATGCCGGCACCGTCGAAATCGAGCTTGGCCAGCGGCGCAACCACGGCACTGATGCGTTGGGCAGCGGAACGCGCGGCCAGATTGAGCGCGAACGCGCCCCCGGCCAGGATCACTGCCGACAGCAGCGTCAGGTTGCGCAGTTTCATCGCAAACGCATCCCAGTAACCAACGGTTCAAACCGCGGATATTGCCCCTGTGCGTGGACGATAACGGGATTGCGCGAATGCGGCAACGCGCATTTCGGTTTTCGCATGGATTCAGTACGCACTATCCGATGCGCGAGGTCTCCCTTGTGTCGTCCGGTGGGCAGCCGAGCGCGAGGCAAGCTCGCCCATGGCGTGCAGTGTGAACGGGCGGCGATTGGCAACAAGGCACCCATGTCGATGCATCCGGCGGACTCAGCGCTTGCGGACCAGCATGATCAGCACCAGCAGAAGAATGGCGCCAATCATGGCCTGGATGATGTCCGCCAACAGGCCGCCACCCACGCTGACACCCAGTTTCGGCAGCAGCCAACCGGCTATGAATGCGCCCAATACACCCACGACGAGATTGACGAGCAAGCCATAGCCACGACCGCGCACAATCTGACCGGCCAACCATCCGGCAACGACGCCGACAACAAGGAATGCAAGCAGGGATTCAATGCGCACGCGCTTCTCCAGAGCTGAATGCCGCGCAGTGCGGCATTCGGAGTGTGAACGGCCGGGCGACGCGGCGCACGCTTCATGCCGCATGACCCGAATCAGCCGGGCGACTGTTCCTGAGGGTTGGTGGTTGTCGCGGCCGCTGCGGTACTCTCGGCGGCGGCACGTTCGCGCGCCTTGGCGCGCACGGCGACCAAGGCTTCCGGTGGCAACATCGTTATATCCGGTCGCGCGTTGGCGGAAATGCGACCGGCGGCGACGGACAAGACGATTCCGAATAGACCCACCACGAGCATGACCAGGGACAGCCCCATCACGCCCGGACTGCGCGTGGTGAGTGCCAGGAACAAGCCGAGCAGGGAAAGCACGATCATCAGCCAGCGCACCATATCTCCCCCGGGTAGAACCGTTGAAACACACGTCGACCAGACAAGTGGCCACGCTAGCAGAACCGGGGCCCGGATCGGCAGCCCTTTGATCGGACATTCGTGGCCGGTCAGGTGGCTGGTTTTTCAACAACCTGCCCGCGGCAAGCCATGGCGACATCCGCCGTCTGATCTGGGTCAACGCTCGGAATGATCCGAATCGAAGCCGCCCGAGCGCAGGAACAAGCCGGGACGGAAGAGATCGATGAAGGCTCGCGCATTGGCGCTGAGCATCTTGCCCTTGCGCACGACAATGCCGTAGCTGCGCTGCGGAAAGTAGGCGCGCAGATTGCGCACGGCCAGACGGTCCATATCCGCCTCGCGAATGCACATGCCGGTGACGATGGAAATGCCAAGGCCCATGGCAACGTACTGCTTGATCACTTCCCAGCCGCCAACCTCGATGGCGACGTGATAGGGCGCCTTGCGTTTCTGGAACACCAGGTCCACCAGGCGATAGGTGGTCAGGCGCTTGGGCGGAAGAATGAGGCCATAGGGCGACAGGTCTTCGAGGGCGATTTCCGCCTTCGCAGCCAGCGGGTGATCCAGGGGGGCAATCAACATGGGGTCGAAATGATGCAGCGCCTCGTAACGCAGGTCCGTCGGCACGTCCAACATCGAGCCCACCGCAAAATCGACTTCGTCCGAGCGCAGCAGGGCCAGACCGTCGGTACCGGTGACGTTGTGCAGGTTCAGATGCACATCGGGATGCTCGCGGCGGAATGCGGCCACCATGTCGGGCAACAGGTA
>Ga0116176_10001341_pt1 | contig 19409 bp, 14 predicted proteins | sample AD_STIC08_MetaG_FD_89803 | JGI IMG/M metagenome (GOLD analysis project Ga0116176, IMG submission 89803) | Active sludge microbial communities of municipal wastewater-treating anaerobic digesters from USA - AD_STIC08_MetaG | ecosystem: Engineered > Bioreactor > Anaerobic > Digestate | place: USA...
ACCGATCACGGTGCACGACGTCGACACCAAGGGAATCAACGGCAACATCGTCGACGTGGTGCGTGTGGCGCGCGAGCACGGGAGCCGCGTTCGCCTGGTCGCCGAGGCATGGGCAGACGACACCTTGCACCTGCGAGTCGAACCCAAGATCCTGCACCCGCATGACGTCCTGGCCCGCGCCGAGAATGTCGTCAACGTGGTCGAGGTCCACAGCGCGCTCGCCGGTCCGCTCGTCTGGTATGGCGCCGGCGCCGGTGGTGCCCGCACGGCGTCTGCCTTATTAGGCGACCTGTTGGTGGCCTCACGCGCCCTGGTCGGCGCCACCGCCGGCAGCATCGCAGCATGAGCACCACCCTCGTTCCGCCGACGCGCGCGGAGATCGCCGAGCAGCTTGGCTGGCAGCTCCCCACGGCGGTCGTGACGCCGATGGCCGGAGGCTCGCTGCTGACCAAACTGCGGAAAGTATTCACCCAAGCGCGCGCCGCCGAACGCGTCGCCGCGCTTCGGCTCCTCGCCGAGACGACCGACCGCTTCACCGAGACGGCCGGCGGCGTCACGCTCGGCGCCACGATCACGCTGGCCGAGCGGGGCAAGCTCCTCCCGGACGACGAGGTCGTCGTCTGCCTCTCCGGCCATGGCCTCGAGACCGTCGAGGCCGTGCAGGACACCGTGTTGGACGCCCCCACCATCGCGCCCAGGCTCCGCGACGTCGCCGCCCACGTCGGCGGCACCCGCGCCATCGAGATCGACGGCGCGACCGTCGGCGGCGCCCTGGACCAGCTCGTAACCCGGTACCCGCAGCTTGCGCCGCGCCTGCGCGACGCGCATGGTGCGCCGTATCCTTTCGTGACATTCTACCTGAACGACGAAGACGTGCGCCTCGTGGGCGGCTCCGACACGACGGTCGCCGACGGCGATGACGTCACGATCGTCCCGGCCGTCGCCGGAGGCTGAACATGTCGGCGACGCTCGACCCCACCACCGCAACCTCCGAGGGCGATACGCTCCCCGAACTCACGCGCGATGAACTCGTGCGCTACTCGCGCCACGTGCTCCTCCCCGAGGTTGGGGTCGAGGGGCAGCGCAGGCTCAAGGCGGCGCGCGTCCTCCTCGTGGGCGCCGGCGGACTGGGCTCCCCGGCAGCGCTCTACCTTGCCGCAGCCGGCGTCGGTACGTTAGGCATCGTCGACTTCGACCGCGTCGACATCACCAACCTGCACCGCCAGCTCCTGCACGGCACCAGCGACGTCGGGCGCACGAAGCTCGCGTCGGCCGTCGACCGGCTGCGCGAGGTGAACCCGCACGTGACGGTCGAGCCGCACGACATCCGCCTGTCGTCGGCCAACGCGCTGGAGCTCATTCGCCAGTACGACCTCGTCGTCGATGGGACGGACAACTTCCAGACGCGCTACCTGGTCAACGACGCCTGCGTCCTCACCGGCCGCCCCAACGTCTACGGCTCGATCTTCCGCTTCGACGGGCAGGTCTCGGTCTTCTGCACAGCCGAGGGGCCGTGCTATCGCTGCATCTACCGCGAGCCGCCGCCTCCGGGGATGGTCCCGAGCTGTGCGGAGGGCGGCGTACTCGGCATCCTCCCGGGGATCGTGGGGATCCTGCAGGCCACCGAGGCGATCAAGCTGATCCTCGGGATCGGCGAGCCGCTCATCGGGCGCCTGAACCTCATCGACGCACTCGGCGCGCGGCAGCGCACCGTGAAGATCAAGCGCGACCCGAGCTGCCCGGCCTGCGGCACCCGTGAGCTGCAAGCGCTCGTCGATTACGACGCGTTCTGCGGCATCGGCGCGGCCCCGTCCGAGGCTCCGATCCTGGAGATCACCCCCACCGAGCTCGCGGCGAAGCTCGCGCGACGGGACGACTTCGTCCTGCTCGACGTACGCGATCCCCACGAGTACGCGATCGCCAGCATCCCCGGGGCGCGCCTCGTCCCGCTGGGAACGTTCGGCGATGCCATCTCGTCGCTCGATCGCGCGACCGACATCGTGATCCACTGCCGCAGCGGCGCACGCAGCGCGAAGGCCGTCCGACAGCTGCAAGCCGCGGGCTTCACCCGCGTCTGGAACGTGGTGGGCGGCATCCTCCGCTGGGCCGACGATGTCGACCCGTCGGTGGCCAAGTACTAGCGCTGCCCCACGACGTACCGCTCGGCACCACGTCTTTTCGTTCCACAGCACTCGGCGCCCCGCCCCCCTCGCTGGGAGGCGGGGCGTCTTGTTAGGTTTCGCGACCATGCCCGCCTGCCGACTCTCGCTCACGCGCCAGCGTCTCCTCGACTCCATCCGATGACGGCGCGCAAGAAGCCCCCGTCGGCGAAACGGGTGGCGACGAAGGCGGCGAGCACGGTGGCGACGAAGCATCGCGCGACACGCCCACAACGCGCGACGCAGCGCGCGGTCACGCTCCCTCCCCCTGCCGTCGCCCGCGACTTCTCCCAGCGGCTGCGCACCTGGTTCCGCCGTCATGGGCGCGACCTGCCGTGGCGTCGCACCCGCGATCCGTACCGTATCCTCGTCTCGGAGCTCATGCTCCAGCAGACGCAGGTCTCGCGCGTGGTCGATTTCTATCACCGGTTCCTCGACCGCTTCCCCACGCTCCACCACCTGGCCGAGTCGCCGCAGGAGCACGTCCTCGAGGCCTGGGCAGGCCTCGGCTACTACGCCCGCGCCCGCAACCTGCACGCGCTCGCGCGACACGTGACGCGCGATGGCGCCGGAGCGCTCCCGTGCGACCCGGGCGAGCTGCGCGCGCTCCCTGGCGTCGGGGCCTACACCGCGGGAGCTGTCGCCTCATTCGCGTTCGAGGCGCGGGCCGAGCTGGTCGACACGAACGTGGCCCGCGTGCTGGCGCGTGTCTTTGCCCCCAGGCGCAATCCCAAGCGACCGCGCGACCTCGCGCAGCTCTGGCGCATTGCCGAAGCGGTCCTCCCCGCGCGCGGCAACACCGCGTGGACGCACAACCAGGCGATCATGGAATTGGGGGCGCTCGTCTGCACGGCGCGCGTGCGCCACTGCGCCCGATGCCCCGTGCAACGCGTCTGCGCCACGCGGCAAGCCGAACGCGCGGCCGAGACCGCAGCGCGGTAGCGCGACGCCTCGCGCGATTCCGCATCCGCCAGATGCGCAGCGGGGGAGGCGCGATGTGCGCCTCCCCCGCCGTGCATGTTCCCGTGCCTACCGTCAGCCGATCGACTAGAACTTGCCAACCTTCCTGCTGTAGTCGAGCACCGGCGCATACGGACGCTCGTCGTAGCCCGTGTAGATCTGGCGCGGACGGGCGATCTTCTGCTCCTTGTCCAGCAGCATCTCTTCCCACTGCGACAGCCAGCCGGCCACGCGCGGAATCGCGAACAGCACGGTGAAGTAGTCGGTGGGGAACTTCATCGCGCGGTAGATGAGCCCCGTGTAGAAGTCCACGTTGGGGTAGAGCTTGCGCGAGATGAAGTAGTCGTCGGAGAGTGCGATGCGCTCCAGCTCCATCGCGATCTCCAGGTCCTTGTCCATCCCGACCGAGGCGAAGACCTCGTCGGCGAGCTTCTTCACGATCTTGGCGCGCGGGTCGTAGCTCTTGTAGACGCGGTGCCCGAAGCCCATCAGGCGCCCCTTCCCCTGCTTCACGCTCTCCACGAAGGCCGGGACGTTCTTCAGTTCACCGATCTCGCTGATCATGCGCAGCACCTGCTCGTTGGCGCCGCCGTGCAGCGGGCCGTACAACGCCGAAATGCCGGCAGCCACGGCGCTGAACGGATCCACGTGCGACGAGCCCACCGCGCGCACCGCGTTCGTCGAGCAATTCTGCTCGTGATCGGCGTGCAGGATGAAGAGGATCTCGATCGCCTTGGCGAAGACCGGATTGGCTTCGTAGCGCGGCTCCGACATGCGCGCGATCATCGACAGGAAGTTCTCGCTGTACGACAGATCGTTGTCAGGATAGATGAAGGGGAGCCCCTTCACGTGCCGGTACGCGAAGGCCGCGATCGTCGGCACCTTGGCCAGCAGGCGGATGATCGAGATGTCGCGCTGGCGCTTGTCGAAGATGTCCTTCGCCTCCGGGTAGAACGACGAGAGCGCCGCGACACCGGCCACCATCATCGACATCGGGTGCGCATCATAGCGAAACCCCTCGAGGAAGCGCTTGATGTTCTCGTGCACGTAGGTGTGGAACGTGATGTCCTTCACCCACTCGTCGTACTGCGGCTGCGTCGGCAGCTCCCCGTTGCGCAGCAGGTACGCCACCTCGAGGAAGCTTGCCTTCTCCGCCAGCTGCTCGATGGGATAGCCGCGATAGCGGAGGATACCCTTGTCGCCATCGATGAACGTGATCGAGCTGCGGCACGATGCGGTGTTCATGAACGCCGGATCGTACCCCATCAGGCCGAAGTCATCCGCATCGACCTTGATCTGCTTGAGGTCGCTCGTGCGGATCGTCCCGTCGACGATCGGGACCGAATAGCTCTTGCCCGTCCGCGAGTCGCGGATCTCGAGGGCATCGGTGCTGGCCTGGGGCGCCTGTGACGTCGCCGTCGTGCTCATTTCCCGGTTCTCCGCTGATGTCACTACGAGGATTGGTGAACGTGCCTGCGACACGCCATCACTCGAATGATCGGCGACGCCTGTCCGGCGTACAGCGCCGGCGCGCCGGCGACCTTTCGTGCGGTGGCCTCTAAGCTAGTCGAATGCATCACCACTCAACATTGCCGAGCGGCGTGCGCTGCGCTTTCTTCGCTCGCGTGGCGTGGCGTGGCCTCCCGCAACCGCGCGGGGAGCACACGCACCGTCGCCGCTACTCACGCTGACTCTCGTCCACCGCGGAGCGCCACATCTCCACTTCGGCCGCCGACCTCACACGTCTCGCCCTGATCGTCGTCGCTGCCGCCGCCGGGGGGGCCGTCAACTCCGTCGCCGGAGGCGGGACGCTGCTCACCTTCCCCGCCCTCATCGGCCTCGGCGTCCCCGCCCTGACCGCCAACGCCACCAGCACCGTGGCGCTCTGGCCCGGCGCCGTCGGCAGCATGCTGGGCTACCTCGGCGAGCTGCGGGGCGCGCGCGCCTGGGCCGTCCGCTTCGCCATTCCGTCGCTGGCCGGGGGGCTGGCGGGGGCTCTCCTCTTGCTCGTCACACCGGCCGACCGCTTCGACGCCCTCGTGCCGTGGCTCGTGCTCGGCGCGACCGGGCTGTTCCTCATTCAGCGTCCCGCGATGCGATGGTTGCGGGCACACGCGCCGTCCGCCCATCACGGCGGTTCGGAGCCGCCCGACCCCGCCTTGGTCCCGCCCCCTCCGGCGGCGCTCGCCTACCAGTTCCTCGTCGGGGTCTACGGCGGCTACTTCGGGGCAGGGATCGGCATCCTCATGCTCGCCGCGCTCGGCTTCATGGGGTTCACCAACATCCACCGGATGAACGGGCTCAAGAACTGGGGCGGACTGTGCGCGAACTTCATGGCAGCCGCCACCTTCGCCTTCAGCGGCCTCGTCGACTGGCCCGTGGCCCTCGCCATGGCCCTCGGCGCGGCGATCGGCGGCTACGGCGGCTCGCGCCTCGCCCAGCGCGTCGCCCAGGAACGCGTACGGCAGCTGATCATCGCCATCGGCTTCGCCAGCGCCATCTGGCTCTTCGTCAACCGGCTCTCCTGATCGCGCCCCCCGCCTGTGACCTGGCGCACCACGCCGGCCACGGTCGCCACGGGGATCGTCGCGCCGACGCAGCCCGGACATCGGACACTGCGGAAAAGTGCGTCGTGCGCCGATACTCAATTCACGCGGATCTGTCGATCCACGAAGGCACCCGCGTGTCTCCCGATTCCATCTCCGCCAGGCGCAGCGTCGTATCTCTCCCGGCACATGAGCGTGTTGTCCTTCTTCGGCGGCAAGTCCGCACGCAACGGTAACAGTGCGCCGCCCACTCCGGCGCCAGCTGCGCCCGAGCCGGAAGACAATAGCGCGATCTCCAAGGAAACGGGGATCGTCCTCGACGCCCTCGGTGGACTGTTGCAGACGTACGGGAAGTACGCCTTCGACACCGACTTCCGGAACGGCGACGACATCCGGCGCCTGGTGCACGGCTGGATGCTGCACGCGACCATGGGATCGCCGCGTCCCGACCACCCGGCCGACCGCCCGTCGGCCGGTGTCTTCTATCGCGACTGGAAGGGGCTTTCCCAATTCGTTGGCGAGACGAGGCGCGACGAGAGCAAGTACGTCACGCGCGCGCTCGACGACATGCGCTCGGTGGTGTGGGCCTTCGTCGCCGCCATCCATCAGGTGGTGGTGGAAGAGCACGAGGAGTCGCGGATCGCCGGCGATCACCTCGGGCGCATGCGGGTCGCCGTCGACAGCAACTCGACGGACCTGATCAAGCGCGAGGCGCTCGCCGTGGTGTCGGTGATGGAGCAGCTCATGGCGCACCGCAAGGAGCGGCAGCGCCAGCAGTTTGCCGTGTTGGCCGACAAGCTGAAGAATCTCGGTCGCGAACTCGAGGACGCTCGTCGCGAGAGCGCCCTCGACCCGCTCACCGGACTCGCCAACCGCAAGGCGTTCGACGAGTACATCTCGCGCAGCATCGAGCTGCATTCCCTGCTGGGGCAGCCGGCGTCGCTGATGATGATCGACGTCGACAATTTCAAGGGGATCAACGACCAGTTCGGCCACCCGGCCGGTGACACGGCGCTCCGTCAGGTCGCCAACGTCCTGTCCAAGACCTTCCTCCGTCGCGTCGACCTCGTCTGTCGATACGGCGGCGACGAGTTCGCGGTGATCCTGCAGGAGACGGCGATCGGAAATGCGCAGTTGCTGGCCGAGCGTCTGCGCCGTCAGGTGCAGGAGCTGCGCCCCATCGAACTCCCGCCGCCGCCGGCTGGCGAGCCGGTCGATCCCGACGCCCCGGCGGCGCCGCAACTCACGCTCTCGATCGGCGTCGCCGAACTAGCCGTGGGCGACGACGCGACGGCGTGGGTCAAGCGGGCCGATGGCGCGCTGTACCAGTCCAAGCGCGCCGGGCGTGATACGGTCTCCGCCGCGCCAGGTGCAACGGGCGTCGCCGCACCGGCAGTCGCGCGCTAGCCCGACGTCAGGCGGCGTGCCGCCAGCACGCCGTCTGCTGCACCATGTCGGTCTGTGGGGGCAGAGTTCGCCGCTCGTGGCACCACGTCATCGGGAGCGCTCCGAGCACGCGACGCGCATGCCCACTCCCGTTCGTCGGCGACGCCCCGCTACGTCGCGCGCCCGAGGCGCTCCACGATCGCCCATTCCGCTGCCGTGAGCGGCGTGATCGAGAGGCGGCTCCCGCGCTGCAGCAGCTCCATCGCCTCGAGCCCCGCCACCTCACGGAGCGTCGGAAGCGCGACCGGCTGCAACGCGCACACCGCCTGCACGTCGACCATCATCCACGTGGGGGCCGCCGGGTCGCTCTTCGGGTCGTAGTGCGCATCGGCCGCGTCGAAGGCCGTGTGATCGGGATACGCCGCGCGCGCCACACGGGCAATGCCGACGATCGACGGTGGCTCGGCATTCGAGTGGTAGATGAAGACCAGGTCGCCCACGCGCATGTGGTCGCGCATGAAGTTGCGCACCTGGAAGTTCCGCACACCGTCCCAGTACGTCGTCTGGCGCGGCGCCGCGAGCAGGTCGTCGAACGAGAACACCTCGGGTTCGGTCTTGAAGAGCCAGTGCCTCACCCCATCGCCCACGCGCGGTAGCGCATAACGGTGGAAGCGCTCGGCGAGCGGCGCCGGCACCGGTGCGCTGCTCGGCTTCGCCCCCTTGGTCCCCTTGGCGGTGCTGCCGCTCGCCGCCGTTCGCGGTGCGGCCGCCTTCTCCGACGGCGTCGACTTCACCGACGGCGTCGACTTCACCGACGGCGTCGACTTCACCGACTGTGTTGCCTTCGCCGCACTCGTCGCCCTCCCCCCCTGCTTCCCCCGGCTCGCTGAGGACGATGGTCGACCGCGCCCCGCGCCACTTGCTCCAGATGCCATGTGCTTCCTCCGTGGGGCGTACGCCCCTTCGTGACGAGCGCCCTCCGTCGGCTGCAATGCCGGTGGAGGGCGCGGGAAATGTGTCAGGTCGCGTCAGGCCAGCTCACCAATAGTCGACGGCTGCTTGTCGGCGCTGCTCGCCGAGGCGTCGGCGACCATCCGTGCAATGGCGGCTAGACCGCGATCCCCGTGCGCGACGCCTTGAGCATCAGCTCGGCGAACAGGTCCACCTCGTCGAGCGTGCTGTAGATGCTCGGCGTCACCCGCAGCCCGTGGAACTCGGGATGCACGATGGCCACCGTCATCACCTTGTGCTTGTGCCAGAGCCACTGCTGCAACTTGGGCGTCTCGATCCCCTCGATGTTGACCAAGGCAATCGCGCACGACTGCGTGTCGTCCAGCGGCGTGAGCACGTGGAAGCGCGAGTTTTCCGCCAGCAGGCGCTTGGCCCAGCGATCGCGAAGATACCGCAGGCGCGCCGCCTTGCGCTCCATCCCGATCCCGCGGTTGAAGGCCACCGCCAGCGAAATCGCGTTGTGGTTGGCCGCCGGATGCGTCCCGATCTCTTCGTACTTGCGGATGTTCTCGTCCTGCGAGACCGCGGCTCCCATCATCGGCCAGAGCGACTTGATCTTGTTCCGGCGCACATAGAGGAAGCCCGTCCCGATCGGCGCGTGCAGCCACTTGTGCAGCGAGGTGCCGTAGTAGTCAGCGTCCAGGTCGTCGCGCGTGAAGGGAAAATGCGCGAAGGCGTGCGCGCCGTCGATGAAGACCTCGATCCCCTTTTCGCGCGCCATCTGCACGATCTTCTTCACCGGGAGGATCTGCCCGGTGAGGTTGGTGATGTGCGTGACCTCGATGACGCGCGTGCGCGGCGTGATGGCGGCGCGGAACTGGTCGACAATGTAGTCGTCCGACGGCGGCGGCACCTTGAACGAGATCTGCTTGAGGACGATCCCGTCGCGGCGTACGCGCTGCTCCCACGTCGTGATCATCCGCCCGTAGTTCTGGTTCGTGACAATCACCTCGTCGCCCTTCTTGAGGTCGAGCCCGAGGATCATCGTCTCGTTGGCCTCGGAGGCGTTGCGGGTGATCGCCATCTCCTCCGGGTCGCAGCCGAACATCTTCGCCAGGTCGCGACGCACCGTCTCCACACGGGGCTCCAGCACCTGCCACATGTGGTCGACCGGGATCTGGTTCGAGAACCGGATGTCCCGCAGCATCATGTCGATGACGTGCGACGGTGCCGGGCTAACCCCACCGTTGTTGAGGTTCACCAGCGTCCGGTCGTCGTCGAATGCCATCTGGATCTGCGACCAGTACGCCTCGTCCTCGGCGGCCGCGAGCGCCGACTTGTCGCGCACCAGGTCCTCGGCGCGAAACAGGGTCGAGAAGGCCGACGCCCTAAGGGTCGGAAGCGCGACGCCTGCGCGCATCATCGACGACATGAAAGCCCGGCGGTCGGTCATGCTGCCCTCGTGGCGAGGTGGGAGGTACGGCGAGAGCCACAAAGCTGCGGCGCGCCCGCGCATCCGTCCAGAGTGCGCCGCCGCGGAGAACGCGGAACACAGGCCGGCGCACTGTCAGTACCCTCGCAACGTCAGCGCCGTCCGCTCCTTCGCGCGTCCCGGCGAATGGGACGCGGCGCCAGCACTACATGCGCGCCGGCTGGGGGAGTTCGAGGATGAAGTGGAAGCGTGTCCCCTTCTCCAACTCCGTATCCACGCCAAGCGCGCCGCCCATCGCGCCGACGAGCTTCTGGCAGATCGAGAGTCCGAGCCCGGCGCTCGAGAAGGCGTAGTCGCCCGGAACCTGCCGCTGACGGAAGGCCTCGAAGAGGTTGTTCATCACGTGCGGCGGGATCCCGCGCCCGGTGTCGCGCACGGAAAACTCGACGCGTGTGCGATCGAGCTCCTTGCACGAGACGTCGACCGAGCCGGTGTTGGTGAACTTGATCGCGTTCGTCGCCAGGTTGAGCAGGACGCGATTGAGCGCTGCAGGATGTCCGATGCGCACATCAGCTGTCGGCCCCGTGCAACGCATCGACAGTCGCTTCTCTTCGGCCATCGGTCGCAGGATGTCGAGGATCGACTGCAACACATCGGAGACGGAGAAGGCGATCGGCTGCTGATCCATCAGCGTGGTGCCGCCGCGCGCAAGTTCGATCACGTCGCCCGCCAGCGTACTCAGCCCGAAGGCGGCACTGTAGATCAACCCCAACTGGCGCTGTTGGATCGGCGCCAGTTCACCACCCGCACCGGCCCGCAGGCGTTCGGCGAGGATCAGGATGGAGCCCAACGGCGAGCGCATGTCGTGCGCCATCTCCACGACGAGCTGTTGCGCATCGTTGCCCGTCAGCCGCGCGGCAAACCGATGCGCGGCGTCCACGTCGAGCTCCTCCTGCACCCATTCAAAGGCGCGCAGCACGCGCACGACTTCTTCCGACTCGGCACGCACATCGGGAGACTCCGCCTGCACCAGGAAGGCACGACGCAGACGCTCGAGCAGCCGGCGAGCCGGCACGAACGCCGGCAGGCGGGCCAAGTCGCCCTTCTGGTCGGCGACCGTGCGCCGCAACGACTCGAGCACGACGGACAGGGCAGCGCGCACATCCACCGCCGACGACGCCACGTGCTCGGCAGGCTCCCACGAAGCCGCGACCTCGGCAGCGGCAGCCGTCAGGGCGCGCCACGTGGCGCCCCGGATGCCCGACTCCACCGGGGGCGCTGGCGGCATCGCAGCCTCACTCCCTGATGTAGTCCCGCTCCCGCGTCCCTTACCTCGTTTCCCCGCCTGAGTCTTCACCGGCTGCTGTAAGAGGGTGACCTGCGAGGTCATTCGTCCAGCGGGGCGCTCATGTCGTCGCGCCGGAAGCCGTGCTTCTCCATCAAACGGTAGAGCGTCGTGCGATCGATGTTGGCCAGACGCGCAGCCTTGGACATGTTCGAACCGGCCCGTGCGATGAGCTGCCCGAGATACTCCTTCTCGAAATGCGCGATCAGCTTGTCCTTGGCCACGTGGAACGGCTCGTTCATCACGTTGGGCGGGAAGCCGCCCTGCGCCGGCTCGGTGCCGATATCGTCGTAGATCGGCACATCGTCCGGCAGGACGAGGTGACCCGACTCCGTGAGCACCGCCATCTGCTCGATCACGTTCTGCAGCTCGCGCACATTGCCGCGCCACGGACGCGAACGCAGGAACTCGATCGCCGACTCGGACACACGCGGCTGCGCCTCGCCCGTTCCGCGATGCCGCTCCCAGTAGTGCGTGAGGAAGTGGTTCGTGAGGAGCGGGATATCCTCCGGACGCTTGCGAAGCGGTGGCAGATGAATCGGCACGACGCGCAGGCGATACAGCAGATCCTCGCGCAGTGTCCCCTTCGCCACGCACTCCTGCGGCGTACGGTTGGTCGCCGAGAGGAAGCGCACGTCCACGACGGCGTCCTCTTTCTCACTGCCGACTCGCCGCACCACGCCGTCCTGAATCACGCGCAGGAGCTTGGCCTGCAGCGGGAGCGACATCTCGGTCAGTTCATCCAGGAACAGGGTGCCGCCGTTCGCAATCTCCAGCAATCCGGGTTTGTCACGATCCGCCCCGGTAAAGGCGCCCTTCCGGTGTCCGAAGAGTTCCGACTCCAGCAGACCTTCCGGGAGCGCCGCGCAGTTGATCGGCACCATCGGACGCGAGGCTCGGCGGGAATGGGCGTGAATGAACTGGGCGATGACCTCCTTCCCGGTTCCGCTCTCTCCCATGATCATCACCGACGCATCGGTGCTCGCGACCTTTCGCGCCAGCTCGACGGCCTTTCGGAATGCGGGGGAGACGCCGAGCAGGGTGATCTTGTCGCTGTTGCCACTCTGCTTGGAGAGCTGCACCCGAAGGTCGCGCGTTTCGCGGGCGACCATGACGGCATGCGACGCGCGACCGACGAGCACCTGGAGGTGCGTCGCGGAGAACGGCTTGGGGAGGTAGTCCCACGCCCCCGCCCGCAACGCCTCGATGCTCGTCGTGACGCTCGGGTTGCCGGTCATCACGACGACGATGGTGTCCTTCGAGGCCTCGAGTGTGGCCTTGAGGATCTCCATCCCCGACACCGGCGTCATATAGAGATCGACCAGCACGATGTCGAAACGCCGCCGCTTCACGAGGTCGATCGCTTCGTCGCCCCGCCCCAGCGTCGTGACGTTGAATCCGTCCATCTGGAGGACGCTGGCGCACCCTTCGCGGAGGGTACGGTCGTCGTCCACGATGAGCAGGCTCAGGTTGGCTTTGACCTCAGGGGAGATCGAGAGGGGGTCGCGGGGCTCGCCCTCGGCCGCGTTCCCTCGTTCGCCTTCACGCAACGGTGCACCAGTGGCCATCGATTTCAACCTGATCCGGGTCCAAAGCCGAGGTAACGGTGCGACACACCGGGTGGGAGCGTCTCCCCGCCTCCCCGGGTACTACCGCAGGTGATAACCTGTAGTAGCGGCTCCGCAGCATGTCCGCTGCAGTGTCCCACCGCGTTAAATACGATTCAGAGTTGCAGAGGTCAAGCTACACCCGGGCGTGGAGACAACACCTAATGTTCGTCACAATCCACATGCGTGTTGTGTCACATCTACAGGGCGACCTACAAGGACGCCTTGCCAACCCGGCCGTCACGGTGCGGAACCATGGGCCCGGATTTGCGTTCTCATGGCCGGCGGCCCTGCACCGACCGGGGCCCTGCCGCGTCAGGTGCGCCCTTTTTGCGGTATAGTCGTCTACAGATCGTCGCTATCTAAACGAAGACCTCGCTGACATGTCCGCCAATCTCGTCCCTTCCCCAGTCACTAACGCGTCCCCGGCGCGTCCGGAGACCTTCTCCCAGATGCCGCAGTGGGGGGGGCCGCCCTCGGCGCCTCCGGCTGAGGGGGGGATTGGTGAGATCGTCTCGCGATCCCTCGCCGCCATCAAGCGCTACCGGTGGCTGATCCTCGTGGTCATCACGGTCGGCGTCGGCGCGGGGTTCCTGCTCACGCGATTCGTCTCCCCGATGTATGTGGTGCAGGCGAAGGTGTGGATTCAGGACAACTCGGGCGGCCGCGGTCCGGTCAACGCCCCGGGGATCCTCAAGTCCGATCAGGCGTGGGTCGAGCTCGCTCGGTCGTTCTCGGTGCTGGACAAGGTCGTCTCACGGCTCGCGCTTCACGTCGTCCCGGAGACCGAGGCCGACACCGCCGTCGTGCGCACGCTCATGCCCTCCGACAAGCTGAGGAGCGGTGTGTACCGCCTCGAGGTCGATGGTTCGGGGGCGCGATACACCCTGTTCCGCATTCCCGACACCGATTCCGAGAAGGAAGAGGTCATCGAGAAGGGTGCCGTCGGTGACTCGATCGGGCGTGCCGTCGGCTTCCAGTGGCAGCCGGCGAGTGCCCTGCTTGGACGCGACCGCACGGTCAAGTTCGAGGTGCTGACCCCGCGCGAGGCATCCGTGGCGCTCGCCACCAACCTCGACGTCACCATTCCGTTCAACTCGAACCTCCTGCTCTTCCAGCTCAAGGGAAAGAGCTCGGTTCTCCTGGCCACCACGATCAACGTCCTGGTCAGCCAGTTCATTTCGGAAGCAGAGCGCCTCAAGAAGGCCGGGCTCGAAGTGTCCTCGACCACCATCGAGGAGCAGCTCAAGCTCGCGTCATCACAGCTCAACGCCGCGCAGGCGGCCTACGAGGCGTTCAAGATCAACGCGATCGTGCAGCCGACGGAAAACGTCGCCGTCTCCCCTGGGGTGACCGGCACGCTGAACCCCGTGATGGGGCAGTTCTTCTCGGACAAGACGACGCTCGACCAGACCAAGCGCGATCGCGAGGCCCTGCAACGCATCATTGATGATTCCAAGGGCCGCGGGGGACGCCTTTCGATCGAGTCCTTGCGCGGCTTCCCGCAGCTCATGGGGTCCAACCCGCAGCTCAGCCAGGCGCTGCAGGAACTCGACGTGGCGCAGGCCGGCCTTCGCAAGCTCGAGGAGACGTACACCGACCAGCACCAGCTGGTGAAGGACAAGAAGACGCAGATCGAACGGCTCGAGACGCAGACCATCCCGCAGCTCATCACCTCGTCCTACGCGGAGCTCAAGAGCCGCGAGATCGAGATGCAGCGCCGCGTCGACGGCGCGTCGGTCGAGATCAAGCGCATCCCGACCCGCACGATCCAGGAAATGCAGCTGAAGCGCGAGGTGGACATTGCCTCGTCGATGTACGCCGACCTCGCCGGACGCGCGGTCTCGGCGCGGCTCGCCGAGCGCAGCGCGATGTCCGACGTCGGCGTGCTCGACACGGCGGTTGCGCCGCGCTTCCCAACGAGCGACACGTCGCTCAGCATCTTCTTCCTCGCCGTCGCGGTCAGCATTGGTGCGGGGCTCGGTCTCGCGCTGCTGCTCGACCGCCTCGACAAGCGCTTCCGGTACCCCGAACAGGCAACGCACGAACTCGGGCTCGATATCGTCGGTGCGATCCCGTCGTACAACAACCCGCGCAGCGCGACGGCCCGCCTCGAGGAAGCCACGCAGCTCGTGGAGGCCTTCCGCAGCATCGCCCTCTCCGTGCGGACGTCGTTCGACGGCACGGGTCCGGTGCAGCTGACGATCACGAGCCCCGGGCCGGGCGACGGCAAGTCGTTCACCTCGGCCAACCTCGCCTCCGCGCTCGCCGACAGCGGCTTCCGCACGGTGATCGTCGATGGCGACATCCGCCGCGGTGAGTTGCATGCGGTCTTCGGCGACTTGAAGCAGACGCCGGGACTCGTGGACTTCCTGGCCGACGAGGCGACGCTCGAGCAGGTCGTGCTCCCGACGCAGCATCACGCGAACCTCTTCGTCGTCCCATGTGGCAAGCGTCGCAAGCACGGACCGGAGCTCCTCGCGTCGGAGCGCATGCGCATCCTGCTCGACGACCTGCGCTCGCGCTTTGACGCCATCATCGTGGACAGCGCGCCGCTCGGCGCCGGCATCGACGCCTTCGCGTTAGGCGCCGCCACCGGCTCCATGCTCATCGTGCTGCGCGCCGGCGAGACCGACCGCAAGCTGGCGCAGGCCAAGCTCACCGTCCTCGATCGCATGCCGGTGCGCATCATTGGCGCGATCCTCAACGACGTCGGCGTGATGCCGCAGTTCAAGTACTACCACTACCTCGAAGGCTACTACGGCATCGACGAACCCGAGCCCAGCAGCGCGGCGTTGTTGGGCGCCGGCGGCGACAGCCGACGCGGCTGAGCGGGTAGCCAGGACACGAGCGAACGGCGCCGATGACGGCGCCGTTCTGCATTGTGGGATCCGCCGATTTCCCACGAGTCCGATGGGGGCGCGACCGTGGGCGCATCGCCCGCTGACGCACGACGCGCCGGCGACCTGACGTCGCCGGCGCGTCCCCTCATCCGGTGCGGCCGACCGTTCGCGGCGCGCCGGTCAGCGGCACCGCTGGATCATGGAATGAACGGGACCGCGAGCAGGTCGTGTGTCTTGGAGCCGTCCACCGCCTCGGCGCCGCGCGCCTGACGAAGAGCGCTCGCCGCCCGCAGCAACAGTTCGACAGCATCAAACGACGACTGGGCGAAATCCGAGACGGCGCAATAGCCCGCTCGCACCTTGAGATGCCGCGCCACCCCGTCGACCACCGCGGGGGTCGACTCCAGTTCATGCTGCAGTCGTTCGACAAACCTCAGCGCCCCACCCTGATCCATGGCCGGAGCGATGATCGCGAACTCGCCGCGACCGAGACGGCCGATCGCATCCGACGAGCGCGCCGTGCGTCGAAAGACCTCGGACACATGTTCGGCGAGCCGGACATCGAGCTCGTGCGGTTCGCCGTTCACCCCATCCTCGGCGATGGAACCCACCGCGACACACGCCAACGGCGACCGGCGGCGGCTCGCGTCCGCCCCGATCTCCCGGGCGCGTCGCGCCAACCCGCGCACGTTGTACAATCCCGTCCCGTCGTCGATCAACGACTCCTCGCGCGATCGATCGATCTCGCGACGCGCACGCACGAAGAGCTGCAGCTTGAGCAGAAGCGCTTCGGCATCGATCGGCTGGCTCAGGAACTCCCACGCGCCAGCGCGATACGCCTCCAGACGTTGGGCGCGGGAGGCGGGTCCGGCGGTCGTCACCACGATGGGGGTCGACCGCGGAAACTCGACATCGTCGCGCAGGCGCTGACAGATCTCGATACCGGAGATGTCGGGCATCCCCGCATCGGCGATCACCACGTCCGGTCGGAGTCGACGGGCCAACTCCAGCGCCTGACGCCCGGTGAAAGCGCGCGCCGACGCGAAGCCCTGAGCGCCAAGTACGGTCTCGAGCGATCGCGCCGACCACTCCTGGTCGTTGGCCAGGAGCACGAGCGGCGGCGGAGAATCGTCAGTTCGCGGATTGGCCATCGGCGTTGCGCACTTCCGAGGATCGGGTTCCGGCCTCGGCAAGTACCAGAAAGCGCTGGTCAGGTCGAGTGGTCACGCGCATACATGCAGGAGTCGTGCAGAGGGCGCCCAAAACGCCGAATCGGCCGAATCCGGCTTCCGGATCTACCAATCCGTGTACACGACCGCTCTTCATGATGCGCACGCGCAACAGTTCGCGCCAGCTCGCGACGACTGACGCTCGCCCCACCGTGTCGATTGTCGGCAATTCTCCCAGGTTCGCCGCGCTGATCGCGCGAGGAACGCATCGGCAACGCGATGTGTACCGTCGAGTTGGGACGAGATCGTCGATCAGTCGTCCATCTTGCGGAGTGCGGTGTCGCAGTTCGCCGCGTGCAGGCCACACCCTGCACGCCGAATCGATCAGGGGGCGAACGGTGCGATTTGGCGAATCGGCATTCGGGGGTGAGACACCCTGCGGTGCGGGCGCTACAATCATGGAGGTGACCGTGACAGATCGTTGCGGCGCCTTCACCTCATTCTGACGAACGAGGACTTCCCTGCGGGGGGAGCCTTGGTCGTACGTGTTAGCACGAAGGGTGCAGACTGGTGACTCGCGTATGAGAATCCTATCCATGACTCGCCGCACTGCGGCGCTCGCGTATGCAGGACTGATCGTCCTCGCCAGCCTGCTGGCCTTTTCGGCCGCTCCCGCTGGAGCCCAGGGATCCCTGGGTGAGGGGCGCCGTCAGGCCAAGCGCTCCGAACTCGAGCAGGCCGCGAAGGCCACCGAGCAGGCGGCCATTGTCGCCCCCGACGCCAAGACCCGCGAGCGGCTGGTCGCTGAGGCGGGGGGGATTCGACAGCGCCTGCGCAACGGCGATTTCCTTCCCGGGGACCGGATCTACCTCGTGGTCGTCGGCGACTCGGCGCTCACCGACACCTTCACCGTGCGGGGCGACCGACGGCTTTCCCTTCCGAATATCCCGGACATCTCGCTCGCCGGCGTACTCGATTCGGAATTGGGGACGCACCTCACGGCAGAACTTTCGAAATTCCTCAAGAGTCCGGCGGTCACCGCGCAGGCGATGGTTCGACTCACCCTGACGGGTGGCATCGCTCGCAACGGCTTCCAGACCTTCCCGACTGATCAGGCCGTCACCGATGTGATCATGTCATCGGGCGGATTCGGCCAGAACGCCAAGTTCGAAGACACCGAGGTCAAGCGGTCGGGCAAGGTCATCATCAACAAGAAGGAGTTCCAGGACGCGATCCGAACGGGACGAACGGTCGGAGATCTCGCCCTGCGCGACGGCGATGAGATCTTCATGCCGGTCGTGCAGACGACGGGTGGGCGTTCGCAGGGCATCGTGCGAGTTCTGGCGGTGGCAGGGCCGCTCCTCTGGATCATTCGCATCTTCGTTCGCAACAACAATCCGTAAACCCCTTGCTCTCGATGGATGTCAGGCTTGAGCCGACAGCGTATGGAGTCGACTGTGCAGCAGTTCGCCGGTGATCGTCCAGTGCGGATCCCCACTCCGTCCCGTCGCCCGGTGCGACCCAAGGATGGCCGAGAGGCCGCCGCTGGCGTCGAGCGTCCTCGCTCGGTGACCGCTGCGTCGTCGCACGTGCGTCGCGAGGATCTGGATGATGTCATTCCCGCGGAACGCTCCGAGCGCCTCAATCGCTTCGTGAACGCAACGTTGGCGGGGGCGGCGCTGCTGCTCATCGCCCCGATTCTGGTGCTGATCGCGATTGCGATCCGCCTCACGTCGCGCGGGCCCATCATCTACGCACAGGCGCGCGTCGGACTGGATCGCCGCTGGCGCGATACGCTCGCCCTGCGCGACCGCCGAAGTGAGGATCTTGGTGGCCAGGTGTTCACGATCTTCAAGTTCCGCACGATGCGCGTGGATGCCGAGCGTTTTTCGGGTGCCGTCTGGGCGCAGGAGAACGACCCGCGCGTCACGACGTTAGGGCGCTACCTGCGCCAGTTCCGGCTCGATGAACTCCCGCAACTCTGGAACATCGTGCGCGGCGACATGAACATCGTCGGTCCGCGCCCTGAGCGTCCGAGCATCGTCGCGCGCCTGCGCGAAATGATCCCCGAGTATCGCGCGCGCCATCGCGTGAAGCCCGGGCTCACCGGCCTGGCGCAGATCAACCAGCACTACGACCAGAACCTGGACGATGTGCGCGGCAAGATCCGCTGGGATCTGGAGTACATTCGCACCCAGAGCCTCTGGCTCGACATCATGATCATGCTCAAAACGGTTCCGTCGGTGCTGCTCAAGTTCCGCGGCTGGTAGTCACGACCGATCGAGCCACCAGCATACGAGAAGGGCGCGCTTCTGAGTGAAGCGCGCCCTTCGTCGTTGCGGGGTCGAACGTCGACGGAGTCGGGTGACCGTTCCAGCGCGCGAGGTGCTGGTGGCCCGCAGGCACCAGCGCCCCGCCGCGCCTGACGATCAGGTGCCCGCCGGCTCTTCGTCGGGGGTACCGGCCGCTCCCGCCATCCGCGGGGCGGGGCCATCGGCCAGCGACACGTTCGCACGCTCCGACGGGTGCAACGGAAGCGGCTTGCGCCACACCTTTCCCTTCACGAGCGCCTGCGCCAACGGCATGGGTTGGTACACGATGCTCGACCACATGAAGACTTCCGTGGTGCAGTAGCACTCCTTGCGCTCGATCTGGCCGCGCAGGGCACGGGCCTCCGGGGAGTTCCAGATCTCGGGGAAGGTCTTGTTGCGAAGGTTGCCGATCGGCTTGTGGATCTCGCAGACGCCCACGTCGCCGTTGGCATACACCACGCCGGAGATGCGCCCCGCCTTGCAGGGGACCACCTGGCGCTCCTGCTTGACCGTCTCGACCTTGGCCCACTGAAGCATCGGCTCGACGAGCGACCCGCTTCGCCCCTCCTCGCGCGGGAGCCAGAGGCGCTGGATGTACTCATACAGCTCCTCGTACTGACGAAGGCTCGGCCCCTTGAGCGTGGGGTTTTTCCGGTCGCCGCGGATGATGGCCAGATTGTGGTGCTCCATCTGCGGGCA
>Ga0116176_10001347_pt1 | contig 19380 bp, 13 predicted proteins | sample AD_STIC08_MetaG_FD_89803 | JGI IMG/M metagenome (GOLD analysis project Ga0116176, IMG submission 89803) | Active sludge microbial communities of municipal wastewater-treating anaerobic digesters from USA - AD_STIC08_MetaG | ecosystem: Engineered > Bioreactor > Anaerobic > Digestate | place: USA...
CGTGGCAGTTCCGCCCCCGGGGAACCCATCGGGTCGGGCTTTTCAGCCTTGATTTTCTTTGGTTCTTTCTTGTATCAAGACAAGAAAGAACACATATCTGGCTCTTTGCCACAATTCCGCCATGGTGATGAAAAGAATCCAAACAGCTCTTTGGAGCAGCTACGATTTGCATCGCCAACACACCCTCTCCAGGCTCTTCATTTCAAAACTATTCCACCCCTTCAGGGCTTGTAAAAAATCGTTCGCTCCATACAAGGGGCTACGCCCCTTGCTACTTATTACGCCCCTTCGGGGCTTAAATCCGTCAGGTTACCGACAAGTTCCGCCAGGATGCGGACAAGTTATTGAATTAACTTAACCTAAACCTCTTATACTTTATCCTTTATCCTTGCTTTTGCTCCCTTCAGAATGATACTCATTTCGGCAGCATGCTGGAATTGGATTTGCCTAACGCACGGAGTTTTTACATTAACCTCCTTAAGTTCAAATGTATCATGGTCAAATCTGGCAGCTACATGATCGGTTTCATATATTAGTTCACCAGCTGTTTCGGAAAGGGTTTTAATCCCTCCTTCATTTTTGTATATCAACACATTTCTATCTTCCAGTTTTGAGAGCATGTAGCCCTCATCGCTGCTATTGAACGACTTGGTAGTGAGGTGAAGTTTTGGCTTGTTAAGGTAGGGTGCGCTGCTGGTAGGACAAAAGGTTGCACAGTTGCCACACTCGTTACAGAAGTTGGCAATGTTTAAAATTTGATACTGCTGCTTAACCTCAAACACCCCATCGGGTTCAAACTTTAGCTGTCCATCTTCGCCAACCAACACCCTTTGCATGTTGTACTTTACGGGCGAAATATCGTAGGAGAAATTGGCCAGGTTAGGGCACACCGTTGTGCAGATGTTGCAAATCTCATCGCACTGAAGGCACCTGCCTGATTCTGAAACAATTGATTGTTCGTCAAGAGTTTGGCTAACCAGGCTGAATGTACGACTCTCGGATGGTGATAGTTCTGGAAGCTCAGGGGTATACGACCGTTTTGCCCTTTTCATAATGAGCTCCTCTTTAGAATGGCTCCTGCCGGTTGGAGTTTTTATGCTTCTTTGAATACCGGCCTGGTTGATTATTTGCTCTGCTACTTTCCGTCCATCACCAATGGCCTTGATTGCCGTAGCAGCTCCGCGTAGGGCATCACCGCCAATGTAAACATTATGTAGCAGCGTTTTATAGGTAGTTGTATGGGCCCGTAGGAGTTCTTTGGGGACAAAATCAATATCTACCTCCTGGCCTATAGCCGGAATAACCGTATCGCAGGGTATGGTAAATTCGGAGTTATTCACCCTAACCGGCTTGGGGCGACCCTTTGCATCGGTTCCCTCAAGTTTCATTCGGCTACATACCAACCCGCAAACGTTACCCTTTTCTATAATAAGCCTTTCGGGAGCTGACAGCTCAACAATTTCGGCTCCCTCAGCCATCACCGCATTAATCTCACCTTCATCAGCCGGCATTTCGTCAATGGTTCGTCTGTAAACGACGGTTACCTTGCCGTTGGTTCCTACCAGCCTATGAGCAGTTCGAGCAGCATCCATTGCGGTGTTTCCACCGCCGATTACAACCACATTTTTTCCCACTCCCTTGATGTTCCCTGCTTTAACATCCTTCAGAAAAGCTAACGAGTCGTAAACTCCGGCTGCCTCTATTCCATCAATATTCAAAGGGGTTGCTTTTTGTGCTCCTGCAGAAATGTAAAGGAAATCGTACGTGCTTTTTAGCTTGGAAAATTCCTCGCTGGTAATGCGATGGTTATATGCAATAGTAACACCCAGCTGCAGGATGCGCGCAATGTCGCGCTCAAGAGCCTCGCTGGTTAATCGGAAGCCAGGAATGGCGTATCGAACCATTCCGCCGGCTTTAGATTCCGATTCGTAAACATCAACTTTAAAACCAGCTTGCGCCAGGTAGTAGGCGCACGTTAGTCCTGATGGGCCCGCTCCAACAATGGCTACCTGCTTTCCGTTCAAAGACTTTTGGCTTAGCTTAATTGAGGCATTCTCAGCAACAAATCGTTTTACCTCCCTGATTAGCAAAGGATTGTCGTAGTTAATCCGTGTGCACTTGTTCTGGCACAAATGGTCACAAACCATTCCTGTTACGGATGGGAAAGGGTTTGTTTGAAGGATTACCTCTAGGGCCTTGTCAAATTGGCTGTTGGCAGCGTGGTGCAGGTAATCGGGAATATCCTGATTGGCAGCGCAAGTATCACGGCATGGAGCCGATATGCAATCGAAGTAATCAAGCTCCCTGGTAGTTTTAATTGTCGGCTCATGTAGGTAGCTACGCTGGTAGCGTTTATTTTCAATAACCCTGCCGGCGTAGCTGTTCAAATAGTCGGTAGGCGCGGCTCCATTTTTCAGGTGGGCAAGCCCGCCAACACTATCAAGCTTGTTTTTCAATAGTTCTGCTGAAATAGCTTCAATGTACTGGTTTAACCTCATGTAGCCACCCGGTTTAAGAAGGTCGGAACTTACTGTAACAGTCCTGAAGCCGCACTTCAGGGTATCAACTACGTTGAAGGCGTCAACGCCTGCTGAGAATGAGATAAGTAGCTGCCCGTCAAATTCGTTTTGCAGCTTGCTGGCCAGGTTTATTGAGATGGGGTGTAGCGCACGTCCGCTCATGTACATCATTTCAACTTCCGACTTGAAAGTGCCGCGATTGTTAACCGATTCCAGCGTGTTGGTGAGCTTTAGACCGAATTGCAACCCCATTCTTTCTGCATCTCCCTGTAGCGAACGAATAATTTGAACTGCATCGGGGTACTTAAGGTCATGCTCAAAGGCAATATCTGATACAGTGGTTTTATATTTCAGCTCATCATTCAGTATCCTTCTAAGTTCCTGGCGGCCGAGTAGTGTTGGATTCAACTTGACAAGAGTGTGCAACTTTCGTTCAGTGAGCAGATAGCGGGCAATACCTTCTATTTCATTGGCAGGGCATCCGTGCATGGTTGATAGGGTAATGCTGTTCGAAAGCTGGGGAGGAATTAAAATGCTGTCAATTGCCGGGTAGATGGGCCTAACCAAATTAATTTTTGTTTTAAGTTCTGTTTCGCAGCTGGTCATCCTGTCGAGAAACCACTGAACGTTTGGCTTTTTTATGCCCTCCAGGTTGTAGCCAACGCTCATGTTAAAAATAGTTTGCGGACTTGAGCCAAGCCCGAGTTTATGGTTAAGGATATGAATGGCTACCCAGGCATTGAGGTATTCGTTAAAACTTTGTTCTACCTTAAGCTCCTGCGACCACTCACAGTTGTACCCCTCGTCCTGCATGTCGATGCATGGTTTTGAAACCTCCAGCTCGTCGAGCGTCTGGATGGTTTTGAGCTCTATGTACCTGCACCCCATAAGCCACGCAGCAATTATGTTCTGCGCCATTTGGGAGTGTGGCCCAGCTGCAACCCCAAGGGGGGTAGCTATTTTTTGCCCGAATATTTCCGTGGCCAACCGGTTGCTTTTTTGAGGACTGAAGAATAGCTTTGATGGAATCCCCAAAATTGATTGATTGCTGTCCAGCTCGTGCAGAATTATGCCAACTAGCTGCTCTATTGGAATCGGGAAAAATTTATCGCTCATATCACATGATTATTACCCACAAAGCTAAAAAATAAACGTTGAATGAGCTATTTTTGCCCTTAATCAAGCTGAATAATTAGAAAAAATCGACAGTTGACCATCAAAGTAAAGAAAAATACATCGGCAATTATACTAGCTGCTGGAAAATCTGAAAGGATGGGGTACCCCAAATTTATGCTTAGGTGTGCCGATGGCCAAACTTTTTTGCAAAAATTGGTATCGGGGTTTTTGTTGTTTGGGTGCAGGCAGGTGGTTGTAGTGTTGAACGAGCATGAATACCAGAAGGTATTACTCCAAATCCCCGAATTTCCCAGCGAAGTGCTGCTGGTTGAGAACAGCCACCCGGAATGGGGACGGTTTTACTCCCTTAAGCTGGCAGTTGATAGAATTAAACCCATTGATTATATATATGTTGGCAACATCGACAACCCTTTTGTAGATGCTGAGTTACTTGGCCTGCTTTACCATTCAGCAGCACAGGCCGACTATCTTATGCCGGAGTATAAGGGTAGGGGAGGACACCCCATTCTCATCTCTCAGAAAATTGCTGAGGATATCAAAACACGCACAACTTACGACTACCACCTAAAGGAGTTCCTTTCAAGCTATTCTAGCTTGCGGGTTGAGGTGAACAATCCGCTTGTTCTGGCTAATATCAATACCATCGACGATTACCGTCAGTATTTTGGTGATTGGAAGCTGAGCAAATACCAAGCACCAATCCAAAATTCTTATGATGGTTTTGATGTGAAAAAGTTAACGGAATAGGCAGCCTAAAGGTTATTCCAGTTGCCCCATCCTTTTACATTACTTCACAAATAAACATGTTAATTCTGATGCCCCACGGGTGAAAATGGGATGGGGGCAGGGTGCTAGTACAAACGCTGGGATGGTGTGTCCTGGGATTTGCACTGAGATTTCCAGTAGAGCCGCCTCGTTGAAAATGGCAACCATTGGCCCGATAATAACAGCACTGGGTGATTGGATTTTTATCACGGCGCATATAACGACTGCACGTCATAATATTCCCTTTTCGCGCCATTTGTAGGTGGCCGAAATGAGGATTACCAGCCCGATGGCTGTGGGGATGCTACCACTGAACGGAATTTTTAGGTTATGCAGGAAGCTACCTAGAACTATTTCCGATGATGCCCACATTGTGCCAAGCTATGAAGCCCTAACTTACTTGCTACTTAGCTGCATGGAAGTGTTTTGTAGCCAGCTGCTAGCTAAAAAAGTGGCGGATTTTTCCCTTTGGGCCATGCTGTAATGAAATTTTTATCTTTTAACCAGCCAAGCTGCCATTACTATTGAATTGCCTATTGGGTTGATAAATAAAATTGATTGCAGTCCTACTTTGTAGGAAGACATAGCGCTGATTTTTGTATAAATGCTGAGGGTAAAGGCATACCGTACACCATGTTTCGAAGAAACATGCCGAACATTTCGGAGTCGGGGTATTTGGCTTGTTCGCCAACAGTAATTATTTCTCCAACCCCGATGCGTTGGCACTGACCCTGCTTATTAAATATTTCGTGGGGTAGCCTTAAGCTACGAATTCGCCAGTCAATCAGCCCAAGAAAGTAGAAGAAAATCGAATTACGATCAAAAAAACGTATGGGTAAGATTGGAACCTGTGCCTTTTGTATTAAGCGGATAATGCTATCTTGCCACTCGCGGTCGCTTACTCGAAGGTTACGGAACTTGAAATCGGAAATAGCCCCCGAAGGGAAAAAACCCACAGCATGGCCACTTCTAATTAAGCTCAACGTGTCGCGAATACTCTGAAAGTTAAACGGTGAGTAGCCCTTATTTGCATCTGTTTTAGGAAGAACGGAAATAAAGTTTGAGGCTAGTGTTTTGATTAGCGAAAGCTGCTTGTTGGCCATAATCTTAAAATCGGGACGAATTCTTGCCAAAATATCAATCAGCATAATTCCATCCAGGCCTCCATATGGATGGTTGGCAATGGTGATGAAAGCTCCTTTGGGCAATTTTTCAAGCCGTTCGGGGTTACCAACCTTGTAGTCAACCCCAATGTCGCTAAGCAGCCTGCTGGTAAACTCTGGCCCTGAGTAGTCGAAGGAGTGATCATAAACCCAGTTAACCTTATCAATTGCAAGCAGGTGCATTAAGAATTTCAAGAACTTTTCTCCAGCTTTACCCTTGAAAAATCTGGATAGTTTAGTAATGTCTTTTTCGTCAATGAGCTTATTAGTCGACTGGGCGGTGAGGTTAGGCTTCATTTTAGAACAAAATCATTTAGAGGAAAACAAAAATACACATATTATCTGCATTTGGAAAATGGACAACGAGTGTGTAAGACTTCCGCTTAACTTTCGACTCAGCCTGATATTTGGGCAATACAGCCTTGCTCATTGGTTGATGAATACGATTTCTAGGAGTACAGCCCCATCAGCACCTTTTCAGGTGTAAGGGGTAAATCGTAGCTGGGCTGGTAGCTAGGGTTAAACTCCATAATGGCATTCTGAATGGCGAAGTAGGCGGCAATTCCGTACATGAAGGGTGGTTCGCCAATAGCTTTCGATTTCATAATGGCCTGCTCTGGACCATCCGCTTCAAGCGTAATGCACCTGATACTTTTCGGGGCAAAATGGATGTCAGGAACCTTGTAGGTTGATAGGCTATTGGACAGGAGGGTTCCTTTGTTGTTGAACATAAGCTCTTCAATGGTAGCCCATCCAATTCCCTGAACAATAGCGCCTTCGAGCTGTCCGGTATCAATGGTGGGGTTAAGGCTATTGCCAAAATCGTGAACTACCAGCACCTCGTCAATAGAATATGTGCCCCTGATACAGTCAACGGTGGTAGTAACGATGCCTGTCCCGTAAACCATGTAGGCAAAAGGATGGCCTTTCTCCTTGGTCTTGTCAAAGTATATTTTTGGGGTAGAGTAGTGCCCGTTTTCGGTGAGGCATATCCTTTTCAGGTAGGCAGTTTGAATCAACTTTTGCCAGGATGTACTGCTGCGCTCTCCCCGACATAAAACTTCCTCATTTTTAATTTCCACCTCGCTGGCCCTGCAGCTGAGCATTTCTGCGGCCACCTGCTTTAGCCTTTCAAGAAGCCGGGTTGCAGCTATCAGCAGGGCATTTCCATTGATATCGGCACCTGTACTTGCGGCGGTAGGCGACGTGTTGGCAACCCTGGATGTGTTGGTAGAGTATATTTTCACCCTTTCAATTCCTATGCCTAAAGTAATGGCAGCAACCTGGGCGAGTTTGGTATTTACACCCTGTCCCATCTCTACAGCTCCTGTGCTAACCGATACGCTTCCATCCTGGTATATATGCACCAAGGCCCTTGCCTGGTTCATTGTTATGTTGGTAAATGATATGCCGAAGCACAGGGGCATGACGGCCATGCCTCGCTTGCTGAACCTATTTTTGCTGTTGTAAAGTTTAATTTCCTTTTGGAGCACTTCGATTTTGAACTGTTCTTTTGCCCTTTCAAAGCATTTTGTAGCATAAGCGTTCTCGGCCACCTGTCCATACTGAAACTCGTCTTTTTCACTAATCAGGTTCAGCTCCTGTATGGTTTGTGCTGCTACACCCAGCTCGTGAGCAGCTTTAGCAATGGCCGATTCCATTACAAACATTCCCTGAGGTGCCCCAAACCCACGAAATGCTGTGTTGGGTGGCAGGTTTGTCCGGCAGCTGTAAACGGTTACCCGCGTATTGGGGATAAAGTAGGAGGCAGTTGAATGGAATAGCGTTCGCTCCATGATGGCGGGTGATAGATCGGCCGAAGCCCCACCGTTCTGGTAAAGAGTGGTTTCGTAGGCAATAATTTTAAGGTTTTTGTCGAGTCCAATTTTAAAATCGGCGCTGTAGGGATGTCTTTTCCCTGTCATCCGCATGTCGTCGTGGCGCGAGAGCGAAAGCTTTACAGGCTGCTTAAGCAGGTGTGCGGCCAGTGCTGCCAGTGCTGCAAACTGCGAAGGCTGATCCTCCTTGCCGCCGAATCCACCTCCAATGCGTTGAACGTCAACTTCAATCTGGTGCATGGGCAATCCCAACACCCTGGCAATGGTTCGTTGAACCGCTGTAGGCCCCTGGGTTGATGAGTGAACTCGTAGAAATCCCCCCTCTGTTGGGTAAGCGTAAGCACCCTGCGTTTCAATGTATAGGTGCTCCTGTCCGCCAATTTCCACTCTACCATCAAATATATGGGTGCATTTGCACCATGCTTCATCGGTGTTTCCCATGCTAAAGGTTCGGGGCGGAATGATGAGCATTCCATTTTTCTGAGCTACGCGGGGATCGGTAACTGCAGGAAGTTCCTCGTAGTCAACCCTAATTAATGAAATTGCCTTGCGTGCAGCAATCTCTGTTGTGGCTGCAACAATGGCAATAGGCTGTCCCTGATAATGCACCTCGGTTTCGGCCAGCAAGACTTCGTCCTCAACTATTCCGCCAATCTGGTTCTCGCCGGGTATATCTTTTGCCGTGAATATTCCTACAACACCCTCCACCCTTGCAGCATAAGTAAGGTCAATGCTTAAAATTTTCGCATGGGCCACTGCTGAACCAAATATTTCTAAATGAAGTGTCCCCTTCAGGGTGGTTATATCATCCAGGTAAATTGATTTGCCGGTTACATGATTAATGGAGTCTATGTTGTTCATCGGGTTCACGTTGAAGTTATTCATCCAATGTTCATTCAAAATATGCTAAAGCCATGTCACCTTTAACAGTTCAGGGAAAAGCTTCGAGAGATGTGCAAAAAGGAGCTGCCTCAGAAGCAACCTTTTGTAATCAGCACTCCCTCTTATGTCGGAAATTGGCGAAATTTCGGCCTGCATGATGGTGTTGGCCTTCTCAAAAGTCTCCTGGTTAATGGTTTTTCCTACCATGAACATGGAGGTATTAAAAAGATAGGTGGGTATTGGAGCCACCCCTCCTGCTGAAACATGACAGCTGGTGATGACGTTCCCCTCAGTGCAGGCAAGAATGGATGAGTTGACGCTGGCAATATCAAGATACTTTCGCTTGCTGATTTTCTCAAAGTTGAATATAGATTTTGGTGATGGAATCTCAAAGCTGATGCTCTCAACACGCTCGCCTTCATACAAACTCAACTTTTTGTAGCCGGTGTAGAATTCCCTAAGGGGTTGAATCCTCATATTTCCATTTAACGAGGTGGAAATTTCTGCATTTAGCGAAAGCAGGATGATGCTGAGGTCGGCAATAGGGGAAGCGTTTACAATGTTACCAGCAATGGTTGCACTGTTTCTTACCTGATCGGAAGCTACAAAGGGCATGATGTTTCTAAGGGTTGGAATGATGCTGCATAAAAGGTCAGAGTGTGTAAGTTCGTTAAATGTTGTGGCAGCGCCAATCACGCACCTGCTTCCATCCAATTCGATACCCTTAAGCCCCCTAAGAGCGCCAACTGGCAATATAGGATCATTTAGAATATGATTGGGCTTTTGCACCATCAAATCGGTTGCACCGCCAATGTAGGTAGAATTTTCGGGAGCGGTATAATCAAGCGGATGAATTCCGCCAAGCAGCCTCGGGACATCAAGGAAGTATGCTGGCAGGTAACCATGCTCTACCATCCAGCCCACCGGGTTGACCAGGTTTTTGTCCCGAATAATTTGATTTAAATCGGCTGCTGCCCTCTCTATTGATTTGTAGCCGGTGCATCGGCAAATGTTACCGCTTACAGCGTTTATAGCGCCTTCGATGCTCGGACGCTCATGACTTAGGCAGTAGGAGGTGAACGACATCACAAAACCCGGAGTGCAAAACCCGCACTGCGTTGCCGCATTGTCCACCATCACTTTTTGCACCGGTGTTAGCTCCTTATCGAGGTTGATTCCCTCAACGGTAACTATGTGCTTACCATGCACGTTGACCAAAGGGGTGAGGCACGATACAATGCTTTTGTATTCCACATGCTCACCTGTCAGTTCGCCCAGCATTACGGTGCATGCCCCGCAATCGCCCTCGCGGCAGCCAACTTTAGTACTTGGCAAATCGGCCTCGTAGCGAATATAATCCAGCAGGCTCATGCCCGGATTCTTGTAAGTTTCAACCAGCCGGTTGTTCAGTAAAAAGGAAACCATTTTGTTGGAGTAAAAAATCCCTACAAGATACGTAATGGTTAAGGATAGCTGTAATGAAGCTGGTAAAAAATAGTAAAAATTTCTACATATTCGCTAAATCATCCGAAAAAATATAAGTAAAATTTATTTTACCTGGCATGTTTACTAACTTTGGTATGGATTGGAAAAAGGGTGGGGCAACCTGGTGTTGAATGTTGTTGTCCTACTGAATATTTTTGCAGAAAGAAGATTACTTTCCGATACAGAATTTTGAGAATATGTAGCCTAGCACCTCATCGTTAGTTATTTCGCCGGTTATGCTTCCCAGATGGTAGAGAGCCTGATGTATATCCACTGCCAACAGGTCGCCGGTTAGGTTTGATTTTAGTCCAGATAATACCCTAGCAAGGCTATCGCGTGCGTTTACAAGCGATTCGTAGTGGCGTGCGTTTGTAACCACCACGTTGTTACCATCGGGCTGTGCTGACATACCAATATTTACAAGGTTTTGTGTTAGTTCGTTTATGTTTTGTCCTGATTTTGCTGAAATTATGAGGGTTATACAGTGAAGATGGCTTTCAATGTTCTGGGCTAGCAGCTCGGTATGTTGGGCTTCGGCTCTGTCTGCCTTGTTCAGCAGCACCATAAGGGTTTGCTGGTTGGTGAGTTTTTGCTGGAATTTCTCAACTTCGGTCAGGCCAACGCTCATGCTTTCTGCGGCGTCAATCAGGTAGAGCACCACTTTGGCCTGTTCAATTTTGGAATGAGTTCGGGCTATGCCAAGCGACTCAACCTCGTCGGTGGTGTGCCTGAGTCCGGCAGTGTCAATGAACCTGAAGTTCATTCCGGCCAGCTGTATGGTGTCCTCAATGGCATCGCGGGTGGTGCCGGCTATTTCCGAAACAATTGCCTTTTCTTCATTCAATAGGCGGTTGAGCAGGGTTGACTTCCCGACGTTGGGCTTCCCTGCTATGGTAACGGGGATGCCCTGCTTAATGGCGTTGCCCATGCTGAACGAATCGGCCAAACGGCTAACCTCTTCATGAATGTTGCCAACGAGGGCTTCGAGCTGTTTGCGGTCGGCAAACTCCACATCCTCCTCGCTAAAGTCGAGTTCTAGCTCAATGAGAGCGGTAAACCTCAGCAGCTGATCGCGCAGCAGCTTCAACTTATCCGAAAACCCTCCCCGCATTTGCTGCAAGGCCACGCGGCGCTCAGCTTCACTAGTTGACGCTATAAGGTCGGCAACCGCTTCGGCTTGCGACAGGTCCATCTTTCCATTCAGGAACGCCCGCAGGGTGAACTCCCCGGGTTTGGCAAGTCTTGCCCCACGGCGAATCAGCAACTCCAGAATTTGCTGTTGAATAACAACCGAGCCATGGCACGAAATTTCAACCGCATTCTCGCCGGTATAGGAGTGGGGCGCATGAAAAATGCTTACCAGCACCTCGTCAATCACCCGTTCCATATCAACAATGTGTCCATAGTGAAGGGTGTAGGGTTTAGCCTTTAGGAGACTTTTCCCGGCCATCACAGGTTTGAACACACCATCGGTCAGGGTGATGGAATCCACACCGCTAACCCTAATCACAGCAATGGCCCCCATTCCGGGGGGTGTGGCAATGGCCACTATGGTTGAGTCGTCGAGCATCGTATATTTTTTGCAAAGTTACACCATTTGGCATCTTAGATTTTCATTGCAAATGCAACTTTTAGGGACATTAGCTTAAGGGGCAGACCCAAAAAATCTAATTTTTCAAGAACGAGAGTGAAAGAGCTAATCCTTCCCTCGTCGTTCCTGACGGTTAGGTGGCTATCCTCGCCCCCTAAATCTCTTAAGAAATAAGCTGCAGGATGGTACACTAAACGCAAGAACAAAGGTACACTATTTCAAAGATGTTGGGAACCGGGTACAAAAAATTGAGATAGCCAGGGTCGTTGGGGTTGACAAGAGCGCCATCACCCAGTAAATTAAGCATAACACCGACGGGCATAATGCGTTTACCGGTATGGGTTAGCCCGGCGCAAGGCCAAGGGTCGCTAGCGGCGGTGCTCACTCCAGGGTAGTAGCCTATATTGAGCGGCGGCTTAGTTAGGATCGATGGCTGCCCGAGCAGATTTCTAAACGGGCGAAGCTGGAAGGTATTGGCTGCGTGTCCACCACTACCATGTTTAACAAAAAAGTTGCATTTGTAACTTAGATCTACCAATTACTCGTGCTCTAAGTTTAAATTTTCTACCTTTGCGGCCAACACTTTTAAATCGTTTTTAAAATGAATATCTACGGCAAACTTACTGGAACAATGATAGTTATACTAGTTGCAGCATCCTGCAAAAATAATAGCAGTGAGGTGAAAAACCCCCTGCTGGCTGAATTTGACACACCATTCCAAACTCCGCCCTTCGATAAGATAAGGCATGAGCATTATGCCCCGGCAATTGATTCGGCCATTGCCGAGGCAAAGGCTGAGGTTGAGGCTATTACTAGTAATCCTGCCAAAAGTACATTCGAAAACACCATTGAAGCGCTCGACCGAAGCGGTAGGCGTTTGAACCTGGTGTCGAACATTCTGTTCAACCTCAATGAGTCCGAAACGGATTCGACCCTGCAGGGTATTGCTCGTGATGCGGCCATCAAGCTCACCGAGTTTAGCAACGATGTCAACCTCAACCCAGAACTTTTTAAAAGGGTTAAGCAGGTGTGGGAAATGCGTGACTCCCTGAAGCTTACCACCGAACAGCAAACGCTGCTCAGCAATACCTACAAGGGATTTATCAGAAACGGGGCAAACCTTTCCGATAGCGACAAGGAGAAGTTTCGTGCCATAAGTAAGGAGTTGGCCGACTTATCGCTCCGTTTTAACGAAAACCTGCTTGCCGAAACAAACAGCTACCAGCTTCATATTACCAACGAAAGAGACTTGGCAGGACTTCCGGCTAGTTTAAAGGATGCCGTTGCCTACACAGCTCAGCAAAAGGGGAAAGTTGGATGGATAATTACGCTTGATTACCCAATGTATGGTCCATTCATGAAGTATTCCGAAAATAGGGAGCTGCGCAAACAACTCTATATGGCTTATGGTAGCCGTTGCTTTAAGGGAAATGAGTACGACAACCAGGCTATTGCTAAGAAAATTGCCAACCTACGGTTAGAAATTGCCAACCTGTTGGGCTATCCTAACTATGCTTCGTTTGTTCTTCAGGACAGAATGGCCGAAAACCCCGAAAGGGTGAATAACTTCCTGAAGGAGTTGGTTGATGCTTCTATGCCTGCTGCCAGACGTGAAGTTGAAGAGGTTCGGGGTTTTGCCAAAGAGCTGGGTTTTAATGAAAATATTCAACCCTGGGATTGGTCGTTTTACTCCGAGAAGTTGAAAAATAGTCGCTATAGCTACAACGAGGAGGAACTTAAGCCATACTTTGAACTCAATAGGGTGATTAACGGTGTTTTTACACTTGCCAACAAGCTTTACGGCTTAACCTTTACACCCAACAACCAAATACCGGTTTACCATCCTGATGTTAAGGCCTACGAGGTTTATGATGCCACGCATAAGTTCATGGCGGTTCTTTACCTCGACTTTTTCCCCCGTGAAGGGAAGAGCGGTGGCGCCTGGATGACTTCTTTCCGTTCACAGTATAGGGATGGGAGCACTGACGTTAGACCTTTTGTTTCGCTAGTTACCAACTTTACCAAACCCACGGCAACCCAACCCTCGCTGCTGACATTTTACGAGGTTTCAACATTCATGCACGAGTTTGGCCATGCCCTGCACGGAATGCTTTCGGAATGCACTTACTCCTCACTTAGCGGAACATCCGTTTACCGTGATTTTGTTGAGCTGCCATCACAATTAATGGAAAACTGGGCGGTTGAAAAGGAATTCCTCGACATGTTTGCCAGCCACTACCAAACCGGCGAAAAGATACCCCAGGAGCTGGTTCAGAAAATTATTGATAGCCGTAACTTCCTGGCGGGCTACAGCTCAATTCGCCAGCTCAGCTTTGGCGTGCTGGATATGGCTTGGCACACCGTTGAAAAACCCCTAACGATAAGCGTTGGTGAGTTTGAAAAAAGAGCAATTGCCAACCTTGAAGTTTTACCTACTGTTGAGGGAACCAACCAGAGTGTGGGTTTTGGACACATATTTGATGGCGGTTATGCTGCCGGTTACTATGGCTACAAATGGGCTGAAGTTCTCGATGCCGATGCCTTTGAAATGTTCAAGGAGCATGGAATTTTTAACCCAGAAGTTGCTGCTAGCTTTAGAACAAACATACTATCTAAAGGTGGGAGCGAGCATCCCATGGAGCTCTACAAGCGCTTTAGAGGACACGAACCAAGCATAGATCCACTGCTCCGAAGAAGCGGATTGAAAAATTAAGGTAAAAGCAGTAGCTTAATAAAATATTATACCCTAAATCAACGGGTGGTGTTTTTAAGCATACTAAATTTACTTGACGGTTTAAAAATCTAATCATACATTTGTAACAATTATTGGCTCCCGTATGGGATTAAAAGGGAATCCGGTGTAAAACCGGAGCTGTCCCCGCAGCTGTAAGCTCAATGTAATGGCCTTTTTACCCCTGCCACTGACCGCCAACCTGCGGTTGGGAAGGCTTAAAAGACCGAGCAAGCCAGAAGACCTGCCAAGTTGTATTTTCGTAGCTTTCGGGTGAAAGGCGAAGATTAGAACGCTGTTCCATTCAGTTCTACTTTTCACTATTTCCGAGTGCTGCGAATGATTGATTGCCTATTAATCATTTGTAGCTATGCATCTTAAAAGGGTTTGCTCGATCGTTTTTCTTCAGTTTGTGCTGGTCGGTTATTTGTGTGCTCAAATGTCGTTATCCGACACCATTCGCATGGACGAAGTGAAGGTTTACGGCAATTTACGCGAAAGCCATTCTATAGGTGCCACCATTTATAGAATGGATTCTGTAAAGCTGAAAATCTTTCAAAATCGATCAGCTGCCGAGTTGCTGGCAATGGGTTCGGTGAACCTCAAATCGTACGGTGTTGGCGGCCTTTCATCGCTAACCATGCGAGGCGGAAACTCCTCACAAACTATCGTGGTTTGGAATGGGGTGAACATTCAAAACCCGATGAATGGGGGTGCTAACCTTTCGCTATTCCCTGTAAACATGTTCAGCAGCATCAGATTGCAGTATGGCGGGTCAGGAACCATTTATGGGAGCGGGGCCGTATCGGGAATACTAATTTTGAACAGCAATGCATTATTTTCTCAGCCTAATGGTGGGGAGCTATCCCTTTCATACGGAAGCGGAAATACCCACAGCCTTTCATCACAGGTTAAGTATGGCGACAAAAGCCGGGCGATTTCGGTTAAGGTTTTTGGACAATTAGCTGATAATGACTTCGAGTTTCGTAATATTTACAAAATTGGCAGCCCAAAGGAACGCATTACACATGCTGAGTCGAAACAGCTGGGAATTTTGACCGATGTCAACATGCGGCTGCATGAAAAATTATTTTGGTCGTTCTCGGGATGGGGCCAGCTAGGCGACAAAAATCTGCAACCCATTATGAGCAGCACGCAGCCCAGCTACGCCAACCAGGTTGACCGAAGCCTGGCGTTGGTTTCCAACCTTAGCTTCTCTCCTTCTAAAAGGATTCTTTTCAACCTGAAAAATGCTGCAAGTTTGGGAGTTATAGACTACTCGGATAAGGGCGTTAATATTTTTACCAACAACAGCTACGCCTCTATTCTCACTGAGCTGGAATCAAAAGTGGATGTTCTGAATAATGGGGAGGTAAGCATGGGGATTAACCACACCCTCGAAACAGCCAGTTCCGACGATTATGTAGGAAGTGCAAAAAGAAACAGAGTTTCAGGATATGCATCGCTTCGTAAGCCTTTGTTTAGCTCAAGATTTTTATCAGTGCTGAGCATTCGTGGTGAGTTGGTTGATGGTGATTTCAAACCTGTCATTTATTCTGTTGGAGCGGAATGGCTTCCCACAAAAAAGTTAATCTTTAAAATGAATGCCTCCAAAAATTATCGAATACCTACACTTAACGACCTCTACTGGGCCAGCACAACATATACCGAGGGAAATCCCAATCTTGAACCTGAATCGGGTTGGGGTGGCGATGTGGGATTTCAGGTAAAGAGCATCAGCAGCGATAGGGAAATAAACGTTTCAAATTCACTATTCTACAGCAATATTGAGCGTTGGATTGTATGGCTCAGCATTCCTACGGTTTCCGATAGTAAATGGAAGCCTTTCAACATGAGCAAAGGCGAATCGTGGGGTTGGGAGTCTCAGGTCGATTGGAGTTTAAGGGTTAACAGCCTTACTATTCGTGTGGAAGGATTTTACACTTTTACCCATTCCGTATTCAGTGAGCAACCGGGTAGTAGGGCTCAACCAATGATTTACACACCAACCCACAGGTTTTCCGGCTCTCTTAACCTACAGTATGAAAAGTATGGGCTGGGATACTATCACGGTTTCACCGGCAAACGCTATAGGGATTTTCAAAGCCAGTTGCCGGCATTTAACCTTGCAAATCTCTTTATTAGCTACAAGTTCAACCTACTTGGGAAGGTTGTAACAGCCGGACTTTCGGTGAATAACTTGTGGAATCAAGACTACCAGCTAATTGCCGGATACGCCATGCCACTTAGGAGTTATATGTTCACCATAAATATTGACTTTACCAGGTAAATTGATTCATTAACTTAAACCTTTAACCATGAAGAAATCAGTAAAATTAATGATGGCGATGCTTGTGCTTGCCTTTGCCTTTGCCTCTTGCGGGGGTGATGATGAAACTCAGTATGCTGAGTTTGAAAACGGTGCAATTATTCTGAACGAGGGAGCTTACGGTAACTCCAATGCTTCGATTACCTTCATTGGTTACGGTTCAGATATTGCCGATAACCAAATATTTTACCGCATAAATGGCCGTGAGCTGGGCGATGTGCTTCAGCATGCCGCTATCTATAATGGAAAGATTTACATGGTTTTGAACAACTCTGGCAAGGTGGAGGTGGCCAGCAGCGCTACATTCATTCAACTTCAAACAATTACTGGACTGGTAAACCCACGTTATGTGGCTGCAAAAGATGGAAAAATTTATGTTACCCAATGGGGTAGTTGGGGCGAGCAGGGCACTGTCGAGGTGTTCGATGCGAATAGCTATTCACATACTAATACTATCAAGGTTGGAACAGGCGCAGAGGGTTTACTTTGTACCGATGGGAAAATTTGGGTCGCCAATGGAGGAGGGTATGGCTTAGACTCCACGGTTATGGTGGTTGATGCTGCAACCGGCGCTGTTTCGGACACCGTAACTGTTGGCTACAATCCCAAAGAGTTGGTTGAGGATGCCAGCGGGAATATCTGGGTTATTTGTTCCGGTGCCGATATCTACGATGACAGCTGGGAAGTTGTAGGTCATTTGCCTTCCAAGCTGGTAATGATAGACCGTCAGAGCCGGCAAGTAGTTCATAGCCTGATTATTTCCAATACCAGCCACCCTGCTCATATCGATGTAAGTTCGGGAAAAGAAACCGTGTACTTTGGCGGAGGATTCGGGGTAAATGGAATTTTCTCTGTAAGCATTACTCAACCCGTGATTCCCCAAACACCGGTTATTGATGGTTTCTTTTATGGGTTCAACATTAGGCCCAGCAATGGTGATATCTACTGCATGGTTGCACCAAATTTTACCTCGGCGGGTGAGCTGAAAATATATAGCTCTGCTGGCGCTGCCCTAAAAAGTTATAGTGTAGGAATTGCACCCAGCACTGCCTTGTTCAACTAATGAAATATCAGGTATTATGCAAAAAAAACCTGTCGAAAGTACATGAAACATAAGCGACAGGTTTTTTTAAGCATTACTGTGATTTAGGCCTTCTTAGGGGTGAAGGCACAACATGGGCATCCATAAATTCGCTGTCCAGCGGTCTAAGAATGGCATCATACTCCAAGGTTGGTAGCTTAGCATCAAGCCAACTCTTCACCAGGTCTTTGTCAACAATCGCAGGCATTCGTTTTTTTGTGTTGTGGATTTGGCTCATCAGCTCATTTGCAGGTTGGGTGATGATGGTAAAGGTATCAATCAACTCCCCTGTTTCTACATTAGTCCATGAGTTCCATAGTCCGGCTATGGAGAATGTAGCATCAGCCCTTGGCTTAATTAACCAGGACACCTTTTTCCCGTTTACTTCTTGCCATTCGAAAAATCCGGTAACGGGTATAATGCACCTGTTAGACCTTGCAGCATAACGGAACGATGGTTTTTCATGTATTGTTTCAATTCTAGCGTTATAGGTTTTACTTCTAATCAGGTTGGCTTGTTCTGGTGTGGTAACCCAGTGGGGAATTAATCCCCAAACCATAGGGACAATAAGGCTACTATCCCGATTGGCTATTACTGGAACCATTGGATTCTCAAAGGCTGAGGCAAAGTAAAATGGAGTATATCCATACGAAGCACTAAATTTCGCATGGTAGCTTTTCTCCAACGCCGACTTCTCAATATTTAGATTTATGGAAAAGCACATAGGCATTTTTTCAATCACCCAATTTTCTACCTTTAAAGCAAAAGTAAACGAATATTTCTGAAATCAGGTTTACGATTGCATTTACTACGAAAATACTTAAGCAGGTACTTGCCATGCTATGGAGTCATGCCGATGAAGCGAACAGAATTGCTCAAATTTTCGTAGTAATATCAAATTTTTTTACTTTTTTTGTTAGAAAATTTGGGTTAATGCTTACGGAATTGAAACAAAAGGCCAAATCAACCATACTCATAGTATGGCTTGCCCTATGCTTAGTAGCAATTCCAAGCATATTGCTTTCACAAAACGGCTTACAAATATCTGCCCGATTGATTATTAAAAAGGGCGAATTACAAGGGTCTAAGATATCAATATACAAAAATGGCAATCTTGAAAGGCAAATGCCTGTTAGCAGTAAGGGTGTACTTGAACTGACTCTCGATTACGACTGCGACTACATTTTTTCCTTTGAAAAGGAAGGATATATTTCCAAAAAAATCGCCATTGATACCCGAATACCCGATAAGCTAAAAGAAAGTTTTGATAAGGTTACTGCATTCGATGTTGAACTTTTCAAGCAAAGTGAGAATGAAGTTAAGGAGTACAAAAATCCGGTAGCGCGGATTCAATTTTCTTCCCAAATTTCGGATTTTGTATTCGATACCGACTACTCCTTACGCGTTCAACAGGAAATTGCCCAGGCAAACAAGGACTTGGTGGAGGAACGTAAAAAGCAGGAAAGTTTAGATTTAGCGAAAAGGAAGAGGAAAAACGACAACAACTTTTAGCCGAAGCCCAAAAAAGAGCCGAAGCAGAAGCCCAAAGAAAGGCAGCAGAGGAAAAGGCACGTCAAGTTGAAGCCGAACAGCTGAAAAAGGAAGCGGAGGAACGCCGCTTAGCAGAAGCCAAAGCTAAGGAAGAAGCTTTAAAACGTGAGGAGGAGTTAAGGTTAAAAGCACGGGAAGAAGCCAGGATTAAAGCCGAACAGGAAGCCCTGCGTATTGCCGAACAGAAAAGAATTGAGGAGGAAAAGTTAAAACAGGAGCAGGAGCGCATTAGGCAGGAGGAGGAGGCAAAAAGGAAAGCCGCCGAGGAAGCCCGTATTAAGGAGGAACAACGCATACGCGAGGAGGCA
>Ga0116176_10001352_pt1 | contig 19358 bp, 12 predicted proteins | sample AD_STIC08_MetaG_FD_89803 | JGI IMG/M metagenome (GOLD analysis project Ga0116176, IMG submission 89803) | Active sludge microbial communities of municipal wastewater-treating anaerobic digesters from USA - AD_STIC08_MetaG | ecosystem: Engineered > Bioreactor > Anaerobic > Digestate | place: USA...
GCGTCCTTGATTTCGGCGCGCTCGAAGAAGCGCATGCCGCCGTACACGCGGTACGGCACCTTTGCCGCCAGCAGCACCTCTTCGAACGCACGCGACTGCGCGTTGCTGCGGTAGAGGATCGCGGCCTCGCCATGGGCGCCGCCATCGCGCACCCACTGCGAGATGCGCTCGACCACGTAGCGCGCCTCGTCAGTCTCATCCCAGGCGGCGTACAGGTCGATCAGGTCGCCTTCGCCGGCATCGGTCCACAGCTGCTTGCCGAGGCGATCCTCGTTGTGCGCGATCACCGCGTTGGCGGCATTGAGGATGTTGGCGCTGGACCGGTAGTTCTGTTCCAGCTTCAGCGTGACAGCACCGGGGTAGTCCCGCAGGAAACGCTGAACGTTCTCGACCTTGGCGCCGCGCCAGCCGTAGATCGCCTGGTCGTCGTCGCCGACCACGAACACCTGCCCGGTCTCGCCGGCGAGCAGGCGCACGAAGCCGTACTGGATGGCGTTGGTGTCCTGGAACTCGTCGACCAGCACCTGGCCGAAGAGACGTCGGTAATATGCCAGCAACGCCGGGGTGTCGCGCAGCACTTCATGCGCGCGCAGCAGCAGTTCGGCGAAATCGACCAGCCCTGCCCGTTCGCAACGGGCCTGGTATTCGGTGTAGGCGCTCAGCATCGCCGAGGCCCACTCGTCGCCCTCCGGCTGGATGTGCTGCGGCCGGCGGCCCTCGTCCTTCTGCGCGTTGATCCACCACGCGATCTGCCGCGGCGGGAAGCGCGCCTCGTCCAGCTCCAGCGACTGCACCACGCGCTTGACCAGCCGTTGCTGGTCGTCGCTGTCCAGTATTTGGAAACTTTGCGGCAACTTCGCGTCCCGCCAGTGCAGGCGCAGCAGGCGATGGGCGATGCCGTGGAAGGTGCCGACCCACATGCCGCGCGCATCGCCACCCAGCTGCGCGGCGATGCGCGCGCGCATCTCGCCGGCCGCCTTGTTGGTGAAGGTGACCGCGAGGATGCCGTGCATCGGCACGCCGAACACCTCGTGCAGCCATGCGATCCGGTGGGTAAGCACGCGGGTCTTGCCGGAGCCGGCGCCGGCGAGGACAAGGTAATGACCGGGCGCAGCGGAAACGGCCTCGCGCTGGGCCGGGTTCAGCCCGTCGAGCAGGTGGGAAACATCCATCGCGTCAGTTTAGAGGGTTCCCGTTCGCCCTGAGCCTGTCGAAGGGTGGACGGGAGGCCATTCATGGTTCGACAGGCTCACCACGAACGGCTTGTATGCGCGACGGCGCTGACGCGGCCGTTGGTTGCGCGGCTCGAAGCGATACGTAGCCCGGGTAGAGCGCCAGCGAAACCCGGGGTGTGAATTTGCGAAGTCGTTGCCCCGGGTTTCGCTGCGCTCTACCCGGGCTACAGCGGTTGAGGCTAGTGCGCGACCTGCTCGCGCTTGCTGCTGCTGCCGGTCATCACCTTGTCGGTCCAGGCGATGCCGAGCGCAGACAGGATGAAGATGGTGTGGATGATGGTCTGCCACATCACCCCGGTGGAGGTGACCTTGCCGCAGGTGGCGCCCTCGTAGCCGGCGGCGAGCGCTTCCCTGGCCGCCGCGAACGCACCGGGCGTGCCGCACAACGGAACACCGTCCAGCGAACCGGCCTCGATGAAGGTCTTCAGCAGGTGGATCGAGGAGATGCCGATGATCGCCATCGCCAGCTTGACCTTGAGCACACTGGCGTTGACGTGGCTCAGCCACTCCGGCTGGTCGGGATGGCGGTCGAGGCGCATGCGCGACACGAAGGTCTCGTAGCCGCCCACGATCACCATCATCAGCAGGTTGCTGATCATCACCACGTCGATCAGGCCCAGCACCAGCAGCATGATGTCCTGCTCGCTGAGGCTGGTGGCGCCAAGCACCAGGTGCCACAGATCCTTCAGGAACAGCACCACGTACACGCCCTGCGCCACGATCAGCCCCAGGTACAGCGGCAACTGCAGCCAGCGCGAAGCGAAAATCAGGCGCGGCAGCGGATCGAGGCGGGAATGGGGATCGGACATGGTCGGGGGCATCGCGCGTCGGGATGCTGCATTGCAACGACTGTTCGCCGCCCCGTCAACCTTTCATTGCCGCGCGAGTATTGGCCGCGAACGCGATTTGACAGCGTTGTCAGTCGGACGGTAAAAGCCATGCTTCGCCTATCCATCGGCGACAGGGGAGCGCGGGGGCGGCATCGCCCGCCACGCCGCGACGACATCCACAAACACGGCGGAATCACATGGCCCACCAGCAAACGCGTTGGTCGCAGTTCGGCGTCCTGATCACGGTGTTCTTCTTCTGGGGCTTTGTCGCCGCCAGCAACGACATCCTGATCCCGGTGTTCAAGAAGGCGTTTAACCTGTCGCAGGCGCAGAGCCAACTGGTGTCGCTGGCGTTCTACGTGGCCTACACCGTGGGCTCGCTGATCTACTTCCTCACCTCCAAGCTGATCGGCGCCGACGTGCTGAACCGCATCGGCTACAAGAACGGCATCTGCCTGGGCCTGTTGATCTCGGCGATGGGCTCGCTGCTGTTCTACCCGGCGGCCAACAGCGGCTCCTACGGCCTGATGCTGTCGGGCCTGTTCATCGTCGGCCTGGGCTTCTCACTGCAGCAGATCGCGGCCAACCCGCTGGCGATCGTGATGGGCAACCCGGCCACCGGCGCGCAGCGCCTGACCATGGCTGGCGGCGTCAACAACTTCGGCACCACCATCGGCCCGCTGCTGGTCAGCTTCGCGATCTTCGGCAGCGCCGCCGCCGGCGGCACCGAAGCCAGCATCGAAAGCGTCAAGATTCCCTACCTCGTGCTCGGCGCGGCGTTCGTGCTGGTGGCGGTGTTCCTGAAGTTTTCCTCCGTGCCCAACCAGGTCGACCTCGACGCCCTGGCGGCCGATGAAACCTCGGATGCCAGCAAGCTGGCCCACAAGTCGTCTGCGTTCGGCTACCCGCAACTGGTGCTGGGCATGATCGCGATCTTCGTCTACGTCGGCGTGGAGGTCTCGACCATCAGCAACCTGCCGGCGTACCTCTCGCTGCCGGTTTCCGAAGGCGGGCTGGGCATCGAAACCGCGCTGATCGCGCCGTTCGTGTCGCTGTACTGGGCCAGCCTGATGATCGGCCGCTGGGCCGGCGCGGCGGGCGCATTCGACGTCGCCAAGCACACCAAGTGGATGCTGACGATCCTGCTGCCCTACCTCGCGTTCGGGGTGTTCCTGGCGGTCAACGCGTTCGCCAACCACGAGATCTCGCACTTCTTCATGTATGGCTTCGTCATCGTGCTGATGATCGCGGCGACCTTCGCCAGCCGCGGCAACCCGGCGCGCATGCTGCTGTACTTCGCGATCTGCGGCATCGCCGCGCTGGTGATCGGCATGTTGACCACCGGCATGACCAGCGTGGTCGCCTTCATCAGCGTCGGCCTGTTCTGCAGCACGATGTGGCCGTGCATCTTCACGTTGGCGATCACCGGCCTGGGCAGGAACACCAACCAGGGCAGCAGCCTACTGATCATGATGATCATGGGCGGCGGCATCGTCAGCTGGCTGCAGGGCGTGATTGCCGACATGCACGGCATCCACTACAGCTTCGTGGTCGGCGTGCTGTGCTTCGCCTACCTGGCGTTCTATGCGGTGGCCGCAAAGCACGCGTTGCAGAAGCAGGGCATCGACCTGGACGCACTCACCGCACAGGGCGGTCACTGACCACGGGGCCGGCGCGCCGTCCGCGCACTCAATCCCTGGCGGCGGGTCCGGTCGACCGTCGCAACTGCAGCGCGTAGGCCACGTCGACGATGCCGCCGCTGCCCAGTTCGCGCACTTCCTTGAGCAGCTCGGTGGCGGCCAGGCGGCCCATCTCGCGGGTCGGCTGGCGCACCGTGGTCAGCGCCGGATAGATCTGGTGCGCGATCGGCGTGTCGTCGAAACCGCAGACCGAAATATCACCTGGCACCGACAGCCCGCGCTCGCAGATCGCGCAGATCGCACCGGCGGCCATGTCGTCGTTGGCGGCGAAGATCGCGGTCGGGCGATCGTCGAGGTCGAGCAGTGCATTGGTCGCGGCATAACCGGACTGGTAGGAGAATTCGCCATCCACCACCAGCCGCGCGTCATAGCGCAAGCCGGCACGGCGCAGGCCTTCACGGTAGCCCGCCAGGCGCCACGCGCTGGCACCGTGCGCGGCGTGGCCGCGGATGTGGGCGATGCGCCGATGACCAAGCGATGCGAGGTGCGCCATCATCGCGCAGACCGCGCCGTGCTCGTCCACCACCACGCCCACGTGGCGGTTCTGCTCCTTCGCCGAGATGCTGGAATAGGGAATCCCCAGTTCCTCCAGGCGCCGCAGCAGGGCCACGTCGTCGGTGATCGGCGGGGTCAGGATCACCCCATCCAGTTGCGCCTGCATCACCAGCGCCTCGACCTTGTCGATGATGTCGTTGGCGTCGTACACCAGCGGCGCGAGCATCAGGTTGTAGTGCTGCGCCTGGCAGGCATCCAGCACGCCCATCTCGATTTCCATCAGGTAGTTGCTCGAGGGATTGTCGAACAGCATCGCCACCAGGTACGAGCGCCGCCCGGCGAGTACGCGCGCCGATGGCAGCGGCCGGTAGCGCAGCTCCTCCACCACCGCCTCGACCAGCGTGCGTGTGCGCACGGATACATTGGGCTCGTTGTTGAGCACGCGCGACACCGTCTTCATCGAGACCCCGGCCTGCTCGGCCACGTCCTCGATGCGCACCCGCGCCACCCTGATCCTGCCCGCCGCTTCGCTCGCCGCTTCGCCCGCCCCCCGCGTTGTGCTCATGTATTCGTTCCGTAATCCGTTGTCCGACCCGCGCGAAAGTTCCCGGCGATGCCGCGCCGCAGGACGATGCCATGTGCGCATCTTGCCTGCGCTATATTCTGCACTCTGGATGACAACGCTGTCATTTCGCGCTGTCGCATCGCACAGCGCCCCTGCCTGGAGCCGCCAAAAAAGATGAGCCGACGTCCCGCAAACACCCTTTCGCGCCCGCGCCTTGCCCTGCTGTCCGCGCTGGCGGCGGCCGTGTTCATTGCGCACGCCGCGCCCGCGCCGCAAGAGGCTGCGACCGGCAACGCCATCAACCCCGGGCACTGGCCGCAGCCCACCTGGCCGCTGGCGACCGATGCCGCGCTGGAGCATCGCCTGGAGGCATTACTGGCAGGCCTCACGGTGGAGGAAAAGGTCGGCCAGATCGTCCAGGCCGATATCGGCTCGATCACCCCGGACGACCTGCGCAAGTACCGGCTCGGTTCGATCCTCGCCGGCGGCGGCTCGGATCCGGGCGGCCAGTACAACGCCAGCCCGCAGGCCTGGTTGGCGCTGGCCGACGCGTTCTGGGAAGCCTCGATGGACACCTCGCAGGGCGGCAAGGCGATCCCAGTCATCTGGGGCATCGACGCCGTGCACGGGCAGAGCAACATCATCGGCGCCACCCTGTTTCCGCACAACATCGGCCTGGGTGCCACCCGCGACCCGGCCCTGGTCCGCGAGATCGGCCGCATCACCGCTGCGGAAACCCGCGTGACCGGCATGGAGTGGACGTTCGCGCCAACCGTGGCGGTGCCGCAGGACGATCGCTGGGGCCGCAGTTACGAAGGCTATTCGGAAAGCCCGGGCGTCGTCGCGCAACTCGCGCCGGCGATGGTCGAGGGCCTGCAGGGCAAGGCGGGCACGCGCGTATTTCTCGACGAACGCCACGTGATGACCACAGTCAAGCACTTCCTCGGCGACGGCGGCACCACCAACGGCAAGGACCAGGGTAATACCGAAGTAACCGAGGCCGTGCTGCGCGATGTGCACGCGGCCGGCTACGTGCCCGCGATCGCCACCGGCGCGGCGTCGGTAATGGCCTCCTACAACAGCTTCCATGGCGAGAAGCTGCACGGCAGCAAGGCCCTGCTCACCGACGTGCTGAAGACGCGGATGAACTTCGGCGGCTTCATCGTCGGCGACTGGAACGGCCACGGCCAGGTGCCGGGCTGCAGCAATACCGACTGCGCGCGGACCTTCAACGCCGGGCTGGACATGGCGATGGCGCCGGACAGTTGGCGCGGGCTGTACGACTCCACGCTGGTGCACGTGAAGGCCGGCACCATTCCGATGGCGCGCCTCGACGACGCGGTGCGCCGCATCCTGCGGGTCAAGCTGCAGATGGGTCTGTTCGAGCAGCCCAGGCCGTCGCAGCGCGCGCTGGGCGGGAAGTTCGAACTGCTCGGCGCGGCGGAACATCGCGCGGTCGCCCGGCGCGCGGTGCGCGAATCGCTGGTGCTGCTGAAGAACAACGGCGGCGTGCTGCCGCTGGATCCGCGCAGGCGCATCCTGCTGACCGGCGACGGCGCCGACAACCTCGGCAAGCAGACCGGCGGCTGGACGCTGACCTGGCAGGGCAGCGGCACCAGCCGCGAGGATTTCCCCAATGCCGACTCGATCTGGGACGGCTTCCGCCAGCAGGTCGAACGAGCCGGCGGCCACGCCGAACTGGCGGTGGACGGCACGTACAGCACCAGGCCCGACGTGGCAGTAGTGGTCTTCGGAGAAGAGCCCTATGCAGAATTCCAGGGTGACCTGCCCAACCTGATGTTCAAGGCCGGCAGGTCCGGCGACCTGGAACTGATCCGCAAGTTGAAGGCCGACGGCATCCCGGTGGTGGCGATCTTCCTCAGCGGCCGGCCGCTGTGGATGAACCGCGAGATCAATGCCGCGGACGCCTTCGTCGCCGCCTGGCTGCCCGGTTCGGAGGGCGCCGGCATCGCCGACGTGCTGTTGCGCGACGGCCGCGGCAAGGTCCAGCACGACTTCCATGGCAAGCTGAGCTTTTCCTGGCCGCGCCGCCCCGACCAGTACACCAACAATGCCGGACAGCCGGGCTACGACCCGCTGTTCCCGCTCGGCCACGGCCTGCGCTACGCGGATCGCGGCACGCTTGCACCGCTGTCGGAAGACCCCGGCATCGACCCGAACGATGCACGCAGCAATCTGTGGTTCGACCGCGGGGTCGGCACCACCGGGCTGACCCTGCAGCTGGTCGGCGCGGGCGGCGTGGCGATGGACGTGATCCATCCTGCCGCCGCCACCGCCGACGGTTCGCTGGCGATGGAGGCGATCAATACCACCATCCAGGAAGGCGCGCGCCGGTTCGACTTCAAGGGTGCCGGCGAGGTCCTGCTGCGCGCCAACGCACCGCTCGACCTGGTGCGCGAAACCAACGGCGACGTGTTCGTGGTCGCGACGCTGCGGGTGGACGCGCTGCCGGCAGGCGGCAAGGCGACGTTCCGCGTCGATTGCGGCGACGGCTGCCGCGGCGAGCTGCCGATCGGCGACACGCTGGCGGCGCTGCCGCGGGGCCAGTGGACCCGGCTCGGCGTCCAGCTGCGCTGCCTGCGCGAGGCCGGCGCCGATACCGGCAAGCTGTCCGTGCCGTTCGCGCTGCGGGGCAGCGCCGGCCTGCGGCTGTCGCTGTCGCAGGTGGCGCTGGGCACGGCCTTTGACCAGCGCGTCGAGTGCTCGCTGCAATAGGTGCGCCGCACGACCGGGGGATCGCACCCCCGGCTTGCTTCACCTGCCTGCGGGATGCCAGCGGAACGTCACCACGCTGCCACCGGGCAGCAGGTGGCGGAAGCTGCGCCCACCCTCGCGCACCCGGATCGCGCGCGGCTGCGGGTCGGCATTGCTGACCACCAGCACGCGGCTGTCGTCGTGGTTGACGAAGGCGACGTTGGCCACGCCCGCCAACGCTTCACTCGATGCCACCCGCCATGCGCCGCGGCGGACGAAGCGGCTGGCGTGCGCCAGCGCGTAGTAGTCATCGGTGCGCGACACCTCGCCGGTTTTCGAGTCGATGGTCACTACCCCGCGGCAGTTGCCGCAGCCGCCGGCATGCGGGCCGCTGTTCTCGTCCAGCGCCAGGTTCCAGAACAGCACCCCGCGCGCCCAGTTGCGGGTGGTCTCGACGATCAGCCGCTCCACCTGCAGGGTCAGCCCGCCGCTGCGCACCGGCTCCCAGTCGCCACCCGAGCATTCGGTCATGTAAACGTCGACATCTGGGTGCGCCCGCCGCACCTGCGACTGCGCCACCGGCTGGCCGGCGTAGCAGTGCCACGCCACGGCATCGACGTAACGCGCCGCGACCGGGTCGGCCAGCACCGCCAGCGGCTCCTCGAGCTTGTCCCAGTTGTGGTCCCAATCGAACAACTGCACCTGCGGCGCCTGCCGCGCCAGCAGCGGGCCGAGGTGGTCACCGATGAAACGCGCGCGCGCCGGCGCATTGAGGCGCATGCCCGGATAGTCCTTCGACTCGAAGTCGGGCTCGTTCTGCACGGTCAGCGCGCGGATCGAAATACCCTCGCCCGCCATCGCCTCGACGTAACGCAGCAGGTAGCGCGCGAACGCATCGTAGTGATCTGGCGACAGCCTGCCGGTGATCAGGTGGCCGCTGTCCTTCATCCACGCCGGCGCGCTCCACGGCGAAGCCATGATCCACAGCTCCGGGTTGATCGCCAACGCCTGCCTCGCCACCGGGATCAGGTCACCACGATTGACGTCAAGGCTGAAATGGCGAAGCGCCGGATCGGGCTGACCCTCCGGCGGATCGTCGAGGCTGTAGTGGTGGCGCGAGAAATCCGACGCGCCGATGGTGAGCCGAGCGAAGTCGAAGCCGATGCCATCGTCATCACGGCCGAACAACTCGCGCAGCAGCGCCTCGCGCTGGGCCGGCGACATCTTCTGCCGTATCAGCCAGGCCGACGCATCGGTGATCGAGACACCGAAGCCGACCATCTGCTGGTGGCGTGCGCTGGCATCGATCTCGATCAACGCGGCACCGGTGGTCGCGCCATCCACGGCATCGCCCGCATCGAAGCCCACCCGCGAAGGTGCCAGCGCCAACCGGTGGTCTGCGGTGGTGGTCCAGACCTGCACCTGGTCCGTGCCAGGAGGCGGCGACGGGCGCGCGCAGCCGCCCAGCATGGCCGCCAGCAACAGGCTCCAGCCCGCGCATCTGCGCACGCGGGCGTTTGCGCTCACGCGACCACCCCCGGCACCTGCGACGCAACCCATTGGAAGAAAACAGTTTTTTTCATGAGTCGGCACCCTTGGCACGCCGAATTTGACATATGGAATCCTTGCTTTCCATTATGACAGCGCTGTCAAAACCTTTGGGAGGGGAAGACCATGCTGTATCCATACACCCGCGCCACCAGGCGCGCGACGCAAACCGCGGCCATGCGCCGCCAACACGCCATCCTGCCGCGCGCCAGCGCGCTGGCGCTGGCCTGCTCCGCTGTGCTCGCGTTCTCCGCGCAGGCGCAGCAGGTGGAACCGGCGAAGACGCCACCCCAGGAGAGCGCCAAAAACCTCGACAAGGTCGTCGTCGTCGGCATCCGCAGCAGCATCGCCACCTCGGTTGAGGCCAAGAACGAATCGACCTCGATCGTCGAAGTGGTTTCGGCCGAAGACATCGGCAAGCTGCCCGACATCAGCATCGCCGACTCCATCTCGCGCCTGCCCGGCCTGACCATGCAGCGCCTCGACGGCCGCGGCCAGGTGATCCACATCCGCGGCATGTCCGAGCAGTTCGCGGGCACCCTGCTCAACGGCCGCGAACAGGTGAGCACCGGCGACAGCCGCGGCGTGGAGTTTGACCAGTACCCGGCCGAGCTGATCAACTCGGTCACCGTCTACAAGACGCCCGATGCCTCGCTGATCGGCCAGGGCCTGTCCGGCACGGTCAACATGCAGACGGTGCGCCCGCTTGACTTCAAGGAGCGCAAAGTCGTCCTCGGCGTGCAGGGCGACCACAATTCGTTCGGCGAGCTCACCGCCGGCGGCAAGGACACTGGCTACCGGGTGTCGGCCTCGTACATCGACCAGTTCGCTAATGACACCGTGGGCCTGGCCGTCGGTGTGGCGCGCCTCAACGCGCCGTTCCAGGAGAAGCACTACAAGTCGTGGTGGTGGGCCAACACCACGCTGTGGGGCGCGCCGCAGGGCGCCAAGCCGGCCGACGCGATCGCGCTGCAGGGCGCAGAGGCGTGGGTGAAGTCGCGCGACACCACCCGCGACGGCGTGATGGCGGTGCTCGAGTTCAAGCCCAACGACGCCTGGCACAGCGTGATCGATGCCTACCACTCCAAGTTCGACCAGAGCGAGTGGATGCGCGGCGCGATGTGGACCAACGACCCGTGGTGGAACAACGGCGCAGTGACCTACACCAACGCCACCACCACCAACTATAATGGCACCCCGGTGGTGACCGGCGGCACCCTCAGCGGCATCCGGCCGGTCGTGCGCAACGACAACAACCTGCGCGACGACAGCCTGTCGGCGTTCGGCTGGAATACCGAGTACAAGACCGGAGCGTTCACCGTGGCCGCCGATCTCAGCTATTCGCGCGCGGTGCGCGAACAGTCAACTCTGGAAACCTACGCAGGCATGACCAGCGGGCTGAACGTGGACTTCCGCATCCCGCTCTCCGCCGGCTACGCCTGGTACGGCCTGCCCGACCTGTCCGCGCCCGGCAGCGTGAAGCTCGGCGATCCGCAGCAGTGGGGCCATGACGGACGCATGGAGAATTCGCGCCAGGTGGACACCATGAAGGCGTTCCGGCTGTCGCTGAACCACGCCCTCGATTCCGCCTTCCTGTCCAGCTACGACGTCGGCTACAACTTCAGCCGCCGCAGCAAGGACAAGCACGCGGACGTCTACTTCGCCGACCTGCCTGGCCGCGTCCCGGTGGCGGTGGACCCGTCGCTGCTGCAGTCGCCCACCGACCTCGGCTTCGCCGGCATGGGCAGCGTGCTGACCTATGATCCGCGCGCGCTGTTGTCGAACTACTACAACGTGTATCTGAGCGAGACCAACGACGACCTGCAGAAGGACAACCGGATCCAGGAGGAGATCGGCACCTTCTATGCCAAGGCCAACATCGACACGACCCTCGGCGAGCGGGTGAACCTGCGCGGCAACATCGGCTTGCAGTACGTCCGTACCAACCAGAAGTCGAACGGCGTCGGCATCACCCCCGCCGGCCCGGCAGCGGTGATCGGCGTGGGCACCACCTACAACGACGTGCTGCCCAGCCTCAACCTGGTGTTCGACTTCAACAACGGCTGGAACCTGCGCTTCGGCGCCGCCGAGGAGCAGATGCGGCCGCGCATCAACGACATGGGTGCATACGCCAACGTCGGCGTCAGCGTCGGCAACGGCGTCGCGCAGTGGTCGGGCAGAGGCGGTAACCCGAAGCTGGAACCGTTCCGCGCCAAGGCGGTCGACATCTCGGTCGAGAAGTACTTCGGCCCGGCCAGCTACATCGCGCTGGCGGCGTTCTACAAGGACCTGGAGTCCTACGTCTACACCAGCACCATTCCGTGGGACTTCACCGGTTACGAGTTCGACACGCCGATCCCGCCGCAGTCGAACATCGGCACCTTCTCCACCCCGGCCAACGGCAAGGGTGGCTACATGCGCGGCGTGGAGTTCAGCACCGCGCTCGGCGGCGAATTGCTGCATCCGGCCCTGTCGGGCTTCGGCCTGCTGCTGAACGGCTCGTACACCGAGTCGTCGATCGATCCGGACGGCCCCGGCGGCTCCGCCACCGACACCATCCCGGGCCTGTCGAAGATCGTCGCCAACGCCACCGTGTTCTACGAGAAGAACGGCTTCTCGGCGCGCGTGAGCGAGCGCTTCCGCGACCCCTACCGCGGCGAGTACAGCTACATCTTCGGCCAGCGCAGCTACCGCTACACCCGCAACGAGCGCACCATCGACATGCAGCTCGGCTACGACTTCCCGGAGGCCAGCCGGATGCGTGGCGTGTCGCTGCTGCTGCAGGTGAACAACCTCAACAACGAGCCGTTCCGCACCCAGGTCAGCGATTCCAATGGGTTGGGTCTGATGTTCCCCGAGGAGTACACCGAGTACGGCCGCCAGTACCTGCTGGGCATGCGCTACTCGTTCTGAGGCAAGCCGCGCGCGGCGGCTCGTCGGCAACGGCGGGCCACCGCGCGGGGCTACAGTGGCGCTCCCACGTTGACGGAGCGCCGCGATGATCGACCTGTACTACTGGCCCACGCCGAACGGACACAAGATCACCCTGTTCCTGGAGGAGGCCGGCCTCGACTACACGATCAAGCCGGTCGACATCGGCAAGGGCGCGCAGTTCGAAGCCGATTACCTGCGGATTTCACCGAACAACAAGATGCCGGCGATCGTCGACCACGCGCCCGTCGACGGTGGCGCGCCGATTTCCGTGTTCGAGTCCGGCGCGATCCTGCTCTACCTCGCCAACAAGACCGGGCGCTTCCTCGGCATCCCGGACGGCGCCGATGCCGGCACCGCACTGCGCCAGCGCATCCTGGTCAACGAATGGCTGTTCTGGCAGATGGCCGGACTCGGCCCGATGACCGGGCAGTACGGCCACTTCCATGTCTACGCGCCGGAAGACATTGCGTACGCGAAGGATCGTTACCGCAAGGAAGCCGAACGCCTGCTGGGCGTGCTCGACAAGCAACTCGAAGGCCGCACCTTCATCGCCGGCGACGACTACAGCATCGCCGACATGGCCAGCTATCCGTGGATCGGTCCCTACGACAAGGCGCCGCTGGACCTTGCGCCGTTCGCCAACGTGCAGCGCTGGAGGGCGGAGATCCGCGCGCGGCCGGCCACCAAACGCGCGTACGCGCTGACCAGGCAGGTCAGCCCGAATGCGGGCAAGCCGCTGAGCGACGAGGAAAAGAAGGTGCTGTTCGGGCAGGGCGCGCGCTGACGCAACGAAAAGGAGACAAAGGAAAAGGGGGTCAGAGTGGCTTTTCGCGAGCGATAAAGCCACTCTGACCCCCTTTTCCTGACAGCCCTACATCTTCGGCTTCAGCTCGAATTCCTTCGGCGGCGTCGCACCGAGCAGGTGTTCGACGAAGTAGTCCCAGCGACGACGCATGACGTAGTAGCTGTCCCTGCCGTAGCCGTGGCGCGCATGCGGCAGCAACAGCAGGTCGAAGTCCTTGTTCGCCTTGACCAGCGCATCCACCACCAGCAGGGTGGATTGCGGCGGCACGTTGTCGTCCATCAGGCCATGCAGCAGGAACAGCTTGCCCTTGAGGTTCTTCGCGTAGGCGGCGTTGTCCTGGCCGGTGTAGTTGCTGGTGCCGTCGGCCTTGGTCTCCAGCAGGCCGTGGTAGCGCTCGCCCCAGTCGTCCTCGTAGGCCAGGTTGTCGTGGTTGCCGGATTCGGCGATGCCGACCTTGTACACGTCCGGGTAGCGGAACATCGCGGTCGCGGTGGCGTTGCCGCCGCCGGAATGGCCCCACATGCCGGCACGGGTCGCATCGATCCACGGATATTTCGCGGCGAGTTCCTTCAGCGCGGCGACCTGGTCCGGCAGCGTGTTGTCGGCCATGTTGCCGTACCACGCGTCCTGGAAGGACTTGCTGCGCAGCGGCGTGCCCATGCCGTCGATGGCGACCACGATGAAGCCGAGTTCGGCCAGCGCCTGGTGGTCGGAGCGCGACGGGGAGAAACCGCGGCGGCCGACCGAACCGACCTGCGGTCCCGGATAGATGTAGGTGACGATCGGGTACTTCTTCGCCGCGTCGAAGGTCGAGGGCTTGAACATCAGGCCGTACAGGTCGGTCTTGCCGTCGCGGGCCTTGACGACGATGTCCTCGGGCGCCACCCAGCCCGCGGCCTTGAGGCGCGTGATGTCGGCGCGCGCAAGTTCGGCGACCTGCTTGCCGGCGGCATCGCGCACCACCGCGACCGGCGGGTTGCGGGTCGTCGAGTACACATCGACGAAATAGCGGGCGTCCTTCGACGGCGTGATGGTATGGGCGGCATTTTCCGGCGTCAGCAACTGCACGTCGCCGCCGTCCATCCCGACCTTGTAGAAGTGCGCGAAGTAGGGATCGCGACCGGCCTCGCGGCCCACCCCTTCGAACCACAGCGTGCGCGACGCCGCATCGATGTGCGCGACCTTGGCGACATTCCAGTTGCCGCTGGTGAGCTGGCGCTTTTCCTTGCCGCTGGCCAGGTCGTGCAGGTACAGATGGCCCCAGTCGGATTTCTGGCTGAACCACAGGAACTCGTTGCTCTCCGGCAGGTAGCGCCAGTTGACCGAATCCAGCGCAGGCGCGCTCTGGTACTGGGTGGCCACGGTTTCGCTGAACACGTCGCGGACCTTACCGGTCGCGGCATCGGCCACGCGCAGGGTCGCGGACTTGTGGCCGCGGTCGGTGCTGACGAAGGCCAGGGTCTTGCCGTCCTTCGCCCACTGCACGTCTTCCCAGCCCTCGCTGCAGGCGATGTCGTCGCTGCAGGTGGAGCGGTGCTGGTCCGGCGGGAGTTGCAGGCGGATCGTCTTCGGCTTGGCCGCCGACAGGTCGATGATCACCCGCTCGATCATGGTGACGTCCTTGTCGCCCACGAACGGGTACTTCCACTGCTCGGCCTTCGGCGCGCCGGCGCTGGTGGCGACAAGGGTCATCGTGCTGGTCTTGCGCTGGTCCTGCTGGAAGGTGGCGATCCTGCTGCCGTCCGGCGACCACACCAGGATCGCCTCGTCGGTGTGCTTCCAGCCGGCGTTGTCGGTGGCGTAGCCGTAATCGGGCTTGCCGTCGAAGGTGAGCTGGGTTTCCTTGCCGCTGGCGCGATCGCGCAGCCACAGGTTCCAATCGCGGATGAAGGCTTCACGGGTTCCGTCCGGCGAGGCCGCGCCGGGCTCCTCGCCCGAGGCCGGCTTCGCCAGGGCACCGCATCCGGCGGCATCGCAGCGGAACTCGCCCTGCATGCCGGCCAGGCGCAGGCTGCCATCGGCATTCCGGCTGACCTGCAGCGGCGGCAGCTTGCCCGCATCCACCGGCCGGCCCTTGCCGCCCGCGGCCAGGTTCATCGCGTCGGCCAGCGCCTGCGCGTTGAACGCGGGCGTGGTCTTGCCGGTCGCCGGGTCGAGGCGCAACACGCGCTCCACGCCGTTGCTGCGCTCGCGATAGACCAGGGTGCCGTCGTCCAGCCAGCCGATGCCGCTGGTCGCATGGTCCACCAGCGGGGAGGTGCGGTCGCCAAGCATGCTCGCGGCGCGCTCGTAGTCAGCCACGGTGACCTGCGGCGCCTGTGCCATCGCGCTGCCCATGCCGACGCCGGTCACCAGCATCGCCCCCAGCCAAGCCTGTTTCGCATCGATCCGCCCCATCTGTCCCGTCCCGTTCCCGGCTGTTGCCTGAACGCCGATGCTAGCGCGCCACGCCGACCGCGGCCCGTGACGAATGGCATGGAACATGCCGCCAACAGATGCCACTGGCATACTCGCGCCAGATGAACGACCAACCCCTGCCGCTGACCCCCGAGCGGATCGCCGTGGTCGTGCCGGCCCTCAACGAAGCCCTGCGCATCCGCGACGTGGTGCAGGGGGCGCTGCGGCACTGCCCGAACGTGATCGTGGTCGATGACGGTTCGGACGACGGTACCGCGGACGCAGTCGCCGACCTGCCGGTGGTGCTGTTGCGCCACGCCGCCCGCATGGGCAAGGGCGCCGGTTTGCGGACCGGCTTCGCTGCGGCGCTGCAGCGTGGCTTCGCGGCGGTGATCACGATGGATGGCGATGGCCAGCACAGTGCCGACGACATCCCGCGCCTGCTCGCCGCGGCCAATCGCCGGCGCGGCTGGATCGTGATCGGCGCACGCCTGCGCAAGCGCGCCAACCAGCCGCTCTACCGGAGGTTGGCGAACGAATTCGGCGACTGGGGCATCGCCTGGGGCACCGGCTACCAGGTGGCGGACAGCCAGAGCGGGCAACGCCTGTATCCGGCCGACGTCTGCGCACTGGCCTGCGCCGGCATCCCCGGCGAAGAGTTCGTGTTCGAGGCCCAGGTGCTGATGTCCGCCGCGCAGGAACTCGGCACCCGCTGCGTGTCGGTGCCGATCGAGGCCCGCTACAACGTGGTCCACGCTGCACCGGACTTCCGCCCCAGCCACTTCCGCCCGTTGCGCGACCTGTGGCGGATCACCAGCCACATCGTCCTGCAGTGCCTGCGTCGTGGCGGCCTGTGGCAGATGCACCGGCGCGTGCGCGCCAATCCGCCAGTGATCGACGACCCCGCCGGCGAGTTCGCCACCGACCTGGCGGCGGCACAGCCGCGCTGACCCGGCACCCGCGACCCGCGCGCTATCATCCGCGCCCCGATGCCGTCACTTCCCGAGCCCCTGTCGCATGCTGCCGCCACGCTCGCCGTGGAGTACCGGCACGATCCGCTGGACGCCATGCTGGCCGACCCCCGGCTGCTGGCCGTATTCGGTTTCGGCGACCAGGCCCCGGCCATGCACGGCGACCCGCGCTACCTGCGGGTGGACCTGCCGGTGCGTGGCGACGCGCCATTCGAATGCTGGCGGGTGGACAACGAGGTCCATCACGGTCGTCGCGACGGCATCGCCTGGAGCGAGGACGGCCACCTGCAGTTCGGCGCCCTCGACGTGGCCGATGCCGGCGACGGCGACATCGAACGCGCCGCCGAGCAGGCGTACGCGCGCCTGCAGGCCTGGCTGGCCGCAGGCGACTACCCGCACCCGCTGCGGATCTGGAATTACCTGGACGCGATCACCGCCGGCGAAGGCGACGACGAACGCTACCGGCGTTTCTGCGTGGGTCGTGCACGCGGCATTGGCCGCGCGCTGGGGCCGGCGGAATTGCCGGCGGCGACCGCCATCGGACACCCGCGCCCCAGTGGCAAGCTGCAGGTGTACTGGCTGGCGGCGAAGACGCCGGGCACCCCGCTGGAGAACCCGCGGCAGGTGCAGGCCTGGCGTTATCCGCGCCAGTACGGCCCGCAAGCGCCCGGCTTCGCCCGCGCGATGCTGCCGGCGTCCATCGCGATGCCGCTGCTGGTCTCCGGGACCGCGGCGGTGGTGGGCCACGCATCGCAGCACGGCGACTCCCTGCAGGCGCAGTTCGAGGAAGTGCTGGCCAACCTGGGCAGCCTGGTCGAACGCGCGCGCGCGCTGCGGCCCGGCGTACCGGACCGGCCGGGCAACGGCACCCGCCTGAAGGTCTATGTACGCGACGCCGATGCCCTGCCGGCGGTCGATGCGCTGCTGCGGCAACGCTTGCCCGGGGTGCCGGCGCTGCTGCTCCATGGCCACGTCTGCCGGCGCGAACTGGCGGTCGAGATCGACGGCGTGCATGCTTGAGCGATCCGCCCGCGCAGGGCAACGCGACACGACCGGAGATCATCGCAATGGGACTGATCAGCATCCTGTGGGGCATCGTGGCGATGATCTGGATGGTGCTGGCGCTGATCCCGCTGGTCGGCATCACCAACTGGCTGCTGATCCCGTTCGCGGCGATCGGGGCGATCCTGGCCGCGATCGGCATCGCGGTGACCTCCGCGGGCAAGCGTGGCCGCGCCAAGGCCGGGCTGATCCTGAATTGCGTGGTGATCGTGGTCGCGACCTGGCGGCTGGGCCTGGGCGGCGGGCTGATCTGACCATTCGCTACTGAATCGCCAGCTGAACCGGCAACATGAACGCGGGTTGACCGTTGAGACGGCCAGCCGTTTGTCGTAACGTCCACGGGTCCGACGGTCGCGGCAGTCCGTCGGGGGGGTTCTGACGAATACGCGTCACGGACGAAAGCGCTGCCGTGCACATGGGGGTTCATAAATGTCCAGCAACAACAAGATCACTGGCGCGCTGGCGGCATTCGCCGTCGCCGCGCTGATGGCGGGCCCGGCGGTCGCCGGCACTCCGCTCAACGTCGTCCAGAAGAAGGCCCTGGCGGATGCGAAGGCGTTGCAGGCCCCGAGCCCCACCGCCGGCCAGACGCTGACCGGTGCGGACGGCTCGCCCGCTGCCGTTGTTCCGGATGAGCTGCACAACTACATGCACGCACAGCGCGACGCCAGCGGCAAGGTGCAGGTCCTCGAGACCGACGGCACGACTGCGCCGGCCAAGGCCGTGGAGGTGACCAATGAATAAGTTGCGCAACGCACTCGCGGTTGCCGTGCTGGCAGCGCTCGCCGCCGCCTCTTCCGCGCAGGCCGCGGACCTCATCCCGGTCAACCTGGACGGCGCCAACGAAGGCTACAACGACAACACGCCGGCCACGCCGGTCGGCGGCAACTACGGCACGACCAAGGGCGAACAGCGCCGCATCGTGGCCCAGTACGCCGCCGCCATGTGGGGCAGCGTGCTGAAGAGCGACCAGCCGATCTACATCGCGGCGCAGTTCAATCCGCTGGGCGCCAACGTGCTCGGTTCTGCGGGTGCGGTGACCGTGCATGCCAACTTCGGCAACGCGCCGGTCGCCAACGTGTGGTATCCCGCCGCGCTCGCCGACGCGATTTCCGGCATCGACCTGGCACCCACCAGCTACGACATCAGCTCGCAGTTCAGCTCCGACTTCAGTTTCTACTACGGGCTGGACGGCAAGACGCCGGCGGGGCAGATCAACTTCCTCGACGTGGTGATGCACGAGTTCGGCCACGGCCTCGGCTTCCAGAACTTCGAGACCGAAGCGACCGGCGCGTTCCTCTCCGGCCGTGCGGACATCTACTCCGTCTACACCTACGACAACACCACCGGCAAGTTCTGGACCGCGATGACGCAAGCGGAACGCGTGACGTCGGCGCTCAACTACGGCAACGTGGTCTTCACCGGCGCGAATGCCACGGCGGGTGCCAAGCTGCTGCTGGACGACCGCAAGGACTTCCGCGTCACCGCACCCGCTCCGGTGGCCGGTAACTACGCCATCGGCAGCGTTACCTTTGGTCCGTTGATCTCGACCACGAACTTCAATGGCCAGGTGGTGCTCGGCACCGATAGCGTCGGCACCCCCGGCGACGGCTGCGAGGCCATCACCAGCAACGTCGCCGGCAAGATCGCGCTGATCGACCGTGGCGTCTGCACGATCGCCATCAAGACCAAGAACGCGCAGGACGCGGGCGCCATCGGCGTCATCATCGCCAACAATGCCGCCGCCAACCCGCCGCCGAATTTCTCCGGCGTCGATCCCACCATCACCATCCCGACGATCGTCGTCACCCAGGCCGCAGGCACGTCGTTCAAGGCCAACCTGCCGATGACGGTGACCTACGTGGTCGATGCCACCAAGTGGCAGGGTGCGGATGACCTGGGCCGCCCGCGCCTGTTCATGCCGAACCCGGTGCAGTCCGGTTCTTCCGGGTCGCACTACGACAACAACGCGATGCCGAACCTGCTGATGGAGCCGGCGATCAACGACTCCCTGCGCAGCTACTACAACCTCGACATCACCCCGCACCTGCTCAAGGACATCGGCTGGCAGCTCAACACCGCCAGCGCGAAGATCGGCAGC
>Ga0116176_10001354_pt1 | contig 19346 bp, 22 predicted proteins | sample AD_STIC08_MetaG_FD_89803 | JGI IMG/M metagenome (GOLD analysis project Ga0116176, IMG submission 89803) | Active sludge microbial communities of municipal wastewater-treating anaerobic digesters from USA - AD_STIC08_MetaG | ecosystem: Engineered > Bioreactor > Anaerobic > Digestate | place: USA...
ATCCTCAAGCAGGAGCGAATTGGATGGCGGGGGTTGTTGTTCGTTTTTAATTAATATTATAGCTAAGCGATAATGAAAACTTAAAAGAAAAAAAAAGAAAAAAGAAAAAAGAAAAAAGTAAGTACCTACCAATAAGTTTCACCTATCACTATTCGTTATTCGCTATTTACAATTACACGCCGGCGACATCAAAATCTTCGCTGTCTTGACAATCATGTTATCGATCCGGGCTTGTTGTTCTTCTGTGAAAAGGATACCGCGGATTTCGAGGATCTTCAGATTTGTTAATTTACCCATTTCGTCAGGAAGATCTTTGAGTTCGTTGTCCCACATTTCAAAAACTTCAAGACTTTCAAGATCTCCAATTTCTGCAGGAAGATCTTCTAAAATATTTCTGTTCAATCCCAGATATTTTAACTGCGTGAGTTTTCCAATTTCTTTTGGAAGATGCACAAGTCCGTTATTGGCCATTGACAGTTTTTCCAGATTGATCAATCGACCGATCTGCGGTGGAATTTCCTCAATCTTATTTTTACTTAAGTCGAGTTCGATAAGGTTTGTACATTCAAAAATTTCCGGTGGAAATGTGTCTAACTTTTGTTTACTCAGATTTAACCTGAATACTCTTTCAGGATGAGCTTTGATTTCTTCTACTGAGCGATAAATATAGGACGAATCATTAAGGATCAATTCCGTTTCCTGGCCTTTGCAAAAGACAGAAAGAAATAATAAAAATATGAGTGATCCAAGTTTCAAGTCAGGGCTTTTTAAAGGAAACGTTAGGAAAGGATTTTTGTTGCAACAGTTTTGTCTTCATTTAGCTTTTCTTTCAGTCCCTGTAGATCTTTAAAAGACATATCTCCGCGAATCCTGGATACAAAAATGACCTGTATCTCCTGCCCGTAAATATCTTCATCGAAATCAAAAATGTTGACTTCAATGCGTAAAATTTTACCATCGATCACAGGTCTATGCCCAATGTATAGCATTCCGTTTCTTACTACGTTGCCGACTTGAATCCGAACAGCATAAATTCCAATTGCAGGAATTAGTTTATATGGCTCCGGGATCTCAATATTTGCCGTTGGAAATCCAATTGTACGGCCGATCTTATCCCCTTCCACAACTTTTCCCCTGAATGAAAATCGATGACCTAAAAGTTGATTAGCCGATACAATATCGCCTTCCAGAAGCGCTTTTCTCACTTTCGTTGAACTTACTGCAACGTGATTTATCACTTGTTCATTGATTTCTTCGAGACGAAATCCATAAACCGGAGACATTTCCTCAAGGTCCTTGTATGAACCTTCTCTGTTTCTTCCGAAATGATGATCGTAGCCAATGACCAATGTCTTCATACCAATTTTCTGCATGAGCTGATCCCTGACAAATTCAGTGGCACTGATCCGGGAAAATTCCTTATTGAAAGGCTGAATTATCAGATGGTCAATTCCAAATGAACGCAATAACTCTTCACGTTCCACCATTGTGGTAATGAGCTTCAAATCATTGTCATCCGGCTGAAGAACCATTCTTGGATGCGGAAAAAATGTCAACAGAACCGTCTCACCGTGAGTTTCGGCAGCCAGCTTCCTTAAATTGCGTATGATCTGCTGATGACCAATATGTACACCATCAAAAGTGCCAATTGTCACCACTGCATTGGCAGTGCCAGGGAAATTATCAATTGAATTATAAACGTTCACGGTAAAGTGATGGCAAAAGTATAAAATTTAACGAAATTGTGAACGATGGCTGATTTTAATATCTTAATGGAAATTGGAATTTCTTGTTAATTTTGCAAAATCGTAATTCGTCTTTCGAAAGACCACAAACGAAAAACGAAAGACAAATTAAGGCTATTCATCAACCATAAAATTAACCAATAAGAAAAATGTCTTCAAAAATTAAAGTTACCAACCCCGTAGTCGAACTCGATGGCGATGAAATGACTCGTATCATCTGGAAATTCATTAAAGATAAATTCATTCATCCATATCTTGACCTTGACATCAAGTATTTTGATCTTGGAATGGAGCATCGTGATGCTACGAATGATCAGGTAACAATTGATTCAGCTGAAGCAATTAAGAAATATAGTGTCGGAATTAAATGTGCAACGATCACACCTGACGAAGCACGTGTAAAAGAATTCAGCCTGAAACAAATGTGGAAATCGCCAAACGGAACGATCAGAAACATTTTAGATGGCACTGTTTTCCGTGAGCCGATCGTGATCAGTAATGTACCGCGTCTTGTGCCAAACTGGACTGCGCCAATCTGTATTGGTCGTCATGCATTTGGTGATCAATACCGTGCTACTGATACTGTGATCAAAGGAAAAGGAAAATTGACCATGACTTTCACTCCTGAAGGTGGTGGTGATGCGCAGGTTTTTGAAGTTTATAATTTCAAAGGCGATGGTGTTGCATTAGCAATGTATAACACTGATGAATCCATTCGTGGTTTTGCAAGCTCTTGCTTTAATCAGGCATTGATGAAAAAGTGGCCACTTTATCTTTCAACAAAAAATACAATCCTGAAAAAATACGACGGCAGGTTTAAAGATATTTTCGAAGAAATTTATAATGCAGAATACAAATCTAAATTTGAAGCTGCAGGAATTACATACGAACATCGTTTGATCGATGACATGGTTGCATCAGCTTTAAAATGGAATGGAAATTTTGTGTGGGCATGTAAAAATTACGATGGCGATGTACAATCTGATACGGTAGCGCAAGGATTCGGTTCATTAGGACTAATGACTTCTGTTCTTGTAACTCCTGATGGAAAAACAATGGAAGCAGAAGCAGCACATGGTACTGTAACACGTCACTACAGAGATCATCAGGCAGGTAAACCGACTTCAACTAATCCGATCGCATCGATTTTCGCATGGACTCGCGGATTGGAATTCCGTGGTAAACTTGACAACAATCAGGAATTGATCCGTTTCTGTAAAACACTTGAAGAAGCGTGTATTGAAACAGTTGAAAAGGGTATCATGACCAAAGATCTTGCAGTAACAATTCATGGAAACAAGGTTGATCATGGAAAACATTATGTGTATACAGAAGAGTTTCTGGATGCTATTGATGTGACTTTGAAAAATAAACTGGCAGTTCCTGCATGATAAATTTTTGCACGGCCCTTAAGGGCCGTGCAAAAATTATTAACAAGCTTTCATCCTTTGAAATGTTTCTGCTTCAGTTTTCAACAATTCAACTGAATACTTACTGCCTGATTCATAGCCAATAACTCAAACTTCTGATTATTTTGCAGGCTTATTCAGGAATTGAAATGCCATTACTCGGAGTACTTATTAAACAAGGATTAAAACTGAGCAGTCAGATTCGACTTCGATTCCGTAGTCCGGCATATTATCAAAAGAAGGAATTGAAAAGCTTACTGAGTAAAGCCGCCGACACTTCCTTTGGTAAAAAATTCAACTTCGAAGGAATTCTTAATTCATCTGATCCTGTAAGCGAATTTCAAAACAATATTCCGGTATATAATTACAATACCATTTTCGAACAATGGTGGCACCGGTGTCTGGCAGAGGAAAAAGATGTTTGTTGGCCGGGTCACATCAAATATTTTGCATTAAGTTCAGGCACTTCTGAAGCTGCCAGCAAGCACATTCCGGTAACTGCAGAAATGGTGAAGTCACTCCGTAAGGCTAGTATCCGACAGATCATCACACTTGGCAAATATGATCTTCCCGCTACGACATTCGAAAAAGGAATTTTATGGCTAGGCGGAAGTACTGATCTGAAAAAACATGGCGGTTACTATGAGGGTGATGTTAGTGGAATTTCTGCAAGACGTACTCCTATCTGGTTTCAGAAATACTATAAACCCGGAAAGAAGATCTCTAAAGAGAAAGACTGGAATGTAAAACTGGAAGAGATCACAAAAGAAGCACACAACTGGGATATTGGAATCATTACCGGCGTTCCTTCCTGGGTGCAATTGCTCCTGGAAAAAGTGATAGCACATTATAATCTCAAGACAATTCATGATATCTGGCCGAATCTCCGCGTGTATGCTCATGGTGGAGTTTCTTTCGAACCCTATAGAAAAGGATTCGAAAGATTTTTTTCAGAGAAAGTGCATTATATAGAAATGTATCCGGCCTCAGAAGGATTTTTTGCATTTCAATACGAACCGAATGTCCGGCATATGAAACTTATCACTGACAATGGAATTTTTTACGAATTCATTCCATTCAATGATGAAAACTTTGATAGCTCAGGTGAATTAAAACTTTCGGCAAAAGCAGTAACTATTGAACATGCTGCAAACAATGTTGATTACGCTTTGTTGCTCAGCAGTTGTGCCGGCGCGTGGAGATACATGATCGGAGATGTGGTCAGATTTGTAGATGTTTCACAAGGCAATATTATAATCAGTGGAAGAACGAAACATTTTCTTAGTCTTGTCGGCGAGCACTTGTCTGTCGATAATATGAATAAGGCTATTGAACATTTATCCGCTGAACTTGACATAGAAATTCCCGAATACATGGTGACCGGAATTCCATTTGAAAATTCATTTGCACATCAATGGTTCCTCGGGGTAAATAAAGAACTTGACCTTGGTAAAGCAAAGCAGATCCTTGATAATAAATTAAAGGAAATAAATGATGATTATGCTGTTGAGAGAATTTCTGCATTGAAAGATATAATTATCGAAACAGTTCCGGTTGAATATTTTTATGAATATATGACCACTAAAGGAAAAATGGGTGGACAGAATAAATTTCCGAGAGTTATGAAGTCGATGCAAGCTGAAGAATGGAAATCTTTTTTAGCAAAAAAGAAATAAAATGTTTGACCCGCTCATTTCCGGCATTAGCTTCGGACTACTACTTGCCGTCATGCTTGGTCCTGTCTTTTTCACTCTTTTGCAAACAAGTTTACATGAAGGATTTAAAGCAGGAGTTCACCTTGCAGTTGGTGTCCTCATCAGTGATGCTACCCTGATTGGAGTCTGTGTTTTTTTTGCATCACAATTGAATCTTTTAGATCAATATAGAATTACAATGGGTTGGATTGGCGGAATTCTAATGATTGGCTTTGGATTGTTCAATTTTTTCAGAAAGGTTGTCGTTAAAGAAATTGACGACAATAAAAAAACGGTACATGCGAAATTTATGCTAAAAGGCTTTTTGCTGAACATAATCAATCCGGCAGTGTTATTATTCTGGCTGGGAATTGTGAGTGTTATGTCAGTAAAAGAAGATTACACCCCTTCCCACCACCTTATGTTCTTCGGAAGTCTGCTTTCAACTGTCTTTTTAACCGACCTCCTTAAAAGCTATGTTGCCCACCGCATTAAAAATCTGTTAAAACCGAATGTAATGCTATGGATCAATAGAGTTATTGGAACAGTACTTGTTGGATTCGGAGTGAATATGATCCTGAAAGTTATTAATGTTTAATTTAACCAAAAATATTTCTGTTATATTTGTGTTGGATGTTGGGGTGTAGTCTGCAGACTACACCCCAACATCCAAATGCCTAATTCAAAGTTAGGTAAACCTGTTTGTTTATTCTCCCACCGATGCGGAAAATTATTTTTCTATTTGTATTAGTCGCTTTGTTCCAGTCTTGTAAAAAAGAAGTTCTGGAAACAATTCCCGGCAACGTACCACCGAATGATTATACGATTGATTCAACAACTATCCAGAGATATATCACAAGAAGTTACATTTTAACTTTGGGTCGTGAACCGGATAGCGTAGAAGCCTTGTTAGCTGAATCAAGTCTTATCAGCAATCATGTAAACGAATCATCACGAAATACTTTTGTAAATTCTATCTTTTCATCAGGTGCTTACCTTCCTAATCTATACGAACAAAATAAATTCAACATTTTAAATAATGCAGACACGTCAGAATTTACTATGTGGATCGCTATTTTCTCCAATATCCTGAACGACACAACGGCAATATTTCAATGGCCCTATATTCAATATGAAGTCGACAGACTCGTTCAAATGCAAAATGCATTCGCTGAATTTACAAATGCAACAATTGACATCCGAGAACTTCATAGAAGAATGTGCAACAACTACATTTACGATCAGATCAATATGGGTTCTGCGAATTTTGTTATCTCAAGTTTTCAGCACCTGATCAATCGAAATCCAACCGCTTCGGAACAGATCAATGGCATTAATATGGTTGAGAACAACAACTCTTTTCTGTTTCTGCAAGCAGGGGAATCAAAGGAAAATTATCTGGAAATCCTTACCAACGCTTCTAATTACTATGAAGCGCAAGTGGTTTTATTATACCAAAAGTATTTGTTCCGCAATCCGACCGGTTATGAAATGGCAACAGGCACTCAGTTGTTCCTCTCTACCAACGATTATACTGCAGTTCAAAAAGTCATTCTGACATCAAATGAGTTTATAGGTATTCAATGAAAAAAATATTATTCCTTCTGCTCACAATCGTTATCTTTTCCTGTACAGAGGAAAAGAAATATCAATATGGAATTGATCCAATTGATGTAACGCAAGGCGGTGGACAAAAAACAAATCAGAAATCAACAACAGAATTTATCTCTATTGCATATTCTGATCTTTATGGAACAGTCATCCCACAGACAAAACTTGTAAACCTTAGCGTTGCGTATTCTTCATTCGGAGATCTCAAGGTAATTGAAAAAAGAATCATTGCAAATTTCCTCAATGACACAACGATCCAATTACCATCAACTCCAACTGTAAACGGCGACACAATATTATTCATTACTAACACCTATAAAAAATTCTTCAACCGTGAGCCAAATGAATTCGAAAAATTCAAATGGCAGGAACTCGTGCGTACAAATAACTCTGTTACCCCTATGACAATTTATTTTGCGTTGATGACTTCGGATGAATACAGGTTTTATTAATGAAGTGGAATGAAGTGAAATGAAGTGAAATGAAGTGAAATGAAGTGAAATTTTTTTTCGGAAATTTAAACACTGTGAAAAAATATCTTCAGATTCTGGTTAATGAATATTAGTGTATTGCTAATTACTACTCACAACAAAATGAAACGAAGAGACTTCATAAAGCAAACAGCCCTTGCCTCCGCAGGTGTTTTTGCTGCACCTTACATTCTTCCGAGTGGAAGATTGTTTGCTGCATCAGGATTACGTAAAGTTAATCACGTTGTCTTTTGTCTTTATGCGGGTGGAGTCAGGAACCTTGAGTCAGTTCATATGAACGACGGAAATCTTATGCCGAACCTTTTTTCAGGTGGCGGAGCGATCTCTCCGGATATTGCCGCTGCAATGCAAACTTTACCCTCTTCGCCGTTATCAGCTCCATTACAAACCTTCGGAACATTATTCAAAGAGTTCAGATATAAAAACGGACCGACAGGTCATTATAACGGACATACTGTTGCTGTAACGGGCAACTATGTAGATATAGATCTGAATATCCGTGAACATCCTCGTAATCCTACGATCTTTGAATACTATAGAAAACACAATAGTCCGCAACAAACTGCATTGAATTCATGGTGGGTTGCAAATACATTAGGCCCATATCCGGCATTGAATTATTCTTCTTCCGGAGAATACGGAGCTTCTTTTGGCGCCAACTTTATTTCACCGACTTCATTAATTAGTCCACAAGGATTTGATGTACTCGGAAATCCACGAACATTTGCCAGTACTGAAGAAGCGGCCATTTCCAATTTCCATGATTTTGTTAATGGCATATTCAACCATACTTATTCAGATGGAAGTGCGGGAGTAATAAACGATTCTGCTGATGCTGCTTTATTGCAACAATTCATAACAGATCTTTACACAAAAGCTCAGACTTTTCAATTTCAGAATTCCTGGAATGCTGCTGGTGTAATGAATAACGATATGTATAATATTCTTTTTGCAAATGAGATCATCAAAACCTTTAAACCGGAATTGATGGTTGTCAATATGCAGGATGTTGATGTCTGTCATTTCCAGTTCAGCCAATACGCAAACAATTTACGAAAAGCTGATTTTGCTGTTGCTCAATTATGGAATACAATTCAAAGCACACCGGGTATGGCAGACGATACCGTACTGATCATCGCTCCGGAACACGGAAGAAATTTTTACGGTAATACATCCGTAGATGCCTTCGGCCGTACAGCACTGGATCATACAGCTCCAAACGATCCTGATTTTTCCGGAGATCCGAATTTAACTATGGCAAGAGAGATCTTTTGTCTCGTAGTTGGTCCACCTTCTGTTGTCAAACAAAATCAGGTCTTCAATACACTAATGGGTCAGAGTACAGAGATCGTTCCTGCTATTGCAAACTTACTTGGCTTTGACGATGCAATTCCATCCGGCTATTTACGAAATTGGGCTAACTGTGATCTTCAAGCTGCTTTCATATGATAAGATCGAAATATAATTCTTACTTCATTGCTTTCGCTGTACTTCTGACATCGACTTTTTTTGCATGTAAAAAAGATGAGGTTCCTGAAAACCCATATGATAAAGTAGATTATTCTACGAACACAAATCCCGATCCGAACCCTGATCCGAATTCTATACAAGGTTTGTATAAAAATATTTTTCAGCCAAAATGTGCAAATCCCGGTTGTCATGACGGAACATTTGAACCTGATTTCAGAACAATAGAATCAGCCTACTCTACTCTAGTTTATCAGTCTGTAAACAAGACCACACTTGACTCTGTCAAACTATTTACATTACGTGCAATTCCGCATAATGTCGACGATTCCTGGATCATAGAGCGTCTGACGACCGCTACAACTGAATACATGCCTTCGAACGGTGTGCGTCTTTCTCAGGGTGACATCGGTCATGTTAAAAACTGGATCAATGCCGGATGCCCTGATGTTGATGGAACGCTTCCGGTAAAACCAAATCTGCAACCAAATTTTTCAGGATACATCGCTCTGGATTCAGTAAATGTAAGACTCGACACGAATCGAGTAGATGATGAATGGTATACTGCTTTTATAATTGAACAAGGCCAGACAATAAATTTTGCTTTTGCATCAACAGATTCTGCTGATGGCGCTGATGCAACTGACCCTGCAAATTATGTTTCTAAAAAAGTGAAACTTTCAACCGATAAAAATGATTTTACCGGAGCAGTTGAATACAATGCCCTGATCTATTATGCAGCATTTCAGGTCTGGTATGTTGTTGTTCCAACCGGAACGTGGCCATCAGGAACGACAGTATATTTCCGTTTTTATGTGAACGATGGTGATCATACTTCAGATGCTGAGTTCCCAAAAAATTCCTCATTGGATTATTACAAAACGATCTATAGCTTCTATGTTCAATAAAATTTTGACATTTTCAATTTTGATATTTCTTTCTTCTGCCTGTAAGAAAGAGAAAATTGAATTTGACTCCACACCTGCAATTGAATTCGTTGGCATTTCACCAACTACTGCAAATGAATATACAGATTCGGTAACCGTTACAATTAAATATAATGATGGTGATGGCGATCTTGGAGAAAACACAACCGGTGTAAAAAATTGTTTTGTAAGAGATAACCGGATTGGAATTACATATGAATATCGGATCCGTCAGCTTGCACCGGATGATTCTGCGATTCCGATTGAAGGAACATTGAATATTGAACTAGGCGGGCAGGGAATTACAGATAACAGCACTCAGCAATCTGTCTCCTACACCATCTATTTAAAAGACCGGGCCGGGCACCAGAGTAATTCGGTCACTACATCTGCTATTACAATCAGAAAGTAATCCCACATTATAATATTTCAATTGATTTTGTACCTTCGCCCTTGTGAGTACAAATGTCTTTTTACCGCAAACGGATGCTTCAATGCTGATCATCGACCCAACTCTTGAAAACAAGAGTTCAGGACTGTGTGATTTGCTTGTATTAGCAGAAAAATCTTCAATACAGTTGTCGTTGCTTGAGAAAAAATCAAACAAGTTTCTGGCATTCGAAGTTTTTCCAAATCCCGAATTTCGCGAAAATTTTTCCTGGAAAGATCATCTTGAAGTTGCAACATCGAAAAGCAAGATCCTCCGACAATATGAATTTTCTAAAGCAAGGATCTGTATCACTTCAACACAATATACTCTAATACCTGAAGCACTCCATCATCCAGGTGATGAACAAGCATATTTTAAACTCAACTTCAAGGAGGCAACAGATGTTTCTGTTCATCGTGCACACATAAGTATTTACGATTTGTTTACAATTTACAGCATTGAGAATGAATTGCAGAAAGAACTCTCTCATCTGTTTCAGGATCCGAAATTCGTTCATCATTCAGAAGTGTTACTGAATTCTGTCAGCAGACTTTCGCGCAACAATTCCGGCAAGCAACTTTTTTTAAATATCAGACAAAATGAGATAGACGTTATCGTTACTGAAGGCAAAAAGCTGATCCTAATGAACAGTTTCAACCGAAACAGTAATGAAGATGTTTTGTACTATACATTGTTTGTCTGCGAACAATTGGGAATAGATCCTGAGAGAACACCATTTACTTTGCTGGGTGAAATTGAAAAAGAAAGCGCTTTGTATAAATTGCTCTATAATTATATTCGTAAAATTTCATTTGGCGAGCGAACAAGAACACTTGCATTCAGCACTAAATTCAATGAATTGCCTGCACATTTCTATCATACACTTTTCAATTTAGCGTTGTGCGAATAATTGGCGGAAAATTCAGTGGACGACTGATCAATGCACCTGCAAATTTACCGGTCCGGCCGACAACTGATTATGCAAAGTCAGCCCTATTTAATATTCTCACAACAGAATTGATTTTGAAGAAATAAAAGTGCTCGATCTTTTCGCAGGAATTGGTGGAGTAAGCATGGAATTTATTTCGCGTGGCGCAAAACATGTAACATGTGTCGATTTGAATTTCAAATGCTGTGCTTTCATCAAAGAAACAGCTGTGAAATTTGACGTGAAAAATATATCTGTCATAAAATCAGATGTATTTAAATTTATTAAATCCTGTGATACAAAATTTGATATCATTTTCGCTGATGCACCTTTTGAATTAAATGAAACAGACACTATACCTGATCTTGTCTTTCAAAAAGAACTGTTGACGGAAGATGGAATCCTCATCGTAGAACATCAGGCGAAAAGAATTCTGCAAAGTCACATTGACGCTAAGGAAATAAGGAAGTATGGGAATTGTGCGTTTTCATTATACAGTATCTGAACCTGGATTTATCTGATTTTTGGATTTCCTTGATCTGTTGGAAATGGTTCATAATTTATTTAGGACTAAAACACTTGCCTGCTATGAACCTCTTTCCAGGAAATCCAAAAATCAGATAAATCCAGGTTCAGACTTGTTTTGGATTAGCAGCAAAGTTGATAATCAAAAGTGCACTCACCACCACCATCCCGGTAATCCAATAATCAGTTTAATCCCGGTAAAAATCCCGTCCTACCCCAACACCGGCTTCGGTACAAACGCCGAAACATCACCCTGATATAAAAGAATGTCACGCACGATAGTTGAAGAAATATGTGACAACGATGGATCAGAAACAATAAAGATCGTTTCTATTTCCGGTGCCATTGAATGATTCATCTGTGCAATTGCTCTTTCAAATTCAAAATCGGCAGAAGTTCGCAATCCTCTTAAAATATAACTTGCTCCAATCTGTTTGCAAAATTCGACAGTAAGCCCGGAGTAACGAACGACTTTTATTTTTGATTCACCTTCAAATGTTTTTGAAATAAAATGTTCCCGTCTGTCTTGCGAGAAAAAATAATGCTTGTTCGTATTATAACCAATCCCAATGATCAGCTCATCAAATAATGGCAATCCTCTTTTGATGATCTCTTCATGCCCTTTTGTGATAGGATCAAATGACCCTGGAAAAACTGCAATGCGTTTGCTCATTTTGTTTTTTGTTGGTGAACGAAGTTAGGAAAAAACTTGTTTGTTCAAAGTTCAATGTTGAATGTTCAAAGTTCAAAGTTCAAAGTTAGCTTTGTAGGCGCCTACGAAGCCAACTTTGAACTTTGAACTTTAAACTTTAAACTTTAATGAATCATCACGAAAATATCCCCTTTATCGAAGCATACGTATTCACCAAAACCTCCCGCTCTATCCGATTTTCTGCAACCCATTTTACTTCTGTAATTCCTTCTTCCGTCTGGGGGATTAATTTTTGATCTTCATCGATGGTCATTAAATACCAATGCGTTTTTTTTAAGATCAACTTTCCTTTTTCTTTATAAGTATGAAAAGTTTTGGTAAGTACTTTTTCAATTTTAAGATTCTTCAAACCACATTCTTCTTCAACTTCACGAAGCGCTGTCATTTCAGGAGTTTCATCATACTCTGCTTTTCCTTTCGGAAGATCCCATTTACCATTTCTGAAAATGAACAGAAATTTTCCTTCTTTATTTTTCACTAATCCGCCTGCAGCTTCAATCAGAATATATTTTGAAATAAATCTTTTCCAGCTTTCATCAGGAGATTCACTGAAATAAACAACACCAATTTCTTTTCCGCTCTCAAGAAGTTTAATGGCTTTATCAATGGTCGAACTCTCATCATTCAGAATTGCATATCCTGTATACTCTACCGGCAATTGTTTGCTATAAACATAAGAAAAGACAAGTGGCCTGTCGTTGATGAATACAATATGGGAAGTCTGCATAAGTTCATTCAAATCTCGTTATTTAAACGGGAATATTGAATGCATTGAATAACTTTTTCCCTGAAAATACCTTTGCCTTTAACAGCGAATTCGTACGTTTGTGCTATGCCTGTGAATGTTATCACTTCGAAAAAAATAGCTGAATCTTTACTTCAGATCAAAGCAATCAAACTTCAACCCGAAAAGCCTTTTACGTGGGCTTCAGGCTGGAAATCACCTATTTACTGTGATAACCGTATTGCACTTTCTTATCCTAAAGTGCGTACTTACATCCGCCAGGAACTCGTAACTGCAATAGAAGAAACTTACGGCCGACCGGATGTAATTGCCGGAGTTGCCACTGCTGCTATCGCACAAGGAGCACTTGTGGCTGAAGCCATGGGACTTCCTTTTGTTTACGTTCGTGCCTCCGCAAAGGATCACGGTCGCGAAAATCTGATCGAAGGCGAAATTACAGAAGGTCAAACGGTTGTAGTAATTGAAGACTTGATCTCAACAGGCAAAAGTTCTTTGAAAGCCGTCGAAGCTTTGCGCGAAGCAGGTTGCAAGGTGAAAGGTATGATCTCCATTTTTACCTATGGATTTTCATTGGCCGAAAGTAATTTCGAAAAAGAACAATGTCCGCTTATTTCTCTTTGTGACTATTCAATTTTACTTGAACAAGCAGTAGAGTCAAATTACATCAAAGAAAAAGACCTTGAAGTATTGAACAAATGGAAAACAGAACCGGAAAACTGGACCGGCGTTATTTCTTAAATCAAATAATTTATCATGACTAGAATTGAAAGCGATATAACCCCGGTAACAAAATCACCGGAAGAGATCTATAATTTCCTGAGCAACTTCAATAATTTTGAAAAGCTAATGCCGGAACAAGTTACCAATTGGCAATCAACTGAAGAAGAATGCAGTTTTACAATCGCAGGAATGGCAAGTTTAGGAATGAAGATCACCGATAAAACTCCTTACTCATTGATTAAGGTTGCACGCAATGGAAAAGCACCTTTTGATTTCGGACTGGATTGTATCATCAAAGAATCTACACCCGGACAAAGCACTGTTCAACTTGCTTTCGATGCAGACTTGAATCCAATGATGAAAATGATGGCGGTTAAGCCTCTTACTAATTTTTTGAATTTGTTGGTGGGGAAGTTGGCTGTAATTTAGTAAGTGGTAAGTGGTAAGTGGTAAGTAGCACTACATGCTTTAATTCATGTATTTACTTTGAAGAACCATGTGGTGCCACTTACCACTTACCACTTACCAATTACCAAATACTAATCACCTAAGAAAGCCCCAAATACTTCAATTCCTTCAAATCAAACAACCGAATTTCCCCCTCCTCATCTTCAACTTTTAATAATCCCTGGTTGTCGACTCCTTTAATGCATCCTGGAAATTTTCCTTTTTTGTCTTCATAAAAGGCCCACTCTTCGCAACGGAATAACGCTTTTTTATAATCTTCATCCAAAGTCTGCTTCTCACCTCTTCGTAACTGGAGATACCGATTTTCTATACTGTTGGACAAACCATTGAGGATATGCTGTAAATTATGATTTCCGGGAACGATTTGTCCCATAGAAACCGGATTTGGCAAATTCGCCGGAAATTCCAGCTGATTTACATTGAGACCCAAACCGAAGATACTGTTGGTCACTACAGAGGTTGTGATGGTATTCTCGACCAGAATGCCGCCAAGTTTTTTGGATTTCCAATAAATGTCATTCGGCCATTTGATCTTAATATCGCTTCCTAAAAACGCCTTAATAAAGTCGTAAACTCCTAAAGCATAGGTTTTATTAAGTAAAAACAGATTTCTTGGAACAACAAAAGTGGGGTAAAAAGCAAAGCTAATCAGCAGATTTTTACCGTCTTCGCTACTCCACCGTGCTCCCATTTGCCCCCGGCCCGAAAACTGAGAAAATGCACGCACAACACTACCTTCAGGAACCAATTGGCTTTTCAATAGTTCTGAAAGGTAAGAATTAGTCGATTCCACAGTTTCGATCTCAATAATATTCCGACCTGTGAATAAGGTTGTTAACTCTTTATTCATGAATTTAATAGTAAACTATATCAGTGATGTATCTTTAAAGGACTGCAATATTTTCCCTATTTTTGCGTCACTAATATCAATAATAACCTATCTCCCCCTTGATGATTAAAAAGACGAAGTCTCCTACCCGAAAAGTAGTAAAAAAACCAATCCGAAAGATCAATGAAGCCGAAAATCTGCGAGACCTCATTATCGATGGGATGCAAGAAAAGAAAGCAAAGGAGATTGTATCACTAGATTTAAGAAACCTGAAAAATTCTGTAGCCGATTTCTTTATCGTCTGCCATGCAGATTCTAAAACCCACACCGATGCCATTGCAAGATCTGTTGAAGATTTCGTAAATAAAAAAATTGGTGAAGATCCTTTTCACAAAGAAGGAATGTCGACTTCCGAATGGATCCTTCTCGATTACCTGAGCGTAGTTGTACATATTTTCCAAAAAGAAAAACGCGACTATTATGGCATCGAACGACTTTGGGCTGATGCAGAAATTCAACAAATCGCAAGCAACAATTAATACATTAATCTGTTAAACAATGACTATTTGTCGGGAATCCCGCAACGGGCACTCTTCTTGACTACTTAATGCCAATCTTTTTACTCTAATGAGCGAACAACGAAATAGTGACAACAAGCCAAATTCTGCGAAAGGTAACGCGGGGAAAAAATTCCCGGGTGGACCACGATTTAATTTTAATTTCTATTGGATCTATGGAATCATCATAGTAGTTCTGATCATTACCCAGCTTTTGCATTGGGGAACTGAAGAAAGACAAACAAGCATCGACGACTTTGAAAAAAATATGCTTGAACAACATGATGTGAAGAAGATCGAAATCGTCGATAAAGTTGCACACATCACGATTAAGAAAGACTCACTTCTTGCAAAAGAAAAATACAAAGAACTTCGTTACAAAAGTTTTCCGCAAGTCGTTAATGAAGGCCCGCATTTCAGAGTCAATACCGGTCCGACTGATCTATTCGTAAAGAAAGTTGAAGAAATTCAAAAAGACTTTCCTGAAAATGAAAAAGTAGGGATTGAATACAATCAGGAAACCGGTGGTTATCTGGAATTCTTATTGAACTGGATCATTCCCGGAGTATTCCTTATTCTCATCTGGATGTTTCTCATGCGCAGAATGGGTGGCGGCGGTGGCGGCAGTCAGATCTTTAACATCGGAAAGTCGAAAGCACAATTATTTGACAAAGATCTTCAGGTAAAAGTTACTTTCAATGATGTTGCAGGATTAGAAGAAGCGAAACTGGAAGTAATGGAGATCGTAGATTTTCTGAAGAATCCGAAAAAATATACTACACTCGGTGGAAAAATTCCGCGTGGTGCATTACTTGTTGGTCCTCCGGGAACAGGTAAAACTCTTTTGGCAAAAGCAATGGCCGGAGAAGCACAAGTTCCTTTCTTCTCTCTTTCAGGTTCTGATTTCGTGGAAATGTTTGTCGGTGTGGGTGCATCACGTGTACGTGATCTTTTCCGTCAGGCGAAAGAAAAAGCTCCTTGTATCATCTTCATTGATGAGATCGATGCAATCGGTCGTGCCCGTGGTAAATCACCTTCTTTCTCATCAAATGATGAAAGAGAAAGTACATTGAATCAGTTGTTGACTGAGATGGATGGATTCGGAAGTAATTCAGGTGTCATCATTGTTGCTGCAACAAACCGCGCAGATATTCTTGACCGTGCATTGTTACGTCCGGGTCGTTTCGACAGACAGATCTATGTAGAATTACCGGATCTGAATGGCCGTAGAGAGATCTTCAACGTTCACTTAAAGCCATTGAAGATAAATGCATCTCTTGACATTGAATTTTTAGCACGCCAGACTCCCGGATTTTCAGGAGCTGATATTGCAAACGTATGTAACGAAGCGGCGCTTATCGCTGCTCGTAAAAATAAAACATCGATTGAGAAACAGGATTTCTTAGATGCTGTCGATAGAATTATCGGTGGACTTGAAAAGAAAAACAAGATCGTTTCTCTTCACGAGAAAAAAGTAATCGCTTATCACGAATCAGGTCACGCTGCAGTTTCATGGTTACTGGAATATGCACATCCACTTATCAAAGTTACGATCGTACCGAGAGGAAATTCTCTTGGTGCTGCATGGTATCTTCCTGAAGAAAGACAGATCACAACGACTGAGCAGATCATGGATGAGATCTGTGCTGCATTGGGCGGAAGAGCTGCGGAGGAAATTATTTTCGGAAAAATTTCTACAGGTGCTTTAAGCGATCTTGAAAAAATCACCAAGCAAGCATATGCAATGGTTACCATTTATGGTTTGAATGATAAGATCGGAAATGTAAGTTTCTATGATTCATCAGGACAACAGGAATATACTTTCGGAAAACCTTATAGCGAAAAAACAGCTGAGCTCATCGATAACGAAGTGAAAAAACTCATCGAAGGAGCTTATGAGCGGACTAAGAAATTACTTTCTGAAAACGTAGAGAAGCTACATCAGCTTGCGGGACATTTACTGGAGAAAGAAGTTATCTTCAAAGAAGATCTTGAAGCAATTTTCGGAAAAAGGAAATGGGAAGATAAAAGCGAAATGGCACACCTCGCAGGAACAACTGCAGCTGCCGGTGATTCTTCTGAGACTATTCCGACGATTGTGACGACGCCACCAACTGAGTAAATGGTGAGTAGTAAGTGGTGAGTAGCACAGTTTACTTACTTCTTACTACTTATTCTTTACAAAATGAAAATAGAGTGCAATCTGGAAGCTGTGCTACTTACCACTCACTACTTTCCACTTACTAAAAAGATGCAAGACACCACCTCCCGTGAAAAGATCCTTAAAAAGATCCGTCAGGCTTTGATACACAAAACTACCGGTCGGTTTCCTAATATCGACTGGGAGAAGAATGTATATAATACTGCCGGAGATAGTTTAGAGGAAAAATTTGCAGAGGTATTTACCAAAGTTGGTGGTCAGTTTGTTTTTTGTGAGAATGAAATGGAATTTTTAGAGAATGTGATCATGCTTGCTCAGGAAAATAAATGGAAGCAATTCTATTGTCAGGAACAGAAGATCACAGATTTCATGGATCAGATCGAATTTCCTTATACAAAGGAGCAACAGAAATTTCCGGAAGGAATGGTTGCAATTACATCCTGTGAAGCTTTGGTTGCACGATTAGGCTCAGTTATTATTTCAAGTAAACTTGGTAGCGGCAGAAAACTTTTCGTAGTGCCAACGATCCATATCATAATGGCCTACTCTTCGCAGATCGTTCCTGAATTAAAAGACGCACTTACACTGATCAAAAATAAATATAACGAGTTGCCATCAATGATCGCTGCATTGACCGGACCAAGTCGTACCGCTGACATTGAAAAAACATTGGTCACTCCGGCGCATGGTCCTCGTGATATTTTCGTTTTTGTTATTGATGATGCTAAATAATCTTTATGACCGGTTGGGAACTGATTTACACTTCTACGTTACCACATCAGGTCGAGATCGTTCTTGAAGTTTTGAAAGACCAGGATATAGAAGCCGTAAAACTCGACAAAAGAGATTCCAGCTATACTATGATCGGCGAAATTGAAGTATATGCTAAAAAAGAAGATGCTATCTTAGCCAAAATAATAATCGAACAGAATCAACTGTGAACAATTTAACGCAACGATTTATTACGGGTATCATCGGAGTTGCAATCGTACTCTCTGCGCTTCTTTATAGTCAGCTTTCAGGATTGCTTTTGATCGCTCTCATTTCCAGCATGTCGCTCTTCGAATTCTATAAGCTTTCGAAAAACGACAACATTCAACCGCATATAGCTCTTGGATTAGCTACAGGAATTATTTTATTTCTACCAATGTTGTTTGGCACCTTCATGCAGAATATTAATCTGCTGCCGCTGATCTTCATTCTTCCTTACCTTGTTTTTATCAGAGAGCTATTTACTAAATCCGAAAAACCATTTACGAATATTGCTTACACCCTTCTTGGCAACATTTATATATCAGCACCGATGTTCATGTTCTTTCTCCTGTCATTTTATGGACCGGGAGAAGAATATAAACCATTGAACTTAGTTGGCTATCTTTTTATTCTCTGGGCAAATGATATTGGCGGATACACGGCAGGCCGCATCTGGGGCAAACATAAATTATTCGAACGCATCAGTCCGAAGAAAACCTGGGAAGGTTTTATCGGCAGCGGAGTATGCGCTATCGGAATTTCATTCGCTGTTGCACATTATTGTACTGCCTTTACACTAACACAATGGATCGTTATTGCTTCCATTATTTTCATTGCCGGTGTGCTTGGAGATTTGATCGAATCGATGTTCAAGAGAAGTCTGGTGATCAAGGATTCCGGATCTTTACTTCCGGGACATGGCGGATTTTTAGATCGATTTGATGCGCTATTTATTTCAGCACCGTTTGTGTTTTTTTATTTAAATCTATAGATAGTTAGCACCAGATGTTGTTGCGCTTAAATATTTCCCCGCAGATTTTTTCGTAAACAATTACGCTTAAAATATTTCCCGCAGATTGCCGCAGATAAAGCGCAGATAAAATCGCAGATCTCTCTACCGTTGATTTAAGTTATTCGCAATTTAGCATGACTTTATTGTTCGCTTTTTTATTTCA
>Ga0116176_10001365_pt1 | contig 19278 bp, 21 predicted proteins | sample AD_STIC08_MetaG_FD_89803 | JGI IMG/M metagenome (GOLD analysis project Ga0116176, IMG submission 89803) | Active sludge microbial communities of municipal wastewater-treating anaerobic digesters from USA - AD_STIC08_MetaG | ecosystem: Engineered > Bioreactor > Anaerobic > Digestate | place: USA...
GCTCTCGCGGATCGCGCCGGTATCCATCAGCACTGTCCCCGCCAGCGCATTCAGCAGCGTGGATTTCCCCGCGCCCGAACTGCCCAGCAGCGCCGCCGTCTGTCCCGGCCGCAGCCACGGCGCCAGCCCATCCAGCCCCGCGCCCGTCCGCGCCGACAGCGCCACCACTGGCGCGCCGCCCGCAATCGCCTCCACATCGGCAACCAGCGCGCCGGCATCCTCCGCCAGATCGGATTTCGTCAGCACGATCACAGGCGCCGCCCCGCTCTCGCGCGCCGCCACCAGATAGCGCTCCAGCCGCCGCAGGTTCAGATCCCCATTCAGCGCCGCGACCAGAAACACGATGTCGATGTTCGCCGCGATGAACTGCACGCCGCCGCCGCTCACGGCGCGCCGCGTGAACACGCTTTTGCGTGGCAACAGGGCGTGGATGGTCAGGTCGTCCGTCCCGTCCTGCGTGCTGCAGGCCAGCCAGTCCCCCACCACCGGATGCTCGCCCTTCGCGGCGTCCAGCGCAAACCGCCCGCTCAGCCGCGCATTGCGCTCGCCATCCGTCGTCACCACGCGCCACAGCCCGCGATGATGCGCCGTCACGCGCGCGGGCAGGTAGCCCAGCTCGGCCTGCTGCTCAAACAAGGCGTGAAGCGCATCGCTCCACCCGAATAGCTCGATCATGTCATCTGGTCCGGCCTCGCGCGAAACAGCGCCAGCATCGCACGCCACACCCCGCCGCGACAGTGCAGGCGTGGCCGATCGCGTGCGCAGCGTGCAAGACAAAGCGGGCAGGGAAGGCTAGATTCCCGAACGCAGTTTGAGGTGACAGACGTGAAACGATTTCTCGCCGCCGCCAGCCTGGCCCTCGCATTCACCGGCGCCGCCCTGGCGCAGGAGCCGACCGCCATTCCCCCGCCCCCCGGCGCCGAAATCACGCTGCAGACCACGATGGGCGACATCGTCATCACGCTGGACCCCGCCGGCGCACCCAAGATGGCGGCGCATTTTCTCGGCCTCGTGAAGGCCGGCTATTTCAACAACATCGCCGTCTATCGGGTCGAGCCCGGCTTCGTCATCCAGATGGGAGACCTCGACGCCAACCTGCAATACCGCGAGCCGCCTCTGCCCGCCGTGCCGCTCGAAACGGCAACCAACCGCCATGTCCGCGGCGCCGTCGCCATGGCGCACGGCGACGATCCGAACGATGGCCGCGCCACCTTCTATATCGACATGGGCGACAACCCCCACCTCAACGCAACCGAAGGCGCCGCCCCCAACACCACCGGCTACGCCGTCTTCGGCCACATCACGTCGGGCATGGAAGTCGCCGAAGCCATCGACAAGGTCGAACTCGCCCCCGAAGGCGGCCCTTTCCCCGGCAAGCTGCCGAAGGTCCCTGTGGTTGTGACGAAGTCCGTGGTGACGAAGGAGTAAGGCGCGCTCAGCGCACCTTCTGCTTCTCCTTCGGCGCCGAAACGCTGCGCGTCTTCGCCTCGAACTTCGGCTTCGGCATCAGCCTGAACCGCGACTGACACCACGCCCAGCCAACGCCCACATCCAGCAGCGCATCCGATCGCCCGCACGGGCACGCAAATTCCATCACGTCCAGAACGCGATACGCCTCGCCCGCCACCAGCGGCACCGGCTCTCCCGTCACATGGTTCGGCGCAGCATTGACGCACAGAACCAGATCGCCAGGCCCCACAGCATCGCTCATGGCTTCATCCTCACGGTGGCGCGCAGGATAATCCGTCGCCAGCGATCAGCAAGCGCCGCTCGAGCCGCGTCGCCATGTCGCTGAATGCCTCGGCAGACTGAGCAGTGGCGCACAGACTCCCTCCCGCAACAGGCGCAAGAATGCGTCTCCTCAGAAGGAGGGCGGACATCTCATGCAACATATCAGACGCGACAGGCATTATGGACCGATAACCTACATGGCCTGGACAGCGATCCTCGCCGCCATCCTGTGCCTCGGCGCCTTCTCGATCTGGCACTGACCAGTCACCCCTCGCAGGCCATCCCGCCCCCCGACAGCTGGACAGGCCTGCTCAGGAAGGGCGCTCCCCCCCCGGAGCGCCCTTTTTGTTTTCCCTCCCACGCGCAGGCGAAGCGAAGACCGGAAAGCCCCACCCACAACCTTTCATCCATGGCCGCAACGAAGCGGAGAGCCGGGACCCGTCGTGAAGCTGTCGTGATTGCGCGATGGGTCCCGGATAGCGCTGCGCGCTATCGGCGGGAATGACGATCATGGAAGGCGCCGATGGCGAGCGGCGCGCGAAGCGCGCGTCTAGATCGGTCGGCGCCTTGTGGCGTACTTGATATTGAAAATCTGGGTCGCCCAATATCGAGCGGCCTTGCGGTCGCCCCTGGCAGCTGCGTGATGCATTTTCGCTTCGCACTGATTGAGCGCACGGTTCACGCGGCTTCTGGTGATTTTCATCGATACGCCTCCTGTGCGCTGGACGCGCGGACAACAATAAGCCGCCGAAATTCACGGGCGCCAAGAATTGACGTTCATGTTTTGTTCTGATAGCTGGTCTCGCCTTCGCAGGAGGGAGCAAGGCGTTTGGCAGCGATCACCCGCGAAGAACTCATCCTGCTTTTGGAAGGCGTTATTCGTGATGCGCCAACGGGACATCTGAGACTCGACAGTACGGCGCGATGGCAAGCCGATCATGACGAGTTCTGCCGTCGCCTCTGCGCTAGGCTCATCGAAGCCATGGCTACTGAAGGTTTCGCATGGGCGCGTATTCCCAAGCACGGCGACGAACTTTACCGCATGTTGATCGGCGCCACGAACGAGATCAGCGGGCTGTCGCGGGCCGGACTTGTCTCGGAAAGCGCCAGCAGCAGGGAGCTGGCGCGGCATGATCTTGCGAACACGATCATGAAGTTTCTGCGTCACACGCAGACGACGGTAGTCAGAAGAAGGCCCGGCTAGTGGCGGGGCGCATGACGTTGTTGGGTGACCCGCCGTTCGTGGGATACCGCGATATCCAATCCGTAGCACAACCAGAAACCTTCCCCCGCCATTTCAACCCGCTACCGCGCGCAAATGGGGGATAGCGCCGCGCAGATTCAACCGCGCCCGATCCTGACGTCAAACTCCGCGATGGATTCGAACACACACGAAGTCCTCACTGCAACGGCTGGCGAGATGCGGCCGGAAGCGGGTGAGGCGACACGCACAGGCGCAAAGCTCAGCGCCGAACAGTGGGCCGAAGTTGAAGCCGCCTATCTCGGCGGCGCAACAGCGAAGGAAGTCGGCGCGCGCTTCGGCGTCTCGCCGCAGCGGATATACACGCGTGTCGGCGCCGCCGGAAAACTGGCGCAAGGCCGCGTCGGGCGCCTGTCGGATGGCGACAGCGCGGGCGCACGCCGGCTCAGGATAATCGAGAGCATGACGCAGGCGCTCGCCAGCGCCGGGCGCGGGCTGGAAACGCTCGGCCGCGAACTGCTGAAAGCCTCCGGCATCGCCGACACCACGCGACTGCTGCGCGATGGCAAGCCCGCCGTCCGCAAAACCTTCGCGCCGGAAATCTGGGACGCTGCGCAGCGCGACTATGAAGAGGGCGATTTCACCGTGGCCGAAATTTCCGATCGATACGGCATGGTGAAGAAGACAATCGAGACGCGCGCCCACCGTTTCGGCTGGAGCAAGAAAGTCACGCAAGCGCCGCCGCCGCTCCTGCCGCCGGATGATCCCGAGCAGGTCGACGAGCTGGGCGAGAGCAGGTGGGACGAGATCGCGCACGATGCCCAGCGTCCGCCTGCGGGCGCGTGGGCGACGTGGCTGTTCCAGGGCGGGCGCGGCGCCGGCAAGACGCGCGCAGGCGCCGAATGGCTGGCGGCGCGGGCGGAGGCGACGCCGAATGGCCGCTTCGCCATCGTCGCGCCGACCGAGCACGACCTGCGCGAAGTGATGATCGAAGGGCCGTCCGGCCTGCGCTCGCTGCACGGGCGCGAGCGGCCGAAATATCAAAGCTCGCGGCGCAAGCTGAAGTGGGACAATGGCGCCGTCGCCTACGGCTTCTCGGCCGAACAGCCCGAGCGCTTGCGCGGTCCGCAATTCATGGCGGCGTGGGCGGACGAGTTCTGCACGTGGAAGCGGGCGGACGATGTGCTCTCCAACCTGCGCCTCGGCCTGCGCATGGGGGATGACCCGCGCCTTGTGGTGACGACGACGCCCAAGCCGATCCCGGCGCTGCGCAAGCTGCGCGATGAAGTGTCATGCGCGATGACGCAGGCGGGCACGGTGGCGAACGCCGACAACCTCGCGCCGCGCTTCATCGACGGGCTGGAGGCGCTCTATGGCGGGACGAGTCTGGCCGAACAGGAGCTGGGCGGAATTCTCGTGGAAGGCGAGGGGCTGCTGTGGAAGGCGGACGAGATCGCTCTCGCGCGAGGCGAATATCCCGGTCGGCTTGATCGCGTCCTGGTTGCAATCGATCCGCCTGCCGGGCTCGACGGGTCGGCCTGCGGGATCATCGTGGCGGGCAGGCGACGCGCGCCTGACGGGAGGCTGCACGCCTATGTGCTGGCGGATCGCTCGGCGTCCGGCTTGCGGCCGCTTGAATGGGCCGAGCGCGCGGTTGCGGCTGCGCGGGAATTCGGGGCGGGCAGGATCGTCGCGGAGGCCAATCAGGGCGGCGAGATGGTGCGCCAGACGCTGCAGACGGCGGGGGCCGCGTGCCGGGTTGACCTTGTGTATGCGCGTAAGGGCAAGCGGGCGCGGGCGGAGCCGGTGTCGGCGCTCTACCAGCAGGCGCGGGTCCATCATTGTGGCGTGTTCGAGGAGCTGGAGGAGCAGCTGATCGCCATGGGGGCAGGGGACAAGGAGACGGATCTGGACCGGGCGGACGCGCTGGTCTGGGCGGTCGACGGGCTGAAACTGACGCCAAATGTGGCGCCGGCGCCTTCAATCAGGCGCCTGTGATCGCGGGCGGGGTGAGGGATTCCGGGGGTTACGCGTGCGTCAGGGACACGACTGTCACACGAACCGGGCATTTCGGTGCAAGGACATTCCTCACCCGCATCGGTTTTGGCCTGCCTAAATCAATAGCAGCGAGGATTCTGGGGGCGGAGGGTGGAAAATTCTGCCTTCCGCAGGGCCAGTGATGCAGAAATGCTGCACATTGGCACACGTTCACGAAAAAACCTTCGTTAGGGGTTCGGGAACATTGACGCCCGCGAGCTTATCGCCCGAATGTCGGCCATGTGACAATTCCGAGGCCGCTTTTTGGCATTGAGCGGTTCCGGTGACAGTCGCTGTCATTTGTTTTGAGGGGTCATCATGAGAATGAAGTGGCGCGAGCAACTGCTCGCCAAAACCGTTTTGGCTGGGGTCGCGTCGCTTGGCGTGCCTGGCATGCTTGCTGCCGGCACGGTCGTGTTTACGCCTACCGCCGTGGCGCAGAGCTCGGTCGGTCAGGTTTACGGTGACGCGCCGGCTGGCGCTCGCGTCATCCTGAAGGACCTCGGCACGGGTGCAACGATCACGACCTCCGCCAACGCGCAGGGCCGTTATTCGTTCAACCAGATCGCTCCCGGCCGCTACAGCGTCACCGCGAACGAGTTCACGCGCGAAGTCAGCGTTGTCGGCGGTCTCGGTGTCGACGTCTCGCTCGGCGCAGACGTTGTCGTCATCACCGGCAACTCAGCGGTCAACCCGATCGACGTCCGCTCGGTTGAATCCACGACCATCCTGACTGCTGAACAGATCGACAACCTCCCGGTCACCCGCGAGCTGTCCTCGGTCGCCCTGCTGGCGCCGGGCACGGTCAAGAACTCCTCGCCGAACAACTTCGGCGATGTCGTTTCGATCGGCGGTTCGTCGGTCGCTGAGAACGGCTACTACATCAACGGTTTCGACGTCACGAACATCCGTACTTTCCTCTCCTACGCTGACCTCCCGTACGACGCGGTCGCGCAGCAGCAGGTCAAGACCGGCGGTTACGGCGCTGAATACGGCCGTTCGCTCGGCGGCGTTATCTCGCTGATCACCAAGCGCGGCACGAACGACTGGAGGTTCGGCGGCTCGGTGAGCTACTCGCCGGAAGAGTGGGCCGGTGAAGCCCGCAACGCACGCTCGGTCGATCCGCAGAACATCGCCACGGGCGATATCTACACGACGGGCGCTGATGGCCAGAGCGGCTTCAATTCGGAAGATCGCCGGACTGAGATGTACTGGACGAACTACGCATCGGGTCCGATCATCGAGGACATGCTGTTCGTCTATGGCGCTGTGCAGTTCCAGGACGTTTCGTCGGATACCTACGGCCGTAACACGAGCCGCCACTCTGAATACGACACGCCGCTCTACATGGGCAAAGTCGACTTCTATCCGTTCGATGGCCAGCACTTCGAATACACCGGCATCGTCAACACCGACCTGCAACACATCACTGACTACGACAACAGCCCCACGTCTGATCCGTATCCCGGAAGGCATGAGGATTATAACACCAGCTTTGATGTTGAGCGTGGCGGTGAAGTTCACGTCTTCAAATACACCGGCCAGTTTTTCGACAACCTGACCGTGTCAGTCCAACACGGACAACTTGAAGCGGTGAACGCAGAAGCAATTCCGGCGATTCCGAATCTTGCGGCCGCCGCTTGCGTCCGCGCATTCGACAGCCGTGGCGTCAACGCCGCCGCGACTAACTATATCGGCTGCTGGGACCAGAGCTTCGCTTCCATCCCGGATTTGAACTTTGGCGTCGAGCGGGACATCCGCAAGGCCGACCGTATCGATTTCGACTACGTGCTGGGCGACCACACAATCCGCGGCGGATACGACAAAGAGGAATTCAACTCCTCCAAGCGTGGCACCACGTGGTCGGGCGGCGCCTACTGGCGCTACTTCCAGCGCCCGGGTGACTTCACTGTCAACGGCGTCAACGTTGCGGGCGGCACGCTCTATGGCCGCCGCTGGCTCGACGTTTCCGGGTCATCGACCTACAAAGTCGAGAACGAAGCTTACTACATCGAAGACAGCTGGCAGTTTAACGAAAACCTGCTGCTGTATGCCGGTCTCCGCGCGGAATCGTTCGCGAACTACAACTCGCTCAACGAGAAGTTCGTCGACTCCAAGAACGAGATCGCACCGCGTCTCGGCTTCTCCTGGGACGTGAACGGCGATGCCGGACTGAAAGTGTTTGGTAACGCCGGACGCTATTACATCCCGGTTGCTTCCAACACCAACATCCGCGCCTCTGGCGTCGAATACCGCATCGAGGACTATTTCCTCATCGGCGGCGTCGATGAAGACACGGGTCTGCCGATTGGAATTGGCGCCCCGATCGGACCAAGCAACCTCAATGGCTCCACGGTTCCTCCGGCTCCGGCGTCTGTTGCGTCTGAGTCTCTCGAGCCGATGTTCCAGGACGAGTATATTCTGGGCGCTCAATACCGTTTCACCGACGACCTGACCGTAGGCGTCCGCGGGATCTACCGCGAAGTGAACAACGGCTTTGACGACCATTGCTCGTATGGTCCGTACCAGAACTGGGCTGCTGATCAGGGCTACACCAACTTCGACTATCACGAAGTTGCTCCGTGCCAGATCATCAACCCGGGCAAGGACGTGACGCTCGCCTTCGACAACAACGACACAGGCACCGTCACATCGAACCTCATCCCGGCTTCCTACTTCAACCTGCCGGAATACAAGCGTTCGTACCAAGCTCTCGAGTTCTTCGGCCAACTGCGCGGCGACAACTTCAACCTGAACGCGTCGTACACGCTCTCGAAAACCGAGGGTAACGTCGAAGGCTACGTCAACTCTGGTCTCGGCCAGGTCGACGCCGGCCTGACGCAGGATTTCGACAACTTCCTGTTCGAGAACGGCGCCGACGGTCCGCTGCCGAACGATCGCACGCACGTGATCAAGATGTTCGGTAACTACAACTTCACCGATGAGTTCTCGGTGGGCGGCAACGTGCTGATCATGTCGGGACGTCCGATCAGCTGCCTTGGATTCGTTGATCTCCAAGATCCGCGCCTGACGCCTGAGGATCGTGGCCAGCTGGCTGCTTACTCGGGTTCCTCGTTCTATTGCGCCGACGAAAACAACGTGCAGACCCTTCGGAACCGTGGCGACTTCGGCCGCACGGACTGGACCTACACTGTCGACATGCAGCTGGGTTACCGCCCGGCCCGCTTTGGTGGAAACATCGGCTTCTACCTCGACATCCAGAACCTGCTCGACACGCACGATGTCCTCGCGGTCAACGAGCGTTCGCAAAAAGGCAGCTCGTCGTCTCCGGAATACAACCCGGACTTCCTGCAGCCGACAGGCTTCCAGTCTCCGCGTCGTATTACCCTCACGGCGCGCTACAACTTCTAGGATCGCAAGATCTGAGAAACATGGAGAGGCGGGTCACTTCGGTGACCCGCCTTTTCTTTTTGGCGTGAGAGCATCCGTGCATGCGCGCGGGATGCCCGCCATTCTGGCGCGTGACGCCGAGCGGCCCCAATGCATGCAGGGATGTGCGCGCCGCGCGACCTCGCTATTCCGGTAGTTCGACTCGCAGCTTGGCGATGATGGCCCGCAGCGCGTCGAAGCCTTCGGGCGAGCACCATGCGCGAGAAGCTGGATAGCGGTCGGCTACGGCGATGACCTCATTCGAGATCGCATTCAGTTCGCGGTCCCGGTGGCGTATGGATACGAAGTCGTCCCACTCCCACCGGTCGGCCGTGCCTGCGGTGAACTGCTCAATGAGATCTGCCGCGTATCGCTTTGACTCGCTCATCAATGCTTTCGCCCGTCACGTATGCTCGATGCTTCTCCGCACGAGGCACAGCAGATCTGCTACTCGTCGCCGATGGCGTGGAGGGCGCTGCCGCGTTCGTGGAGCCAGGTGCGGGCTGCTTGCCAGTCGGGGTAGCAGCGCTCGACCTGCTTCCAGAAGCGGCTGGAGTGGTTCATCTCCTTGATGTGCGCGACCTCGTGCGCGGCGACATAGTCGAGCGCGAAGGGCGGGGCGCAGACGAGGCGCCAGGAGAAGTTGAGGCGGCCTTCGGACGAACACGAGCCCCAGCGCGAGCGCGTGTCCTTGATCGAGATCGAGCGGGGCGTGACCTTCAGGGTTTCGGCGTGGATTGCGACGCGCTCGGCGAAATCGGTGCGGGCGGCGGCGCGGAAAAATCCGCGCGTCTTGTCGCGGAAAGATTCACGCGGGCCGGGTATCAAAAGTAGGGGAGTGGGTCCGGCGGATTTGTCGATGCGGACGGTGCGTCCCGTCTCGGCATGTTTCAGCCGGTGAATGACGCCACGCAACGGGATGTAGGCGCCGGGCTTGAACACCACAGGCGGTGGTAGGGCGCCCAGGCGGTCTGCAATCCACTCCACCCGTTCGGAGGCGAACGAGATCGCTTCGAGCGCGAAACGGTGTGACGGAGCGGTCGCAACAGCCTCGCGCGCCATGGGGTCAATGCGGACGGAGACCCTGCGCGCACGCTTGTCGATGTGTACCCGTATGGGAACGGACACACCTGTTTTTGAAAGCAAAAATACGCGGTGATGCGCTTCCGAGGCCAACATGGTAATGCCTAACGCCCTGTTGGGCGCGAGGCAACATAACACCCGGAAAGGGGTCTCCCGAAATGAAGCTGCGTCTTGCGTTTGCGTCAGTGCTGGCGCTTTCGACGGCTGCGTGTGCGAGCGGAACCGCGCTGGAAGCGCTCAACGCCATGCAGATCGTCGAGAACAACCCCTCGAACGGGATTTCCTATGCCAGCCGCAGCGGCTCTGGCGGGAATCTGACGCTTAGGGATGTGAGATTCAAAGGTAACTGGCCGGACCAGGGCGCAGTGCAGAGCGTCGATAAGGCGACTGTCGCTCCGGAGGGGGCTCCGACGGTTGAGGCGGCAGCGCCCGCGGTGATGGCGCTGCAGGAAGTTGCGAAGGCCGATACGCTGACCTTCACCGGGCTCGACATGAAGAACGGCCGGCCGGTGTTCACCGGCATGGTGATCAACGGCGTCACGCCAACGGTCGGCATGGACGGGACGACGATGCGCATCGGCTCGATCGCCATCGAGGGCATGAATGCCGCCACGGGCGCGTTCCTCGCGGGAGCCTTGACGAAGGAAGGTCCGGGTGAAGCCCCGCCGTTCGAGCAGTGGGCGTTCTCCAACGCATCGATCAAGGGTTTCACGCTCGCCGGGACGATCGGCGGCGACAGCGGAGAGGACAGCGCGGAGGATTCCGAGCCGGCTCCGACCGGGTCAGTGAAAGTGGAGCTGGGCGAGATCTCGTTCGGCAATGTGAAGGACAGGGTCATCGGCCTGACGCGCCTGTCGGGCATCAAGGGCGAGATGGACATTCCGGGCGATTTCCCGATCGCGGGAACGTTCGATCTGGGGACGATGGACTACACGAATTTACGTGCCGGGCTTTATGCGGACATAGTGATGGCCGGCATGCCGGGCGCCGATAAGCCTGCGGACCCGGGCAAGCTGTTCGCCGGACTTACGAGCCCGCTCGAAACCTATTTCGACGCGTTCAGGTGGACCGGCGTGAAGGCGGATTTCTCCGGCCTGAAGATTGATGTGTCGCCGGCTTCGTTCACGACGACGCGGGATGCGAACGGCGTGGCGGTGGCGATTAAGTCCCCGCGCACCACGTACAAGCTGACGGCGGATTCGGCTGGCGGCAATCTCGGCGCGATGGGGATGATGCTGATGGCGATGGGGGGATATCCCTCCAACGTCGTCGAGATCTACACGCAGGGCGACGCCACGTTCGATCCGCAGAAGGATATGACACGCTACACCGGCTACAATATCGGCGTCACCGACATCGTGGACATCAAGGTGGATGGCGGCGTGCTGGGGCTGAAGCAGGCTCTGCCGACGGTGATGGCCGGGATGATGACGCTGATGGAGTCGACGAATACCGTGACCCGCTCTGTCGTGGAGGAAGATGAGGATGCCGCGACCGAAGAAGACGACGCGGATGTGGATGCGGGCGAGGGGGAAGACGACGCTGACACTGACGTTGATGAAGATGCGGCCGATGTAAGCGGCAATCCGCTGGATGCGATGTCGCCGGAAACGCAGGGCGCGATGATGCAGATGGTCATGGGCCTGATCGGCCTGCAGGTCACCGATCTTGATATCTCGATCACCGACAAGCAGCTGGTCGGGCTGATCCTCGATCAGACGGCGTCGTCGTCGGGACAGAGCGTGGAGGAATATCGCGCGGACCTGGTGAACATGGTGCTGGGCAGCGGCGTGTTCATGACGGACGCGGGTATCGATGCGGACCTTGCCAATGAAGCGACCGCGGCGATCGGCGCGTTCCTGCGTGAGCCGGGAACGTTGCGTATCCAGATGAAGCCCAAGTTTCCGGTGGGCGCGATGTCATTGATGATGTCGCCGACCAAGGAAAGCCTCGGTTTTTCCGCGACTTTCACGCCACTGGCACCTGCGACGCCGAACTAGTGGCGGGAAAAATCCGGGGCCGATGCAACCGGAAGCCGCTGTAGGCATTTTATAGCTGTCACGGACGTCTTCCTATCCGTCCCCCCCGACCCCCCGGGAAGATGACCGTGGCCTCGAATAGCACAGGGCGACCCTTCAAACGGTCGCCCTGTTTGCGTTTGGGATGGCGGTAATCAAATTGTTCCCGCGTTCCGGGAACCTTCTTGATCCAAAGGCGTACTAGGGGGTTAGGGCCAACAAGCCCGCTCCAAACAGTCAACAAATGATCCCAGTTAACTCCGCAGCGCATGGCGCTGCGCGCGAGGCTCGCCATTGCATGGACAGAAACGAAACTGCGCAGCGCGAGCAACGCAACGACCAGCGTCGCCAGAAGGTCATCGGACTGGGCCTCAGACAGCTGTACGCGGACATCGCGGACGAGCCGACGCCCGAGGTCTTTCACAGGCTGCTGGAGCAGGTCGACCGACTGAGAGCTGCCTGACGGAACCCGCTGTTGCGAACGTGCGACCGGCTGTTGACGATGCGGCGTTCAAAGCGTCCCTGGTCAAGCTTATCCCGCATCTTCGCGCATTTGCTTTGAGCATCGCGCGGTCATCGCAGGCGGAAGATCTGGCGCAGGATGCGATGATGCGGGCATGGCGGGCGCGCGCCAGCTATGAGCCCGGCACCAACTTCAAGGCGTGGGTGTTCACCATCCTTCGCAACCAGCATACGTCGCTGGCCCGGCGCGCATGGCGATCCCAGCCGCTTGATCCGGAGATCGCCGAGAACACACTGATCGCGAATGACGATCCGATGGCGAGCGAGGAACTGCTTGATGTGCGCAGCGCGATGCTGCTGCTGCCATTCGAGCAGAGACAGGCGCTGGCGCTGGTTGGCGCCGCGGGGCTTTCCTACAAGGAAGCCGCCGTGATCTGCGCGTGCGCCGAGGGCACGATCAAAAGCCGGGTGAGCCGCGCGCGCACCGAGCTGCAGGAGATACTCGCGCGTCGGAGTCGCAAGCAAAGGGCGCAGACCGATGTGCCGGCTTCGCGCGCTTTCGAGACGATCATGGCGGAAGCCGCCGCAATGCAGACCAGCGAGGCGACGGGCGATTATGTCCGCGCGGCGCTGGCCTTGTCGCGCGACAGGGCCCGCTCAAGCCCCTTGAGCTGAATCTGCCACATCTGCGCTGTGCTGGAGACCCCGGGTCGCGAGGGGACGAAGAAATGCGTGGCGACGCGGCGATAGGCGGTGAAGGAGACGTTATCGAGCGTTTCCTCTTCGGTTTCGACGCGATAGCTGCCCGCCGGCAGTTCGGTTTCGATCTCGTCGAGAATGAAGGGATGAGCGAAGGTCACGGTGCTGGTGGTCATGCGGGTCGTCATGGCTTGTCTCCGTGATCGCGATCAGTCGGCTGCGGCGGTGAGGCGGCAGGTGAGGCCGGCCTCGCCGAACTGCAGATCGACCTCGCCGCCAAAGGCGATGCCCAGATTTCGCGTTATCAGGCGCGTGCCGAAGCTTCGCCGTGTGGGGGTGGCGACGGGCGGGCCTTCATGCTCGCACCAGAGAAAGTCCAGCTTGCCGTCCTCGATGGTCCAGACGATCTCGATCCAGCCAATGTCGTTTGATAGCGCGCCATACTTCGCGGCGTTGGTGGCGAGCTCGTGCAATGCGAGCGTGAGCCCATGGGCGCGACGGCCGTTGAGGGCGAGTTCCGGGCCGCCAATCCTGGCGCGGTCTCCGTCGGCAAAATGAGGGGCGAGAGCGGCGGAGACGACTTCCGCAAGCAAGGCCGGGCGGGTTTCGGAATCGATCAGCAGCTTCTGCGCTTCGGCCAGCGCGAGAAGGCGCGCGTTGAAGGCTTCTAGGCTGGCCGCGTCTGCGTTGCTGAAGCTCTGGCGTGCGACGGCCTGGACCACGGCGAGCAGATTGCCGATGCGATGCTTGAGTTCCTGCGTGATCAGTTCGCGCCGTTCGCCTGCGCCTTCGGATTTCGCCAGCGCCGCGCGCAGGAGCGCGTTGTCCGCTTCGAGGTCGATGGCCAGTTCGGGCGGAAGATAGCGATTCCGGTTCCGGCGCGAGCGCGATTGCGTGGCTGAGTTGGCCTTGGGAAACATTTTGGCGCCTGGGTCGGACTTGTGTGAGGACTGCAGGACGCGCCTCACATCCCGATATCGAAGTGGACGGCCAGGAAGGTCGCCAGGAACAGCGCGATGACGCCGAGGCTGGCGCCGATCAGCGGCGTGTTGTGATGGGTCGGCATGTGGCTAAGCCCTCAATTTCAATGCGGGTTTCGCCGGGTTCGCCAGCATGCCGTTCACAACGGCGAGCTGCGTCTTGTAGAAGCTGACTTGCGCCGCGCTGATGCTGCTGCCTGCTTCGCCGCGCAGAAGCGCGTTCAGATCGCGTTCGAGCGTGTCGCGCCGCATAAGCAGCGCGCCGAGTGCTTCGGTTGTCATGGTGTCTTTCCGCCCCGCCAGTGCGCAGGCTTCCGTGTTGCAGCAACACTAGCACGGTTGGCGGCTTAGCGGGGAGAATTCGTCAGGCGGGCGCCAGGGGCGAGTCCGGGGCCGGATCTAGGACAGCTTTGCAAGGCAGCTGGCGATGGATTCAGCCGATTCATCCGGGGTGAAATAGGTCTGGAGCTTCCAGTTCTCGTCCATCAGGTAGAGGATGGACGAATGGCTCACCAGATAGCCCGTCGCGCCATCGGTTTCCTCGTCCCGGCTGAACGTCGTCTTGAAGCCGTCGACGGCCTGCTGGAGTTCGTCCAGCGTGCCGGTGAGGCCGACAATGTCCTTCGGAAAGCCGTTGGATTGGATGTATTGCGCCAGCGCTTCGGGGCTGTCGCGCGCCGGATCGACCGAGATGAATACGGTGCGCGGCGCCTTCTTGCCCGGAGGCAGGAGCGTCATCGCCTTGCCCAGCGTGAACATGGTGGTGGGGCAGACATCCGGGCAGTGCGTGAAGCCGAAGAAGACCAGCGACTTCTGGCCCTTGAAGCTTTCTTCCGTGGTGGGCGAGCCGGTGTGCGCGGTGAGATGGAACGGGCCACCGATCGCGTCGGACGAACGGTTGCCGCAGTTCTGGCTTTCGGTGGGCGAGCCGGACGAAACAACGCCATTGCCGGCATCAACGCCGCTGTTGCCCGCAGGCGTGCATCCGGCCGCCAGCGCCAGCAGGGCGGCGGCGCCCAGGCTAAACAAGACCGGGGCTTTCTGGGAGCGGGCGGAAACAGGGGTGCGCATGAGCAGAAAATCGCACGCGGCGGGCAAAAAGCAAACTGTGGCCTGATGACAATCGAGCGCGATTGCGCGAGCAGGATGGATGGCTGAAGCACAGGTCCAGACAATACCCGGTCTGCCCGCGACGGTGATGGAAGATCCGTCACGCGAGACGCTGCGCAGCGTTGGATCGGCGTTCGGGCGGACGCGCCTGCGCACGCTGGTGACGTTGCGATGGATGGCGATCGCCGGGCAGGTCTCGGCGGTGCTGCTGGTCAACCTGGTGCTGGGGTTCGAGCTGCCGCTGGTGGCGTGCCTTGCGGCCATCGGCGCGTCGGCCTGGCTGAATGTGGCGCTGATGGCGGTGTTCCCGACACAACATCTTTCCTCGCCGACGGAGACGGCGGGCCAGCTGGCTTTCGACATCGTGCAGACATCGGTGCTGATCGGGCTGACGGGCGGGTTGCAGAACCCGTTCCTGCTGATGATCCTTGCGCCGGTGACGGTGGGGGCGTCGCGCCTGTTGCCGGCGTATGCGGCTTTGCTGTCGCTGCTGGCGCTGGTGTGCTGCTGCTTCATGTGGTTCTGGGGGCTGGACCTGCCGTGGCGGGGCGAGCCGTTCCAGCTGCCGCCGCTGTATCAGGGCGGGCAGCTGGCGGCGGTGGGCATCGGGCTGGTGTTCTTCGCGGTCTATTCGTGGCGCACGGGGCGCGACGAGGCGAGCCTGGTTTCGGCGCTTGATGCGGTGCAGGCCGTTCTGGCGCGAGAGCAGCAGCTGTCGGCGCTTGGCGCGCTGGCGGCGGCGACGGCGCATGAGCTGGGCACGCCGCTGGCGACCATACATATCGCGGCCAAGGAGCTGGGGCGCACCGTCAAGGAGGGCCATCCCGCGCGCGAGGATGTGGAACTCATCATCGAGCAGTCGGAACGCTGCAGGATGATCCTGAAGCAGATCTCGCAGCGGCGGCACATGACCGATGCCGCGATGGCGCGGGCGACCCTGCCGGGACTGATCGAGGAAGCCGTTGAGCCGCATCAGGGCTCGGGCATCCATGTGCATTGTTCGTGCTCGTCCCTGCAGGGCGGGTCGGATGTGGTGGAGAAGGCGCCGGATGTGATCCGCAAGCCGGAGATCATCCATGCGCTTGGCGCGTTCGTGGAGAACGCGGTCAGCTTCGCGGCGAAAGAGGTCAGCGTGAATGCGCGCTGGTCGGATGAGGAAGTGCGGATCTACATCACCGATGACGGACCGGGCTTTGCGCCGAGCGTGCTGGCCAAGCTGGGCGAGCCTTATTTTTCGGAGCGCAGGATCGAGCAGCGCGGCGGGGGGATGGGCCTCGGCTTCTTCATCGCGTGTACGCTGCTGGAGCGCACGGGCGCGCGGGTGACGCCGTACAACCGGCAGCTTCCGGCGCGCGGCGCGGTTGTGCGGATCGTCTGGCCGCGCGCGGCGGTTGAGGCGCCGGAAGGCTGGGTCGAGGGTTAGGCGCCTAGTGCGCCATCTCTTTCGAAAGCTTCATGCCGCTCGCCATCATGTCGTTGATGCGGTCCTTCTTGACGAAGGGCGTGTCGAGGAAGCGCTGCACCGTGGCGTTGAAAAGCTCCGGATCATCGTAGGGAAGCATGTGCGTGTTGTTGGGCAGCACGGCGAGATTGGCGTTCGGCAGGTTGTTGAAGATCTCGACCGTATGTTCGAGGCGGATGACGTCGTGATCGCTTGAGACGATGAGGGTTGGAGCCGTGATCTGGCTGAGCGACTTGGCGTCGATGTGCGGTTCGGACAGCAGGAGGGCGCTGACTTTCAGGAAGCGCTTGCCGTCCGGCGTGGCCTTGGCCTCTTCCGGCATGGCGCCGACCATCTCCTTCGCCATGGCTTCGGTCTCGGGATAGATCGCCTCGAGCGAAGGGTTGAGGTTGGCGGCCATGGCGACCAGCTTCCTGACCTTGTCAGGGTGGCGCATGGCGAGCAGCAGGCCCTCGATGCCGCCATCGCTCCATCCGACGATGTCGGCTGGGCCTGTCTTCAGATGGTCGAGCAGGGCTGCGAGATCGTCCGCCATGACTTCGTAGTTGATCGGGGCGTCGCTGCTGCCGGACTTGCCCTGTTCGCGGCTGTCCATGGCGATCACCTTGTAGCGGGGGCTGAAGAAGGCGATCTGGGCGGCGAACGAGCCGATGCTGGCGCCATTGCCGTGGATGAGCAGCAGCGGCTCTCCTGCGCCGTAAGTCTCGTAATAGAGCGTGACACCGTCATGGACGAAGGTTCCGCTCGCGGCCGCGTTGGCGCCGTAGGGGACCGCGACGGCAGGGGTCACCGCCGCTGGCGTTTCCGGCGCGGTGGGGGAACACGCTCCTATAGCGAGCGCGGCGGCCAGCGCGGCGCAAGCGAGCATGGTTTTCATCTGGAGGCCCCCGAAAGCTGCCTGATTGGGCTCAATCAGCAGCCGGAAGCTTTGAGGCGGAGAAAGAGAGCGTCAAGGCGCTACAGAGGTTGTTCTGAGGTTCTGATGGGCGAAACAGTCGCCGCGCGGGCCGGTGACGGCCTGAATTCCCGGTATGCGGGTGGACAAATCAATCCGGTGGCATAAGCACCCCAGACCATTATATAGCTGTCATCGGCAGCTTCTGCGGGAGAATGATGGGTGGAAGAACCTGTTGAATCCGACCCACGGGTAGCGGCGCTTGAAGATCGCACCCTGCTGGTTCTCGATGATGACGCGCCGTTCCGCGTGCGTCTGGCGCGGGCGCTGGGGCAGCGCGGTTTCGACGTGACGTCGCTCGGCTCAGTGGCGGAAGCGCGTGATCACCTGAAGAAGCAGCAACCTGCGTTCGCGGTCGTCGACCTGCGGTTGGAGGATGGGTCCGGCCTCGAAGTCGTCGAAGCGTTGCAGAGCGCACGCGAAGACACGCATGCGGTGATCCTGACCGGGTATGGAGCGATTTCGACTGCGGTGGCCGCTGTTAAGGCCGGGGCGATCGATTACCTTCCGAAGCCAGCTGACATTGACGATGTTGTGAATGCGCTGCTGACGGGCCGGTCTGACCGGCCGGAGCCGCCCGAGAATCCGATGTCGGCGGATCGGGTCCGCTGGGAACACATCCAGCGCGTGTATGAGTTGTGCAACCACAACGTCTCGGAGACGGCGCGGCGGCTTAACATGCATCGTAGAACGCTGCAGCGGATCCTGGCCAAGCGGGCGCCGCGCTGAGGATAGCGCTGCGGCTTTAAGGCTTGCGTCAAATTTCATCCGTAATCCGGTCTAGTCTGACGGGACTGGAGATTCTAACCATGGCGCGACTGGTTCCTTTTCTGGCGGTGATGCTGGCGGTTGCGCCGACGGCGATCGCGCAGTCGAAGGCGATCGGACGCTACAACGACTGGCGCGTCTATACCGAGGGCGAGGGGCGCAACATGGTGTGCTTCGCAGCCGTGGAGGCGTCCGACATGGCGCCGAAGGCCGCCGATCATGGCGAGGTGACGTTCTATGTCTCCGCATTCAAATCTGGTGCGGCGACGAGCCAGCCGAGCCTGCGCGTTGGCTATACGCTGCGCGCGGATCTGGCCCCGGCCGCAATCGTGGGGCGCGACCGCTTCCCCATGTATGCGGCGGGACAGGAGGCTTTCTTTCCCGACGATCGCGAGAAGCCGCTGATCGAAGCGCTGAAGAAAGGTCAGGAACTGCGTGTGGAGGCAGCATCCGTGAAGGACGCGCGCACCGCGTATCATTTCTCGCTCAAGGGGTCGCGCGATGCGATCGACAAGGCGAAGGCGCTCTGCAAGTAGGGCTGTCTAGGCGCCGGTTGAGCTGGCGCGTTTGAGCAGAAAATTCCGTTCGCGTTCATTGGCGACGAGGCTGGCCGCGCGCAGGAATTCGACGCGGGCTTCGGCATGGCGTTCCAGCTTCGCGAGGAAGTCGCCACGGACGCTGGGGAGCAGGTGGTAGCTCTTGAGTGCGGGATGGGCGGCGATCGCATCAAGAATGGCGAGGCCGGCGGCGGCGCCTTCGGCCATGCCAACGGCGATGGCGCGATTGAGTTCGATGATGGGCGAGCCGGTGAATGCGGCGAGGCGGGCATAGAGGGCGGCGATCTGCACCCAGTCTGTGTCTGCGGCGGTGGCGGCGCGAGCGTGGACGGCGAGAATGGCGGCTTGCAAGGTATAGAAGCCGTCTGCGCCGCCGAGTTGTTGAGCGCGTTGCAGGGCGGCGAGACCGCGATTGATGAGCAGGCGATCCCAGCGGGCGCGGTTCTGGTCCAGAAGCAGGACCGGGTCGCCATTCGCGTCGGTGCGGGTCGGGAAGCGGGAGGCGTGGAGTTCCATCAGGCTGAGCAGGCCGTGGGCTTCGGGCTCCTTCGGAGCAAGCGCGGCCAGGATGCGGCCCAGGCGGAGCGCCTCGTCGCAGAGTTGCGGGCGCATCAGGTCTTCGCCTGACGTGGCTGAATAGCCTTCGTTGAAGATCAGATAGATCACTTCGAGGACGGCCGAGAGGCGTTGTCCGAGTTCGGCGCCGTGTGGTGTTTCATAGGCAAGCCCTGCATCCGAGAGCGTGCGCTTGGCTCTGACAATGCGCTGCTGGATCGTGGGGGTGGTGGTGAGGAAAGCGCGGGCGATCTCTTCCGTCGTCAGGCC
>Ga0116176_10001367_pt1 | contig 19272 bp, 17 predicted proteins | sample AD_STIC08_MetaG_FD_89803 | JGI IMG/M metagenome (GOLD analysis project Ga0116176, IMG submission 89803) | Active sludge microbial communities of municipal wastewater-treating anaerobic digesters from USA - AD_STIC08_MetaG | ecosystem: Engineered > Bioreactor > Anaerobic > Digestate | place: USA...
CGCCAGAGGACGTCCTTCCTCGGGCTGCAGCGCCATCGGGAGGACAAGCACTGCGGCCACCGCGCCCTTTTTCTGAGCGTATTGGGAGAGCTCTATGCTCTGTCGAGTGAAAATCTGATTTCCCGGACGATGATGAAAATCACGACCCCAGATACCCGTCGTCCCGATCATAACGGGAATCCGCCCCGCCGCCTGATCGAGAACGACATCCGTGAACCATTTCACATCGTCAAAGGAAAACGAGTACATCCTTCCCAATCCCGAACGTGCGAACAGGGTGGAAATGCAGCCGGTTCCGATGAGGTAGTCGACGAACGCGCGGATACCTTTCTCATCGAAAGACCCGTCGGAATTGCACGGCGTGAACATCGGCGTTATCACGCCGTGGAGGTACGCAGGAATCGCGCGACCGGTGTACGGTTGCACAACGGGATCAGTCCATCTCTTCATCGCAACAGGCTCCCCTGAATCGGAACACTACACTAACGGACCATTGAATCTCGGTACCCGGACCGAACTGCGTCCAGACTGGAGGCAAAGCGTGCGCTTATTTCTTCCGAAGGGGGACGTCCCCCATCCCGTGAATAAGGCTGTACGGCCACCCCTTGTCTCCGGAGGTACTGGAGGACTACGCCGTCGAGGGCGTCGCCAGATGCGACGTTCACCGCGGCGAACGTATCGAGCGCGGCTCTCGAAGCGCCGGCTATGTCAAATGCCATCGTTCTCTCGTACACCGCTTTCAGTATTTCTGGATGGGTCGTGCATCCTTGCCCGATCACGCCGGTTCCACCGACGAGGATAGTGAACAGGAACACCGTTTCGTCGCCCGCGATAAGCGCGAAATTCGCGTTCCGCGCTGCCTGACTGCAACTCAGGAAAACGTCCATCCTGCTCGTGGAAATCTTCATCCCGACAACGCGTCCACTGCGCGAGATCGCCTCAATCAGCGAAGGCGTTGCCCGGAAACGGCGGATCGTTTCCGGTGGTTGGTAGATGATGAGCGGGATATCCGTTTCCGCCTCTACACGCCGGAAATATTCCAGAACCACCTCAGCCGGCAATTCCTCGCGATGCGGGACAAGAGCCACGGGTAGTACGAGAACGGCGGCGGTCGCCCCTTTCCGTTGCATGTATTGACACAGTTCGATGCTCTGACGAAGATACGTGTGCGCGTCCGGTCGCTCAGGACTATCGGGCGACAACTCCCCGGAACAACCGACGAACACTGGCAGGCGGTCTGATACTTCGTCAATGACAATATCCGCGAGCCGCCGGACTTCAGTCACGGAGAACGTGTACATGCGGCCGAGCCCGCTTCGCGCAAACAACGCGTTCACGCTTCCGTTGGAAACGAGGTAGTTCACATACGAACGGATTCCTCTTTCGTCCAGAGTCCCGTTCGAGTTGCAGGGCGTAAACATCGGAACAATCACCCCGTGCAGGTATGCCGGGTTTTCCTGACCCGTGATCGGGTGCGCAATCAGCCGGTTCCATTCTTTCATCAGTCAAGTCTCAAGGCGAACAAAAACAGAAAAGTTGTCGAAGATCACACTCGTCGCGACAGGTTGCAGAGCGATATGTGCTACAAAAGGGTACCTCGGGGCTGTTTCCGGGGCCAACCGCGCTGCGGGTAACATGCATGAATGAACCATCGCATTTGCCTCCTTTGCCGCCTTGCGCAGCAGATATGATGCTCGGGCGCCTTGCCACCTGGTTGAGATTACTCGGTGCCGATGTCACATACGAGTCATGGATTTCCGATGCGGACCTCATGGAACGGGCTCGCAACGAAGGCAGGCTCGTGTTGACCCGGGACAGGGGGTTGCTCGGCCTGCCCGACTCCGTCCCTCGTTTCGGGGTGACATTCGACCGGTTGCCGGATCAGCTTGTACAGGTGGCCACGCACTTCGACCTGACGGCGTTCGTGCCGTTCAGTCGTTGCGTACGCTGCAACGTCGTGGTGAAGGTGATTCCGAAAGAGTCTGTGAAAGGCCGCGTATGGGAGTACGTGTACGACACCCAGGAATTGTTCACGGAGTGCCCCGTGTGCGGCCGTTTGTTCTGGAAGGGAACACATCCCACGAGGGCTCGCGAAGACCTCCGCAGGATGCTTGGAGAAGATATCGCGCGCAGGATTCGGTGGTGAAAACCTGCCGCCGAGTTCAATCAGGCTCCTCGTCAGAAAGCATCATTTCCAACTGGCGGCGGATGTGCGTGTCGCGGACCGCCTGTCTCTGTTCAAGGCGTTGTTGCAGGCGGCGCAGTTCGTCCGCAATCTGTTCAATCTGGAGGCGGTTCATCTCGGTCTGAACATCGAAAAGTTCACCCGCCCTTGCCGACAACCGCGCGCGAATCTCGTTCTTCGCGTTCTCCTCCGTTGCCAGCCGGTACTGGATCGACAGCCTGTCCATTTGTTCGCGCAGTTCAAACATCCTTCGGAATAGTTGCTCCGATTGCCGAATTTCGTTGGGATCGCCTCCTCTTCCCATCGCGCGGGCATGCCGCTCCATGTTCAAGGAGCGCAGAATCATCGCGCGGTACGCATGCGGACGCGAATTTTTCAGGGCAATCACCTGTTCCACACGCGACGAGTCTATCCTTCGAATGAATTCCAGTGCCGTTGCCTCTTCCTCCGGGGTAGGGTTCCTCAACTGGCCCCGCCTGGGGCCACGTGGGAATTCCGGAAAACCGCCCGGCGGAGGCCCTGGCATCTGAGCTTGAGCGCTGATTCCGCTCAGAAGAGCCGCCCCGGCAACAATCAACGAACACAGCAAAAACGACGTTCTCGACCATTTCATTGAGTTGTTTCCTCGTCAAAAATCATTGCGAGCGTCTCCACACGGTCCGCAAGCTCCACGACATCCTCGTCAAGGGAATTGTCTGACGCAGTTGCTCGAACCCTCGATGTCCTTATCCGGGTCGAAGCTTCCGTTGTCTCAGCAACAGAGGCAATCTGGATTCCATTTGCTTCCGAGACATCAGGCAACAGCGCGACCGGCGCGGAAAGCGTGTCACCCGGAAATGCGGTCGTTGGCGCATCTCTCTGGAAAGTCAACGAAACCCCGAGCAAAAGAATCGCGGCAGCCGCAACCGGCCAGGCCCACACGGGGATCCGGGTTACGAGCGCAGTTCCGAGCCGCGCAGTACGCCCGGGACTACTCACTCTTTCGCGCCCAGCAACTGATGCGGCGGCTCGTTGCGATATGAACGCCCGGACGGAGGCGGAAGGAGAAGATCGCGGAAGTGCTCCAAACACTCCGCGGATCGTTCTTTCGTCATCCACCAGCCACGCACATTCTCGGCAGTGTTCCAGATGCGCCTCGAAGGTGACGCGCTCTTCGGCCGAGAGCTCGCCCGATGTGTAACGGAGTGCGTCGTACCGGGTGCGAAAACACGCCGGTGTTTCTCCTGTGTCAGTCATTCGTTGAAGGCTCCGTGGCAATGTTCATACGCTTCCTCAGACTGTTCAAAGCGTACCGCATTCGACCGAGAGCAGTGTTGATGGAGACTCCAGTCAGATCCGCAATCTGCTGGAAGGTGAGGTCCGCCTCGTAGCGCAGGTAGACAACCTCGCGTTGCTCAACAGGCAATTCGGCCAGGGCCTCCCTCATGCGAGCCAGCCATTCCTCACGTTCCACCATATCGGCCTGACTTTCTACCTCGTCGGGAATTTCCGGTTGTATCGCCCCCACGTTTTCGCCATTCGTTGTGCGATTCTCCAGCCTGAAAATTCGACTTTCAACACGACGCTTCCGAAGGGCATCGAGAGCAAGATTCCTCGCAATGCCCAGCAACCAGCTCGCAAATTTGCCCCGTTCCCGGTAATCTGGCAGCGCGTTCAGAACACGAACGAACGTTTCCTGAAAAAGGTCGTTCGCCAGTGCCTCGTTCTGTACCATTCCGAAAATGAATCCGAAAACCTGCCGTTCGTAGCGGCGAACCAGCGTATCAAAAGCGGCAGCCTGCCCATCAAGGAACATGCTGATAAGTTCGGAATCGCTTTGATCTGCCAGTTCCACAGCAATCCACTTTCTTTGTTCTATCAACGAAACAGACAGGCGAGTTCGTATTCCCGCTAAACGACAAACGGGTTGAGCGCCTCCTCGCCCAACCCGTCAGTCGAAAGACGCAACACGCCTCTCAATCACCTTCGTTTTCGGCTGTCTGTTCCTGCTGTTGAGGCCGCGGGCGTACCGGGCTCAGCGCTATCTGCTGGGCGTACTTGCCAGAATCCGTCAGGTATGTCAGAGCCTCCTTGAGCGCGAGATCTCGCGTGAAATCTGCTCGAGTGCGAGATTGCCTTCCCCAGACGCGCCCTGCTATGGCACTGCGCAACCGCTGTCGAATGTAAGGCTCCGCACGCGAGAACTCCGCATCTTTCTGCGCCAGTAGAGCTTCGCGCAATTCTTCGACACGACGCGCAACTTCCTGACCATATCCGGCCTCCGACGTCGCCTTCGCGAGGTCATCGAGCTCCTTTTTCCCCCGCGGTTCGTACGTGAACGCATGCACTGAGTCCGCTACGAACCGGCGGAAATCTGCCAGCATCGCATCTGTGACATCGAATGTCTGAGGATCGAGTTCCGGGTGTCTCACCGCGTAGTCAACGGCGTAGTTGAAAAACAGCTGCCGCGCGTTCAGTTGCCAGAACAGCGCGGGCGGAACATCCGGTTGCACCGCCACATCTACTGCCACGCCTCCACCACCCCGAACCTCTCTTCCCTTGGAGGTACGGTACACCGTCGCCGTATCACTCGCCGCTTTGGAAACAACAGCGCCACGCTTGCCCGTCCGCCAGCGTGGTTTGTGAATGCAGCGCCCGCTGGGGGAATAATAGTAGGCCGTCGTCAATTTCAGAAGCGCGTTCTGAGAGAAATTGAGACCGAATCTCCCGCTGAATTGGGAGTTATACACTGTCTGTACGGACCCTTTGCCAAACGTTGGACGCCCGACAATCAAGCCCCGATCGTTGTCCTGAATCGCAGCCGCGACAATCTCCGAAGCGCTGGCTGAACCCTCGTCCACGAGAACGACCACCGGCATCGACGGAGGAATCGCCGGATCGCGCTCCGAATACAGCCTCTGCTCACCTCTCTGCGCTCGACCTTTAGTAGAGACGATCAGGCGACCTTTCGGAAGGAAAAGATCAGCAACTCCCCGCGCCTCTTCCAGAAGACCGCCCGGATTCATTCGCAAGTCCAGAACGATACCCCGGGCACGCTTCGCCATCAGGTCCTGCAACGCAACACGGACTTCGTCCGTCGCGCCGCGGGAAAACGACGACAGGCGGATGTAGCCGATCCCTTGAGCGTTCCGCAACCAATCGGGAGCGCCCAAAGGCAGGAAACCTTCGGCGCGCGGATCCCACAGCAGACCATGGAATTGTACCGAGTTGACATGAATCTCAGCGCGTGTGATCCGGAAGTCGATGGGCTCGCCGGACCCAGGTCGACGCACCTTGATGTTTACTGCCGTTCCAGGTACGCCCCGAAGCTTGCCGACGATAATATCAAGCTTCACGTCGTACGTGCTCTCGTTTTCGATTTCAATAATCTGGTCTCCGGCAAGCAGACCCGCATCCCACGCGGGGGTTCCTTCAAGGGGCGAAATGACCGTGGGGTAATGATCCACCGCGTTGATCTCGATTCCGAGCCCGCCGAAGGCACCTTCCGTGGTCATTCGCAGGTCTTCTTGCTCGCGCTCGTTGAGGAAATCGCTGTATGTGTCAAGTTCGTTGAGCATGCCGTCAACCTGCGAGAGCTGCAATTTCCCTGCGTCTACGTCCTCAACATAAAACCGGAGAATTGCGGTTTCCACCTCCGCCCGGTCATCGGCCATCTGGCCAATTCTTCCGTACGCATCCTGGGCGAGTGCCTCCACGTGGTTGAATATCTGGCCACCCCAGATAACGACGGCAACCATGAGGGCCAACCAGCCCCAGTCACGGCGGCGCAGTACCATAAACTACCTCCACTCCGATTTCGAAAGGGTTATTCCAACGCGACACCGTCGCGTGATGCCGCGTAGTGTTCGATCAGGAAACCACCGCATTCACGCACTCTTGATCACATCTCCCAGCATAACGGGGACTCGAAGCGCAAGGGTATCCACAATCGCGTTTGTAACCTCGTCAAGGGGCAGGGTGCCATCAATAACGGCAACCCGTTCCGGTTCTCGTCGCGCTATTTCCAGAAAACCGTTCCTGACACGTTCGTGGAAATTGCCTTCTTCGGCCTCGAGGCGGTCCACCATCTGTGCACTCCGCCGGTCTCGCGCGACGTTGACGGGAATGTCGATCAGAAGAGTCACGTTTGGCGTCAATCCCGCGGTGGCAATACGATTGGCCTGACGCACAAGTTCCACGCCCAGCATTCGGCCGTACCCTTGGTACGCCAGCGTTGAGTCGGAAAAGCGGTCGGAAATGACTACTTGTTCCCGGCCAAGGGCGGGACGAATGCACTGCTCGACCAACTGCGCCCGGCACGCGAGATACAGAAAAAGCTCCGTGCGCGCGTCAATATCAGAGTTGCCGCGGTCGAGAAGCATGTTCCGAACCAGTTCGGCAACGCGCGTCGAGCCCGGATCGCGTACCGAAACCACTTCCCTCCCGGTACCTCGAATGATCTCCGCAACACGTTCAACCTGCGTCGTCTTTCCGCAGCCATCGATCCCTTCAAACGAAATGAACAAACCGGGCATCTGAACCGGGCCTTTCAGGATTCCAACGCGTGCAGGTGGCACGTTATGTTCAACGCCGTCACCACCCAGTGACGATCACCCGTATGCTCGTTAAGCCACTCGCGAACAACGCTCACAGAACCGTTGTCTATCACGAACCTGCCCGGCCGGGAGTCTCGTGTGCCCATCACCTGACTGAGGAACGCCTGCAAAGGACCCGCGTGGGCTACAACCACGGTTGATTGACCGGCAAGACCGCCCACAAGTTCATGTACCGTTCTTGCGGATTGTTCTGAAAACTCCCGCCATGATTGACCGCCAAGCGGTCTGAATGTTTCCCGTTGCGTCTCATACGCCTCGATGTCTCCCGGAAACTTCTGCGCGATCTCAGTTCTCGAAAGCCCTTCCCAGCGCCCGAAGGAACGTTCCCGAAGGCGCGGGGTCGTCTCCAGTGGAACACCTGCGACGCGAGCTATCTCCTCCGCCGTTTCCTTCGCACGGCTCAAATCACTTGACACAACCCGCCTGATACCCGCGCCGCCGAACATACCGGACGCGGAGAACGCGCGCGCCACCGCCGCGGCCTGCGCGCGACCGCGAGCATTAAGGGGAATGTCCGTAACGCCCTGCCACCTCCGCTCCACATTCCACTCAGTCTGGCCGTGCCTCACCAGATAAACAACCGAAGATCCCAACACCGTTCACCCCAGTCCCAGCTGGTCGTTAATAGCCCTCTGATAGGTTTCTACCCGGCAGTTCGCAACATCCTCAAAGCGAACGCATTCACCTCGGACCGAGGACTCCACGACACTGTAACATGCAGCGACATCGCGCAATCCTTCAATCCCGCTCGTTTCCGGAGAACGCCCCTCACGTATTGACCGAAAGAACTCATGGAGTTCCAGTGCAAACGCATCCGTAACGCCTCGCGGAAACCACTCCTCCTGGATTCCTTTCGGGGCACTCCGAACGAAAAGATCCTCCAGAACGCGGACACCTTCGCGTTCGCTGATCAGTTTTCCTTCCTTGATGCATCCGAGGTCACCGAATAACGCGGTCCCACCCGGAAGCGACGCGGGTTCCCCGTGCGTCGCCCATGACATGCTGAATGTTCCTATAGCTCCGTTCGTGAACACGGCCGTGGCGAAAGCAGTATCCTCGACGTCGCAGTCAGTATGCGCGATTATGTGACCGGCATCGTCTCTTGTCGTCCGGAACGGCTCGAGTGTTCGCGTTATCCCCGAGACGGTGTCGAACTCCCCGCAGACGTACCTCACCTTGTCGAACAGGTGCGAACCAATATCCATCAGGATTCCCGACCCGGTTTCCAACTTGTGGTGCCGCCACGGGGTTCTGCCCACGATTTTGTCTGGTGACCACACCGATCCCAGGCTCACGTGCGCCACCATATCGAGCTTTCCGATGTACCCGTTGTCCAGGGCCCAGCGGGCAGATCTCGTCTCCCTTTTGTAGCGCAGGCTTTCCGCAACACCCAGCGACAGACCTCGTTCGTGCGCGATTTCGCAGAGTTTCCGTGCCGCACGGACCGTGATAGCAAACGGCTTTTCAATAAGAACGTGCTTCCCGGCGGTAAGCGCGGCGCATCCAATTGTGTGGTGAACTCCTACCGACGCGAGAATTATCACCGCGTCGACGTCGGGTGACACGACGGCTTTCCTCCAATCATTGCACAGCTCGGCCGGCAACCCTGGATGAAGGTCAGTGACATACACATCGCGAATGTTCAGCGGATCATCGCGCCAAGGCACGATGGGAGGAAGTGGCGGCGGGGCATCTCCCCGCTTGTTATATCGAGCGGCGTTTTCGAGATTGCGCGAACACAGAAGAGTCACCCGGACGTCGTCAAGGCCTGATTGCTGAAGTATCCTGATACCGTTCAAATGCGCGGACGTAATTCCGCCGCACCCGACGATCGCAACCCGAATCGCTCCACTCACGGCATGGTCTCCCGGCCCAGGGTGTGGGCGCGACATCCCGCCAGATAACACCGAGACGAGCGAGGCGGAGTTGGCGGGTAACAAGACAATCCGCGCACGCGACGTTCCTTCCGAATCTTGTCTCCGACGACTCTACGCCGCAACAGCAAATTGCCGGACAGACTGCGTTGTCCGCCGCACGCGAATTCCGGAATGTTCCAACCGCACGAAACGGTCTGGCCTCTTCGTCCTTCTTACCAAAAGTACGGCGGCACCGGCGACTGAACAAGCAACAACACGCCGAAAGGCGTGGCAGTCAGGGCGTCGGTCCTCCGCCGAAGGTATATTTCTCATGCCTTCCCCCGTTCCGCAGGTGGTTCGAATGTCAACGCGGGCACTTTTCTACGATTTGATGTGGAAATCCGGTTTGTTGGCGGGGAGTCCTTTCCTTCTGTTCGCCTGGGCAACCGACAGATATGATTTGCGGGACCGTTTGTTTCCCAGACCCCTCGACCTCCCCCCGCCTTTCTGGATGTGGCACGGCGCTTCGGCGGGAGAGGTCCGCGGATTGAGGGTGCTCTGGGAACACTTCGGGGGTGTCGCGAGTGCTGATGCACATCTCTCGTGTTCGCGCTCAGGGATAGCCATGTGGTCACAACTTGGAATCGGGCGTGAACGCCTCCGGTTGTTCCCCCCTGATACTAAATCGTCCTGGGCATCGTTATGCCGAAACGGATACCCAGCGCTGGTAATCGTGAGCGAGACAGAGCTGTGGCCTGGCTTGTTTCGCGCAATGGTCCAACGCCGGGTGCCTGTCGTACTGGTGAGCGCGCGCGTCTCGCAACGAACCACGGCGCTGATGAAAGCGAGCCGGCTTCTGGCAGACATCGCGCCGGCATTATTTGTCTGTGCGCAGACATGCGACGACGCTGCACGGTTCGCCGCACTGGGGGTTCCCGGCGGGCAGATCGCCATCTGCGGATCTCTCAAATGGTGCAACGGGAGCTTGGCAAACCGTCCGGACGCCCGGGCGGTGATGGGGATGGATGGAAATGACCGGGTGGTTCTGTTCGGCTCGATGCACCGCGAAGAAATGTCTCACGTTGTGTCTGCGATCGAACAGACCCGACTCGCGGGTGTTTCGCCCCGTTTTGTCGTTGCGCCCCGTAACGCGACTGATTACGATTATGCAGACGCTATCTTGAAACGCGAAGGCTTACGCCCGCTGCGGTTGTCGAGTCTGACTCACACCCGGATTTCAGCACCGGGGTCCGTGCTTCTTGTTGACAAAATGGGAGTCCTCGCGCAGCTTTATGCCGGGGCCGATATCGCCGTAATAGGTGGGTCGTGGGCCCCTCTGGGTGGACACAACCCGTTTGAAGCGGCGGCGTACGGCTTGCCCGTTCTGTACGGGCCACATATGAAACAGGCGGGATGCGATCTGCTCGAGGTAAGTGGTCAGGCCACGCGGGCCCATGACGGCAAGATGGCGGGCGCAATCATCTGCGACATTCTCCGCAATTACCCCGGACCATTCCAGAGTACAATTCCGGACGCGCTGGCTGCGACCGTGGAGGCGATGGCCAAATGGCGACTCCCGAGCAGGTCAAAAGCACAGGATTGACAGAGGTGCCAAAGTGAGACGGATCGACGAATGGCTTCTGAACCCGCCCCGTACGAAGCTGGGGAAGTCCTTTATGAACGGATTGGCGGCGGCTTCCAGGGTGTACACCGCGGGAGTGAGGGCTCGTTCCTGGGCTTACCGAAGTGGCGTATTCCGAAAAACTACTTTGAACACACCGGTCATATCCATAGGCAATATCACGGTGGGCGGCACCGGAAAAACACCTCTCGCCCAGTTCATCGCTCGGCATTTCCTGGACACGGGGCGCAAGCCTGTGATCGTCAGCCGTGGCTATCGCAAAGAAGGCGCCATGCTGGCCGTTGTTTCCGACGGGAAGCGCCTGATGCTTTCGCCTCGAAGATCAGGGGATGAGCCGTACCTTCTCGCCCGAAATTTGCCCGGCGTACCGGTAGTTGTAAGCCCAAACAGAGCCCTGGCGGGCTTTGTTGCGGTCAGCAGGTTCGCCCCCGATGTGGTAATCATGGACGATGCATTCCAGCACATGAAACTGGAGAGGAACCTTGATATCGTGCTGGTGGATGCCGTCAACCCGTTTGGTAACGACAAAACGCTTCCCGGGGGGACCCTCCGGGAACCACCCCCGCATCTCGCGCGCGCGGATGTAATCGTCGTGTCGCGTTCAGACCAGACAGACAGGCTGCCCGAACTGCGGGAGCGTTTGAGATCTCTGAACCCATCGGCTCCGGTATTCCTGGGTGTCCACGCACCGGAGGGGATACTGGCTCACGCCACTGGGGATTCCCTTGACCTGGAAATCCTCAGAAATGCGCGCGTGTTGGCCGTTTCAAGTATCGGAAATCCGTGGTCATTTGCCGAGTCAGTAAGGACACTAGGGGCACAGGTACTAGATCACCTCAGGTTCCCAAACCATGCGAAATACAGGCACCGCGCGCTGTCGCAAATCGCGAACGTGGCACGCCAGCTTCGCTGTGAAGCGATTATTACGACGGAAAAGGATGCGGTTCGTCTCCCTTCGCGTATCGATTTCGGATGCCCGGTATGGGTCCTTTCGATCCGTTTCACGATCGTGGAGGGGGCGGCGTCCTTCTTCGATCTGTTGGATGCGCTCGTAATGCACCGCGAAACGATCGGAAAGAACGGGCAGGCGTAATGCTTCGACTTGTCAATCACGATACTCTGAACGCGATAATGCGTCGGTTGTCACTGGCGCCGGTCGTATCTTCCCACCCGCTCACTGCACCCGCGAACCGTACAGGTTCGCGGATGCTGGTTCTCGAATCCGGTGAACGTTGGGCCATCAAATTCGACGACGACCCGTCGTCGGATGGACAGGGATGGTGGCGCGAATACGTAGGATGGCGGCGAGCTCGCCGTGCGGGAGTTCCGTGCGCGGAAGAAGTGATTGTGCTGCCGCCCGAAGAGCCATGGAACTGCGGTGTGTGCTGCGTGAAGCAAATCCCCGGAGTTACGGGCGATCTCATGTTGAACTCGACCCCCTCGCTGCTGCCCATGGCTTTGCGCTCGGTCGGCAAAGCCATGGCCGAGTGGCACAAAGCGAAAACCCTCGCGCCAGAGGAGCTTTTCACTCCTTTTTTCGACCACCTCGTTTCCAGAGACAGGTTCGCTCAATCGTTTGAAGCACGCACAGTCCAGCTGGCGGAAAGCGGCCTTGTTTCACAGCCGTTGAGAGCTCGGCTCATCTTTTTCCTCGACCAGAACCTCCACAGGTTCGACGAAAACACGCTGGTCCCCATTCATGGCGACGCAAATATCGCGAACATGCTTTTCGACCGGTCTGCCGGAGCGCTATCGGGCCTGTTGGACTTCGAAACGCTCAGTGTAGGCCCCGCCCGGTACGACCTTGCACCGTTATACGGGGCAATGAGTTGCGCGTATTACACGAAACGGACCTTCGTGAACGATCCCGACTGGATGTTCCTCTGGGAAGGGTACACAGGCACGATCGAGTTCCGTCCGGAAGATCGGCTGGAACTCACGCTCTACACACTGGATGCGTTGCTTCATGCGCCCTTCGTTCCCGATTATTGGTATTCCGTGTTTGCGTCACTGGTTCTTGACGGCATTGCGTAACCCCCTCCTTCCGCCACTACCCCCGTCTCACCTGTAACACTCAGCGTGTCTGCAAAACTTCATCGTTTTTTTACACTCGCGAAACGCCGCCGTGATTTCGCGGAAACACGCCGTGGCTATCGTCAATAAGGGGCGGGTGGCACAGGTGAAATGCCCCATGCAGCATAGGTTCGGCGAGGTTCTGTTTCTGATTTGGAGGTTCGGATGAACAGGCGGCTCATGGCAATCCTTACGCTACTCCTCGCGATCGTCCCTCCCGCATTTGCAGAGGGTTCTGCGGGTATCGACTCGGGCGACACTGCCTGGATGCTCACGTCCACAGCTCTCGTTCTGTTCATGACGCCCGGTCTGGCGTTGTTCTACGGCGGAATGGTGCGCAGCAAGAATGTGCTCGGAACGATCATGCACAGCGTGTTTGCAATGGGACTCGTGGGAATCCACTGGGTGGTCATAGGGTACTCGCTATCGTTCTCACAGGGCAACTCGTTCATCGGTGGGTTCGGCCACGCCTTTCTCAACGGGGTCGGAGTGGAACCGATGGGAACCATACCCCACCTCGCGTTCGTAGCTTTCCAGGGAATGTTCGCCATAATCACCCCCGCCCTCATCACCGGTGCGTTTGCGGAACGCATGAAATTCCGCGCCTACATCGTGTTCGTTCTCCTTTGGACTACCGTTGTGTACGCACCGGTCTGCCACTGGGTGTGGGCATCGGACGGGTGGTTGTTCAAGCTGGGCGCTCTCGACTTTGCCGGAGGGACGGTTGTCCACATGAGTTCGGGCTTCTCTGCGCTTGTAGCGGCCATTTACATCGGCAGGAGAGCTGGATACCCGAAAGACCAGATCCTTCCCAACAGCCTCATCTGGACGGTGCTGGGAGCCGGAATGCTCTGGTTCGGCTGGTTTGGTTTCAACGGCGGCAGTGCTCTCGCAAGCGGCGCGCTTGCCACGCTGGCGTTTGTAACCACGCAGATTGCTGCTGCGGCTGCCGCAATGGCCTGGGCATTGGCGGAACGAATTCGGACGGGGAAGGTGACCGTGCTGGGAGTCGCTTCCGGGATGGTCGCGGGATTGGTGGCGGTCACGCCCGCATCCGGATTTGTGGGCCCGATGGCGGCGCTCGCAATCGGGCTCGCCGCGGGTGTGATCTGTTACTGGGCCATCTGCCTCAAACCGCGATTCGGGTACGACGACTCCCTGGACGTGTTTGGCGTGCACGGCGTCGGTGGAACCCTTGGCGCGTTGCTGACCGGAGTCTTCGCGAGCACGTACTGGAATGCGAATGGAAAAGACGGCTTGTTCCTGGGCAACGTCGATCCGCTCCTGATCCAGGCGCTGAGCGTGGCGGCGACTGCTGCCTATGCAGCGGCGGCGACGTGGATTATCTTGAAACTGATAGATATCGCCGGCGGTGTGCGCGTTTCCGAGGCGGAAGAGCGCGAGGGCCTTGATCTGACGCAGCACGGGGAAACCGCGTATCACCTGTAATGCACGCGCCAGATGCAGAAAAACTCAGGAAAGAAAGATTGTGAAGAAGGTAGAGGCATTCATCCGGCCGCATCTGGTCGAGGACGTCCGCACCGCGCTGACGGATGTCGGTGTGAAGGGCCTGTCGGTTCTCGAGGCTCGCGGGTTTGGCCATCAACGTGGGCACACCGAGTTCTATCGCGGTGCGGAGTATCAGGTTCTGTTTGTCAACAAAGTCAAGATTGAAGCAGTCGTTCAGGACGACCAGATCGACCCGGTCGTAAATGCACTCTTGCGGGTAGCGCGTACGGGAAAGGTTGGCGACGGAAAGATATTCATCTCCACGATTGATGACGCAATCAGAATCCGCACCGGCGAGTCGGGAAACGCCGCCCTGTAATGTTTGAATCTGGCGCACGCGGCGAACACGCGGAGTGACTTACGCTGTTTTCGCCGCGTTTCTTTTTTCGCACCCTGTCGTCCATCAGTTCGAAGTCTGCCGTTTGCCGCGAATCTGCTCCTCCAAGCGGTCGATATACCGCTCGATTTGTCCGCAGACGAGATGCGCGAGCGCGATGTCGCGGGCACTCACGCTACTCCGTTCTATGGCTCGCCGCAGGCTGCGTTCAAAACCGACCTCTCCCCGCCGGTGACGAAAGCCTGTCCGTGCTGTCAGACGCGCGATTCTCTCTGAAATTGCCGCGATTTCCGGGTATGACACCCCGCTCGCCTGCACCTCCTCATCCCCCGCCGTCACTACCGCGTAGAAACACTCGTACGCAACAACCATAACCGCATGGGAAAGGTTCAAAGACGGATAGGCAGAGGCTGTCGGTATGTGAACACCCATCTGGCACAATGCCAGTTCGTCGTTCGAAAGCCCCTTGTCTTCCCGTCCAAACACGAGGGCCACCTCCCCTTTGGAGAGCATCCCGGGCAAGTGTTCCGCCAGCTTGCGCGGAGGCAGGAGAGGGCCCCGTCCTCTTCCCATTCGGTGCGTCGTGCCAACCACGGTCGTCGATCCGCACAACGCTTCTGCCAGGTTCCGCTCTTCGGTCGCGTGCTCCAGAACGGAGCGCGACCCGCAGGCGAAAGTCCACGCTTCATCGGACTCCCGCCAGTGCGGAACAGGGTTGACCAGGTGCAGTCTGGAAAGGCCGCATACTGTCATCGCGCGTGCCACCGACCCAATGTTCCCCGGGTACTTCGATTCAACCAGCACCACGCGGATACGTCGCAACACCTCCGCATGGCGGGTTGTCACGGAGGGGAGATCGGGGGATAGAAAGTGCGCAGACATTCGAGCGCCGTCTTCCAGGGAAAGGCCTTTTGCGGAATCACAGGGAAAGGCTCACACCCGCGTCGTGATACTATTTCTCCCGATCAATCTCTGCGGGTGGGCATGTCAGAAATCGTAACCGAAAGACCAGTAATACCTCGCGCTGCCCATCGTTTCTCTCAGGTCCGTCCGCCACGCCACGTCCATTCTTAGAACGAGCACGCCGAGGTTGATCCGCATCCCGTAGCCGTATCCGCCGAGGGGACCCTGCGCATGACGGGCTATGTTCGGGTCGCTGGGTTGCGTCGGGTCTTCCCACGTCCTGCCGACATCCAGGAATACGACGCCGCCGACGTTGCTGAGCACAAAGTTGAGTGGGCCTGTTGCAAGGAAATAGATCAGGGGAAAGCGGTACTCAGCATTCAGAATCGCGAAACTCCGGCCCCTCAACTCGTAGTAATTGGTGCCCCGCAGCGGGAACACAAACTGCGAAAATGCGTCGTTCACCAGTTGGCTGGATTGCACGTTCTCGTAATCGTAGTTGATCCAGTAAGGAAGGCCACCAACATAGAACAGAGGTGCATTTTGCGCATGCGTCGCGAAGCTTCGTCCTCCGGACCCGCGCAGCGCAAAGGAAGTGTTCTTACTCACGCGCCAGTAGCGCCTCACGTCCGCCGTCACTACGCCGAACGGAGCAGTATTGGCGCGCGGCGGCGCGGCAAAAACCGTCATCCGCCAGCGTTGCCCTACCACCGGACCAAACATGTTCCACAATGCGTTGTCGTGCACGAACGCAACACGTGTCAACAGAGCCTCAATACTTGCTTCCTGAGACGCCGCGATGCCGGTGCCGTAGCTGAGGTAGTCGTAAAGCACGCTCTGCTTCGCATTCACATAGTCTATGCCCGCTTCGAACCTGCGGAACTGGCTCGTCGGGCGTGACGCGTAAACGCCGGTGGAGATCTCTCGGCTTTCTACCAGGCCGGATTCAACGATCCCGCCGTAATAATCCACGCTCTGGAAAGGATACCATGTCCGTTGTTGCTGGAAATATGCGGCGTAGTCCGTCCGCCTTCTCAGGTACTGATAAAACACGCCGTAATCGCTGTCTCGGAGGTCACGGTAAAGACTCGTGTTGAACTGGAGCTGGTGAAATCCCATCAGATCGCTCGCCGTGACGTAGAGCTGCCCGCCGACTCCACCGAGAGTCGAGTAATTGGCTTGTCCGCTTACGTTGTCTACCTGGAGCTGGCTTCGGTAAGGCTTTGGCACGAAGCCACCGCGCGCGGAATCTGCCCGCGTAAAAGCCAGGATATCGAGCGCGGGAGAACTGAAAGGACTGGTGCGAGGCCCTATCGAAAATCCGGCAGTGGAATCAGGCGACGTCGCCGATTGCGTGCTCGTCGCGAGGTGGCGATGGCGGCTGCTGTAGGAGATCTTACCTTCGCGCAGGAAATACGCCGGCCGAAGCGGTTCCTCGCGAAGGCTGTCCAGGGGATTCCTGATGACAAATACGTCCCACCCTCCCTTGTTGAAGCCAGAGAAGGCGATCTTGTCACCTCTGCGATTCCAGGACGGAGCGAACGCTCCCGTGAGGATGTTCGTCAAAGGACGGGTCGCACTGTCGATACTTCCTTCACCGCTATCGAGCGCTGCAACATACAGGTTGAAAATGCCGTTGCGATCGGACACGAACGCGATGTGATTCCCTTCAGGCCCCCATACCGGCGAAAGATCGTCGGAGGGGTCCGCCGTCAGGCGGCGCATCGCGCGTGTCTCGACGTCCATCACGTACACATCCGATGTCTGGTACAACAATTGTGCTGAGACATCGCTCACGTCGGGTGCTCGATCGGAAGCAAACAGGATTCTCCGGCCGTCCGGCGACCATTTTGGATCCGTCTCGTCAAAATAATCGTCTGTCAGTCGGTCTATCGACCGGTCCGAAAGCCGAAGTGTGTAGATGTCCGATTTCCCATCCCGCACGCCAACAAATACAATCGTGCTTCCGTCCGGAGACCAGTCGGGCGAAAACATGCCGTCGAATCCGAAATCGAACGTATCGAGCCTGCGTCCGTTGCGCGCGTCCACGATGTAAAGCTTGTCTCCCGACGTAGCCTTTGCTGCAAACGCTATCCGTTGCGCGTCTGGAGACCACGCAATCCCGGCCCGTTGCCAGTGCATTTCCTCAAAGGACCCGGAAGTTTCACCGGTAACGACTTTCCAGAGCACCTTTCCGTCGATAGCCGACATCACGTAGATGCTTGTGTAGTAATCCCTGCCCGTCAAATATGCGATCTTGTCGCCGAACGGCGAGAATGAGGGGTTCCGGTTGAAGTAAGAGTTGTCTTTGGTGTGGTCTGTCAGCGACTGCCCGATATCCTCTGGCTCGTCCCGATCCACGATCTCCGGCCAGTACACCTTTTTGAGGTCCTTTTCCCACCGTTTTCCAAAATCCTCCAGCTCAACCCCCAGAACGGCTTGAACCGTCGGACCGAAGCGAGAAAAGGAGCGAAGCCGGTTTAGGATCTGCGCCACCTTGTCCGGCCCGTACACCTCAGCGATGTAATACATGATCGACTGGCCGCCTTTGTAGGCGAAGTAACCGTCGAGCTGCAGGTAGTCGTTGATGACTGCATCCCGCATCCACATGTCGCTCTCTGAAGTCCACGGCGACGACTCGTACTCTGCAAGACCTTCGATGAACCAGAGAGGGATGTCGCTCTGCTGCACACCGGTCAGAATGTCTCGCCCGTATAACATATCGTGCACGACCGCGTGTACGAGCTCGTGGTGGAGGACATGGCGAAACTGCGGGTACGATCCGGTGAACGGAACGGCAACACGGTTCTTCAGGAATTCCGTGAACCCGCCCACACCCTCACCAATCAATGAGGGTGTGATGTGCGTCTGCGAAAACTGACCCTGGGACCGATACAACACGATCGGAACCCGATTCCGCAGCCGGTAGTCAAAGCTCGCGCTGATCTGCGAATACGCTTCTTCCGCTATGGTCGTAGCGATTCTCGCAATCGCGTCCATGCCCTCGTAAAAGTAGATGTCAAAATGAGGCGTCTGGACATAGTGCCAGTTTCCCGTGGCGGATGTGGGCTTGTTGCGACCGAATTCGCCCACCTGAGCATGCGCGGGGGAACACATAAGGCAAAACACGGTTGTGCAAGCGAGCAGCGATTTCATCGCTGGCGTTGCAAACCTGGTGGTATCCTTCACAACATCGCTCATTCTACAAATCCAGCCCGAAAACGGTCCGCAATTCCCAAAACCACCGATTCCAAAACCACCCGCGTCATCGCAACGACGCGGCAACCGGGTCGAAGAAATAGACCTCTCCGGCCAGCGACTGCCGAATCGACACCCCCATTGCGTCCTGCAACGAACTCTGGATCACCGTTTCCAGCACATTTGAGCGCTTCGGCATTGTCACGAGTTCGACTTCGCCGCGCAGACGGGCCATCCGGGCGGCCGTCCGGATAGCTTCATCCAGACCACCCAGTTTGTCGACGAGGCCGATGCTGACGGCGTTCGCTGCAGTGTAAATCCTGCCCTGACCGATGGAATCCACTGAGGCGGCTTCCATACCGCGACCTGCGGCAACCCTGTTCACAAATACGTCGTAGACTTCACGAACGTTTTCGGCCACTCGCCGACGCTGCTCCGGCGTTCGCGATGCGAGGGAAGAATTGATGGCCGCGTTGTCTCCCCTCGTGAGAAGCTCAACATCAATTCCGAGCCGGCGTGCCAGCCTCTCAACAACCATCTTGCCGTCAAACACGCCTATGCTGCCAACGACGGCACCCGGGTTCGAAATGATCGTATCTGCGCGACACGCGATGTAATACCCGCCCGAAGCAGCCAGATCGCCCACACTTACGACGACAGGCTTGTCGGTTTCCCACAGAAGCTGTACCTCACGCCATATCATGTCGCTGCCGAGGGCCAGTCCCCCCGGAGAATCGATCCGGAAGACCACTGCCTTGATGGCATCGTCTTCCCGGGCCTGTTTGAGCGCCTTCGCAATTGTCTCGGCACCCATCATCTGGGTTCCGGAAAAGAAATCCTCCCCGCTCGTACCGTTCACAATCTGGCCGGACGCGAAGATGACCGCCAGCTTCGGGCGCGGGCCCCACGTCTCATCATATAAACGACGATGAGCGAGGTTTATTTTCCCGGATACTCTTCCCTCTCTCGACCTC
>Ga0116176_10001370_pt1 | contig 19241 bp, 19 predicted proteins | sample AD_STIC08_MetaG_FD_89803 | JGI IMG/M metagenome (GOLD analysis project Ga0116176, IMG submission 89803) | Active sludge microbial communities of municipal wastewater-treating anaerobic digesters from USA - AD_STIC08_MetaG | ecosystem: Engineered > Bioreactor > Anaerobic > Digestate | place: USA...
CGTGCAGCGCCGGTGCGACGAGGCCTTCGTGGAACATGCGCAGGCGGGTCTCGTCGAAGCGGAAGTCCGCGAACTCGACGATGTCGCCGCCGGAGGCGAACTGGCCGCCGGCGCCGCACACCACCACGGCGCGCGGCGCGGCCTCGGGCGGCAGCGCCTGCAGGCGCTCGAACTGCGCACGCAGCGCGCGCCACATGCCGATGTCGATGGCGTTGAGCTTGCCGTCGTTGCACAGGGTCAGGCGCGCGACGCCGTCGACGGCGTCGTCGAACGTGACGGTTCCGGCCATGGCGCGCTCAGTCGAGCTTCGCGCCCGAGGCCTTGACCACCTCGGCCCAGCGGGCGATCTCGCCGTGCACGAACCTGCCGAAGTCCTCGCCCCACAGGTTGGGCTGCTCGGCGCCCAGGCCGTTCCAGGTCTTGACCAGTTCGTCGGACGCGAGCGCCTTGTGCATCTCCTCGCGCATGCGGTCCACCGCCTCCTTCGGCGTGCCCTTGGGCGCCCACAGGCCGTACCAGGTCGCGACCTGGTAGGTCGGCACGCCGCCTTCGGTCGAGGTGGGGATGTCGGCAAAGCCCGGGGCGCGCTTGGTCGAGGCCACCGCCAGCGCCTTGATGCGGCCGCCCTTGATGTGCACGGCCGACGAGCCCAGGCCGTCGAACATCAGGTCGACCTGCCCGGCCACCAGGTCCTGCAGCGCCGGGCCCGCGCCGCGGTAGGGAATGTGCGTGATGAAGGTCTTGGTCTGCAGCTTGAACAGCTCGCCGGCCAGGTGGTGCGAGGTGCCGTTGCCGGCCGAGCCGTAGTTCAGCTTGCCCGGGTTCCTGCGCGCGTAGTCGAGCAGGCCCTTCAGGTCGCTGACCGGCACGCGCGCCGGGTTGACCACGACGACCTGCGGCACGCTGGAGATCAGGCCCACGGGCACGAAGTCGCTCTCGAGGTGGTAGTCGAGCTTCGGGTACATCGACGGCGCGATCGTGTGGTGCACCGCGCCCATGAAGAAGGTGTAGCCGTCGGGCGCCGCCTTGGCGGCGAGGGTCGCGCCGACGTTGCCGCCGGCGCCGCCCTTGTTGTCGATCACGAACTGCTTGACGACGTTCTTCGACATCGCGGCGAACAGCGGCCGGGCGAAGGCGTCGGTGCCGCCGCCGGCCGGGAAGGGCACGACGATGGTCACCGGCTTGGTCGGCCAGGCCTGCGCGAGCGCGGCGCCGGCCATCCAGGGGGCGGCCAGCGCGAGCAGCGTACGGCCCAGCAGGGCACGGCGTCGGGTGGGGGTGGGGCGGTTCATGGTGTCTCCGGTGGGTGTCGGTCGTGTCGTCAGATCAGGTTCGAGACCGCGCGCGCGCAGGCGACCTCGCCTTCGGTGAATTTCTCGTGGTGGGCCTCGACGCGGTCGAGGTCGTAGAGGTAGTTGACCATCAGGCCGAAGGACTGGCGCACGCCCTTGGCCGACAGGTCGCCCAGCGGGTTCAGGCGTTCGAGCCGCGCGCCGTTGTCGAGATGGAAGCGCGCCACCGGGTCGCCGCCCGGTGTGGGGCTGACCATCGCCAGGTAGACGGCGCCCAGGCGCAGCAGCGCCTGCATCGCCGGCTCGGGCAGCGCGCGCAGCGCGGCCGCCTGAGTCAGCGGGTCGAGCTCGCCGCCGCCGGCGTCGAGCAGCGTCTGCCGTGACAGCGCCAGGCGTTCGGCGCGCGGCCGGGGCATGCCCTCGCAGGCGGCGCCGGCGCGCAGCCATTTCGCGAAGCCCGGGATCGGCGACAGCGTGCAGAACGTGCGCAGCTGCGGCAGCTCGCGCTTGAGCTCCTCGGCCACGCGCTTGATCAGGAAGTTGCCCAGCGACACGCCCTTGAGCCCGGGCTGGCAGTTGCTGATCGAATAGAACGCCGCGACCTTGAACGGGCCCGCCGCCGAGGGCCGCGAAGCCTTGCCGATCAGCGGCGCGATCGCCGCCGGCATCTCGGGCAGCAAGGCCACCTCGACGAAGATCAGCGGCTCGCGCGGCAGCTGCGGGTGGAAGAAGGCGAAGCAGCGGCGGTCGGGCTGTAGGCGGCGGCGCAGGTCGTCCCAGCCGTCGATCTCGTGCACCGCCTCGTGGTGGATGATCTGTTCGAGCAGCTGCGCCGGCGAGTTCCAGTCGACGCGCTGCAGCTGCAGGAAGCCCGGGTTGAACCAGCTCGACAGCAGGTGCAGGAAGTCGGCCTCGACCGCCTCCAGCTCGGGCTGCCGGGCGACGCGGGCGAGCAGCGCACGGCGCATCGCGACGATGCTCGCCGTGCCGCCGGGGGTGCGGTTGATGCGGCGCAGCAGCTCCTGCCGCGGCGGCTCGGCGCTGCGCGTGAGCGCCAGCAGGTTGTGCGCGTCGGGCCGCTCGGCATAGGCGCGGGCGCTGGCGAGCACGCGCTGCGGGTCGGGGCTGAAGTCGTGCGCCAGGCGCTCGAAGAAGCTCGTGCGCTGCTCGTCGGGCAGGTCCGAGAAGCGCGCCACCAGGTCGCGGGCGATGCCCAGGCTGTTGGCCTCGCCGCGCTCGGACAGCAGCCGCCGGCAGTCGCCCAGCAGGCTGCGCAGGGCGCGGTCCTGGCCCACCTTGCGGGCCGCGGTCTTGAGTTCATCCAGCATCGGGGGCGGCTCCTCGGCGGCGCTCGTCGTCGCGCAGCGCCTTGAGCGCAGCGAGCTGCGCCATCAGGTGGTCGTGCATGATCCGGCGCGCCGCGTCGGCGTCGCGGCGCTCGATCGCCTCGATCAGCGCGCGGTGCTCGCCGATGGATTCGGCCAGGCGCCCGGGCCAGTGCAGCTGGCGGCCGCGCAGCAGGCGTACGAAGCGGCGCAGCTCGTTCGTGGCGCGGTCGAGCCAGCGGTTCGCGGCCAGGGCCTGGACGCGCGAGTGGAAGGCATGGTTCGCGCGGTAGTAGCCGTCGACGTCTGCGGCCGCGGCATGGGTCTCGAGCGCCTCGTGCAGGCGGCGCAGCCCGGCCAGGTCGGCGGGGCTCGCCTTGCACACGGCCTCGTAGGCGCAGCGCCCTTCGAGCAGCGCCATCACCGGGAAGAGGTCGTCGGCGTCGTCCTCCGACAGTTCCGCCACCCGGCAGCCCTGGCGAGGCACCGGTGTCACCAGGCCTTCGGCGGCCAGCACCTTCAGCGCCTCGCGCAGCGGCGTGCGGCTGATCTGCCAGTCGTGCGCCAGCGCCAGTTCGTCGACCCAGGCCCCCGGCGCCAGCTGGCGCTCGAAGATCATGTGGCGCAACCGGGTCGCCACTTCTTCGTGCAGCGAGGCGGGGCGCAGCGGGGTCGCGTCGAGCATGGGGCAGGGGGCGGTTCGGGCGGGCCGGGGCGCTGCGCGAGCGCTCGGGTGGAGTGAGGGTGCCATGCCAGTCTGCCCGCCATAATTCATAATTACAAGCCTGGGAAAACGCCTGGATGGCGTCCGGGCGGAGCGCCGCGACCCCGCTCCGCCGGGGTGTTCGACACCCTCCATCGGCGCCTGAAAAGGAAACGGCCCCGCCTGGGCGGGGCCGTCCCTCTGCGTCCGGATGCGGCCGATGGCGGCCGCCGTTTCGTTCAGCGCGAAACGATCAGCGAGCGCTCGCCGAACCAGCCGCCGGTGGCGCCGCCGTTCAGGCGGGCGCGCACCTGGGCGCGGTACAGGCCGGCGGGCAGCGTCGTCGGCACGACCGCAGAAATCGCGTTCGTGTTCCAGTTGTCGAAGCCGAGCGTGCCGTTGGCGCCGCAGAAGGCATCGGCGTTGCCGACCGTCGGGGCCAGCACGGTGGCCGCGCCGGCCGCGCTGATCAGGACGATGTCGACGTCGACCCAGGCGCTGTTGTTGCCCGCCGGGGCATTGACCGAGCATTCGGACGAGAAGGTCACGATGTTGCGGCCGCCGGCCAGCTTGGCGAAGAAGGGCGTGGTCATGCCCGGAACGACGACCTGGGCCGCACCGGCGAAGGTCCAGTTCGCCGGCGCCGTGACGGCGGCGACGCTCTGGGCCGATGCGCCGGTGGCGACCAGCAGGGTGGCGGCGCCGGCCAGGACGGTGCGACGGAAAGCGGTGGTGAAGTGGCTCATGGAAATCTCCAGTGGGAAGGAACCGAGGGCTGAGGCAGGGCGGCACCACCCAGCCCGAAAGGTGGTGCCGTGGGGAATCCGGGGCATGGCGCTGCCGACGCGGCGCGCCGTGGCGGCCGCAGGGGCAGGTCATCGGGGGCGGCTCAGGCCGCGATCAGGTCCGGCGTCGTCGTCGGAGGCGGGGCCGGGCGCGGGTCGTGCGGGAGGCGTTCATGGCGTCACTCCGAGGTGCCGGCCTGCACGTTGGCCTCGCCCGCGCGGGCCATCTCGCGCAGTTCGTCGAGACGGCGCCGGGCCTCGGCCTGCATCGCGCCGCTGGGCAGGTACAGGGCCGCTTCGAGCGCCGAACGCGTCGCCGCGGCGTCGCCCTGGTGCGACTCGAGGTAGGTCTCGAAGGCGACCAGGCGCACCGCCTCGGACGCGTCGGTCTCGTACAGCGTCCTGAGCATCGCGTCGGACACCGGCACGCCGTCGTTGCGCGCCTGCATCAGGCCGTTCAGGCGGTCGCTCTCGGTGCCGCGCTGGATCGCCTGCAGCACCTGCTCGGCCTGGGCCGGGGCGACGCGCGGCGGCGCTTCGCAGTCGGTCGCGGCGGAGGCCGAGGCGGTCGACACCGAGGCCGTGCCGGCGGGCCGCGCACCGGCGCGTTCGCGCACGTCGGTCCAGCCGCTCTGCGCGGCGATCTGCTCGAGCACCCATTCGAGCGGCTGCTGTTCGACGCGCAAGGTCACGAAGCCGTCGCTGGACACGACGATGGTCGTCGGGTTCGCATCCTGGCGGTCGGCGACCGGGGTGCGGGCGACGGCCGGCGCCTGGGCCCGCACCGCCGGCGTGGCCGGTGCCGAGGCCGGCAGGTGCATCAGCCAGCCCGCGGCGCAGGACGCGATCGCGGTGGCGGCGTAGCCCATCGGTTGGCGGAAGTTCATCTCGGGGTCCTCGGTGTCTGTGGACTGCGGCGAACGGGTTCGCGATGACTTCACTGTAGGTGCGACCCGGCCAGGGCTCCTCCCCTCGCCGTTGGAGCGCGGGGCCCGGTTTTCTCCAAGAGCTAGGGGGAGCGGTGCGCAGGCCCCCACCCGTTCGGGCGGGCTACAGTGGGCCCATGCCGACGCCCTCGATCCCCACCGCCCTCGCGCTGCCGGCGGACGCCGACGGCGTGCTGCAGCTCGCGGCCCGCAGCCTGTTCGACACCTTCGCGCAGGCGGCGATGGGCATGCTGGTGATCGACCGCGAGCACCGCATCGTGTGGATCAGCGAGGGCTACAAGCGCTTCCTGCCGGCGCTCGGCCACGCCGAGGCCGATTTCGTCGGCCGGCGCATCGAGGAGGTCGTGCCGAACACGCAGATGGGCCGCGTGCTCGAGTCGGGCCAGCCGATGCTGATCGACCTGCTCACCAACCAGGCGGGCACCTTCCTCGTCAGCCGGCTGCCGCTGCGCGACGCCGGCGGGGACGTCATCGGTGCGCTGGGCCTGGTGCTGCTCGACCATCCCGAGTCGACGATGCAGCCGCTGATCGGCAAGTTCGTGCGGCTGCAGCGCGAGCTCGACAGCGCCCGCGCGCAACTCGCTGCGCAGGTGGCGCGCGAGCGGCGGCCCAAGTACACGATCGCCGGCTTCATCGGCGCCAGCGAAGCGGCGATGCAGGTCAAGCGCCAGGCGCGTCGCGTGGCGCAGACGGACGGCACCGTGCTGCTGCTGGGCGAGACCGGCACCGGCAAGGAACTGCTCGCGCACGCGATCCACGCCGCCAGCGCGCGCGCGGCCATGCCCTTCATCTCGGTGAACATCGCCGCGGTGCCCGAGGCCCTGCTCGAGGCCGAGTTCTTCGGCGTCGTGCCCGGCGCCTACACCGGCGCCGAGCGCAAGGGCCGCGAGGGCAAGTTCCGCCTGGCCGAGGGCGGCACGCTGTTCCTCGACGAGATCGGCGACATGCCGCCGGCGATCCAGGGCAAGCTGCTGCGCGTGCTGCAGGAGCGCGAGGTCGAGCCGCTGGGCAGCGACCGGCTGCACGCGATCGACGTGCGCGTGATCGCCGCCACCGGCCGCGACCTCGCGGCGATGGTCGCGGCCGGGCAGTTCCGCGCCGACCTGTACTACCGCCTCAACGTGCTGCCGCTGCGGCTGCCGCCCTTGCGCGAGCGCCTGAGCGACCTGGAAGCGCTGGTCGAGTCGCTCGTCGACGACATCGCCCGGCGCAGCGGCCAGTCGCCGCGCATGCCGGGCGCCGACGCGCTCGCGGTGCTGGCGCGCCACGACTGGCCGGGCAACGTGCGCGAACTGCGCAACGTGCTCGAGCAGGCGATGCTGATGAGCGACGACGGCGTGCTCGGCGCGGCGCTGGCCGAGGCGCTGATCGCCGGTCGTCCGCCCGGGCTGCTGCCGGTGCCGGCGGCGAGCCCGGCCAGCCCGCTGCCCGGCGCGGGCGCGGCCACCTTGCCGCAGGCCATCGTCGAACTCGAGACCCGCGCGATCCGCGACGCGCTGGCCGCCACCGGGGGCAACAAGCTCCAGGCGTCGCGGCTGCTGGGGATCTCGCGCGCGACGCTGTACGAGAAGCTCGCGCTGCATCCCGGCCTGGCCGACGCGGCCCCCGAGAAGGCGCCGCGCCACTGACCGCGGAGCGCCGGGACGAAGCTCGGGAAAGCCCCGACGCCCGGGCCCTTGCCCCGCCACGGTGCTCGCCGCAGAATACGGGCTGTATACATCAGCCCCTCATTTCCCGCGTCGAACATGCCGATCTCTCTGTGCTTCCGGGCTGGACTGGCCCCGATCGGCGAAGCCAATGTGTACAGCGTGGCGTCGTTCGGTACGCCCGCAGCAGGCAGGGGTTGACATGGTCGCGGCCGTGTCCGCCGACGCCCAGGAGGGCGGCTCGCAGACCATGCGTGCGCAGATGCGCCTGCGCGAGCTGATCGTCGGGGGTGACCTGCGGCCGGCCGAGCGCATCGCCGAAGTCGCGATGGTCGAGCGCCTGGGCATGTCGCGCACGCCGATCCGCATGGCGCTGGTGCGCCTGCAGGAAGAAGGGCTGCTCGAGGCCCTGCCCGGCGGCGGCTTCGTGGTGCGCGAGTTCACCGAGACCGACATCCACGACGCGATCGAACTGCGCGGCACGCTCGAGGGCCTGGCCGCTCGGCTGGCGGCCGAGCGCGGCGTGGCCGCCGCGGTGCTGGCCGACGTGCACGACTGCCTCGACCGCATCGACGCGCTGCTCGAACCGGCCCAGCTCAGCGAGGCGGCGTTCGCCGAGTACGCCGAGCAGAACGCGCGCTTCCACCGCCTGCTGGCCGAGATGTCCGCCAGCCCCATCGTGCAGCGCCAGATCGAGCGCGCGTTGACGCTGCCGTTCGCCTCGCCCAACGGCTTCGTGATGGCGCACGCCTCGGGGCCCCGGGCGCGCGACCGCCTGGTGATCGCGCACGATCAGCACCGCAGCGTCGTCGAGGCCATCGAAAGCGGCGAAGGCGCGCGCGCCGAACTGCTGATGCGCGAACATGCGCGCAACGCCCGCCACAACCTCACCGACACGCTGCGTGACCGCCGGGCGCTCGAGCACCTGCCGGGCGCCAGCCTGATCCGCCGGCGCAGTGCACGCTGACGGTCCCGTTCCACCCCTTCATTCGAACCCCCACGGAGACACACCATGACGTCCAGACGCCTGACCCTCGCACTGTTGGCCGCCTCGGCCGCCGCCCTCGGCGCGCCCGCCTTCGCCCAGTCCGACACGCTGAAGATCGGCGTGATCCTGCCGATGACCGGCCAGCAGGCCTCGACCGGCCGCCAGATCGACGCCGCCATCAAGCTGTGGGTCGCGCAGAACGGCGACAAGGTCGGCGGCCGCAAGGTCGAGGTCATCGTCAAGGACGACGGCAGCGTGCCCGACGCCACGCGCCGCCTCGCGCAGGAACTGGTGGTCAACGACAAGGTCGTGGCGCTCGCCGGCTTCGGCATCACGCCCTCGGCGATGGCCACCGCGCCGATCGCGACCCAGAGCAAGACGCCGATGGTCGTGATGGCCGCGGCCACGTCGAGCATCACCGAGGCCTCGCCCTACGTCGTGCGCACCAGCTTCACGCTGCCGCAGGCGGCGGTGAGCCTGGCCGAATGGGCGAACAAGAACAACATCAAGAAGGTCGTCTCGCTGGTGGCCGACTACGCGCCGGGCTTTGACGCCGAGAAGTACTTCAACGACCGCATCCTGCTCAACGGCGGCCAGGTGCTCGAGAAGCTGCGCACGCCGCTGCGCGCACCCGACTTCGCCCCGGTGCTGCAGAAGGTGCGCGACGCCAAGCCCGACGCGCTGTACGTCTTCCTGCCCTCGGGGCAGGGCGCGGCCTTCATGAAGCAGTTCGCCGAGCGCGGGCTCGACAAGGCCGGCATCCGGCTGATCGCCACCGGCGACGTGACCGACGACGACCAGCTGAACGACATGGGCGACGTGGCGCTGGGCGTCGTCAACTCGCACCACTATTCGGCGGCGCACCCGGGGGCCACGAACAAGAAGTTCGTCGACGCCTTCCAGGCGGCGAACAAGTTCCGCCCGAACTTCATGGCGGTCGGCGGCTACGACGGCATGCGCGTGATCTACAAGGGCCTGGAGGCGAGCAAGGGCGCCGGCGGCGACGCGCTGCTGGCCGCCATGAAGGGCCAGATCTTCGAGAGCCCGCGCGGGCCGGTGCTGATCGACGCGCAGACGCGCGACATCGTGCAGGACATCTACATCCGCAAGGTCGAGCGCAAGGACGGCCAGCTCTGGAACATCGAGTTCGACGCGCAGAATGCGGTGCGGGACCCCGGCAAGTCCAAGTGAGCCAGTGAGCCGCTGAGCGAGCGCTGCCGCCATGCTGACCCTCCTGTTCGACGGCATCGCCTACGGCATGCTGCTGTTCGTGCTCTCGCTCGGCCTGGCCGTGACGATGGGGCTGATGAACTTCATCAACCTCGCGCACGGCGCCTTCGCGATGGCCGGCGGCTACGTGCTGGTGCTGCTGATGCAGCGCGCCGGCTGGCCCTTCCTGGCCTGCCTGCCGGCGGCCTTCGCCGTCACGGCCGTGCTGGGCGCGCTGCTCGAGCGCACGCTGTACCGGCGCATGTACGGCAAGCCGCACCTCGACCAGGTGCTGTTCAGCATCGGCCTGACCTTCATGGCGGTGGCCGGGGTCGACTACGCGATGGGCTCGCAGCAGGTCAACATCCAGACGCCCGAGTGGCTGCGCGGGCGCTTCGAGTTCGGCAGCGAGGCCTGGACGCTGGGCATGGGCCACTACCGCATCTTCATCGTCGTCGTCTGCGTGGCGCTGGCGCTGGGGCTGCAGGCGGTGCTGTCGGGCACGCGCTTCGGCAGCCGGCTGCGTGCCGCGGTCGACGACCCGCGCGTGGCCGCCGGGCTGGGCATCCCGGTGGACCGCGTGTTCCTGCTGACCTTCGCGTTCGGCTCCGGGCTGGCCGGCCTGGGCGGGGCGCTGGGCGTCGACATCCTCGGCCTGGACCCCAGCTTCCCGTTCAAGTTCATGGTCTATTTCCTGATCGTCTGTGCCGTCGGCGGCACGAGCTCGATCACCGGCCCGCTGCTGGCGGCGCTGGTGCTGGGCATCGCCGACGTGTTCGGCAAGTACTACGTGCCCAAGCTCGGCGGCTTCATCGTCTACGTGCTGATGATCGCCATCCTGCTGTGGCGGCCGCAGGGCCTGTTCTCGCGCGGGGGGTCGAAATGAGCGCGCAGGACGTGTCCGCGACGCTGCTCGCGCCCACGCGCTGGCGCGCCTGGGAGTTCGCGCTGTGGGCCGTGCTGTGGGCCATGCCCTTCGCCGTGCCCCAGCATGCCGCGCTGATCAACGAGATCGCGATCCTCGCGCTGTTCGCGGTGTCGCTCGACATCGTGCTCGGCTACGCCGGCATCGTCTCGCTCGGCCATGCGGCCTTCTTCGGTGCCGGGGCCTACGGCGCGGCGCTTTTCGCCAAGCACGTGATGCCCGACCCGCTGGTGGGCCTGGCCGTGGGCACTGCGCTCGGCGCGGTGCTGGGGGCACTCACCAGCCCGATGATCGTGCGTGGCACCGACCTCACGCGGCTGATGGTGACGATGGGCGTGGCCCTCGTGCTGCTCGAGCTGGCGAACAAGTTCGACGACATCACCGGCGGCGCCGACGGCCTGCAGGGCGTGGTCACCGGACCGCTGCTCGGGATGTTCGAGTTCGACCTCGCGGCGCGCACCGCGTCGTTCTATTCGCTCGCGGTGCTGTTCGTCGTCTTCGTGCTGCTGCGGCGCGTGGTGCATTCGCCGTTCGGCATGTCGCTGCAGGCGCTGCGCGACAACCGGCTGCGGCTGGCCTCGCTGGGCATGTCGGTGAATGCGCGGCTGGCCGTGGCCTACACGCTGGGCGCCGCGCTCGCCGGTGCGGCCGGCGCGCTTCTGTCGCAGACCACCGGCTTCGCGTCGCTCGACGTGCTCGAGTTCCACCGCAGCGCCGACGTGATGCTGGCGCTGGTGATCGGTGGCGCCGGCTGGCTGTGGGGCGGGCTCGCGGGCGCGATCGCCTTCAAGGTGATGCACGACGTGCTGTCGGCCTTCACGCCGCAGTACTGGACCTTCTGGATCGGCCTGTTCCTTGTCGTGCTGGTGCTCGTGGGCCGCGAGCGGCTGCTGCGGCCCTGGACCTGGTTCGGCCGGGGAGCGCGCAGATGAGCGACGTCGTGCTGCAGACCCATCACCTCGTGAAGCGCTTCGGCGGAATCACGGCGACCAACGACGTCTCGCTGAGCGTGGAGCGCGGTGCGCGCCACGCGCTGATCGGGCCCAACGGCGCGGGCAAGACGACGCTGATCAACCAGCTCACCGGCGTGCTCGCGCCCAGCGAGGGCCGGGTCGAGCTCGGCGGGCGCGACATCACCGCGATGGCGCCGAACCGGCGCGTCGCGCTCGGGCTGGTGCGCACCTTCCAGATCAACCAGCTGTTCGCCTCGCTGACGCCGCTGCAGAGCCTGGCGCTGGCGGTCAGCAGCCGCACCGGCGCCTCCGGCGGCTGGTGGCAGCCGCTCGGCCGCGACGCCGCACGGGCGGCCGAGTGCGAAGCGCTGCTGGAGCAGTTCCGCCTCACCGACCATGCCGACCGGCCGACGCGCGAGCTGCCCTACGGCAAGCGCCGCCTGCTCGAGATCGGCCTGGCGGTGGCGCTGAAGCCGCGCGTGCTGCTGCTCGACGAACCGGCCGCGGGCGTGCCCGCCGCCGAACGCCAGGACATCCTCGACACCGTGGCCGCGCTGCCCGAGGAGGTCTCGGTCGTGCTGATCGAGCACGACATGGACCTGGTCTTCAGCTTCGCGCGGCGCATCACCGTGCTCGTCAACGGCGGCGTGCTCACCGAAGGCACGCCGCAGCAGATCGCCGCCGACCCGCAGGTGCGCGCGGTCTACCTCGGCCAGTCGCTCGAAGGCACGCGCCATGCCACGGAGGCCGCCCATGGCTGACAACCTGCTCGAGGTGCACGGCCTGACCTGCGGCCACGGCGAGGCCGTGGTGCTGACGGACCTGGGCTTCACGCTCGAGACCGGCCGCTCGCTCGCGCTGCTGGGGCGCAACGGCACCGGCAAGACCACGCTGATCGACACGCTGGTGGGCGTGACCCGGCGACACGCCGGCCGCATCGTGCTCGGCGGGCGCGAGATCCAGGCGCTGGCGCCCTTCCAGCGCGCGGCAGCCGGCATCGGCTGGGTGCCGCAGGAGCGCAACATCTTCAAATCGCTGACCGTCGAGGAGAACCTCACCGCCGTCGCGCGCCCGGGCGCGTGGACGCCGGCGCGGGTGTTCGAGCTCTTTCCGCGCCTGGCCGAGCGCCGCCGCAACCTCGGCCAGCAGCTCTCGGGCGGCGAGCAGCAGATGCTCGCCTTCGGCCGCGCGCTGGTGCTGAACCCGAAGCTGCTGCTGCTCGACGAGCCGCTCGAGGGGCTGGCGCCGATCATCGTCGAGGAGCTGCTGCGCGCGATCCGCCGCGTGGCGCGCGAGGAGGGCCTGTCGTCCATCGTCGTCGAGCAGCACCCGCACATGGTGCTCGGCGTGACCGACGACGCGATCGTGCTCGACCGCGGCAGCATCGTGCTGCGCGCCACCAGCGACGACCTGACGCGCGACCCGACACCGCTGGACGCCTGGCTCGGCGTCGGCGCGCACTGACCGTACCGACCGAAGGACCCGACCGATGACCCTGCGCACCACGCCCCCCTTCCGCGCCGACCATGTCGGCAGCTTCCTGCGTCCGAAGTACCTGCTCGACGCGCGCGAGCAGAAGGCCCGCGGCGAGATCACCGCCGAGCAGCTGCGCGCGGTCGAAGACCGGGCGATCACCGAGATCGTGAAGTTCCAGCAGGACGTCGGGCTGCAGTCGATCACCGACGGCGAGTTCCGTCGCACCTACTTCCACATCGACTTCCTCGAGCAGCTCGGCGGCGTCGTCGCCGACATCCCGCTGTCGGTCCAGCAGGCCGACGGCAGCGTCGCGCTGGCGCCGCCCGTCATCCGGGTCGTCGACACGGTGCGGCACGTGAAGGACATCCAGCGCGCCGACTTCGAGTACCTGCGTTCGCAGGTCGCCGCCGGCATGACGCCGAAGGTGACGATCCCGAGCCCGACGATGCTGCACTTCCGCGGCGGGCGCGCCGGCATCAGCCGCGAGCACTACCCCGAGCTCGACCCGGTGTTCTACGACGACGTCGCGCGCGCCTACGGCGACGAGCTGAAGAGCCTGTACGACGCCGGCTGCCGCTACGTGCAGATGGACGACACCAACATGGCCTACCTGTGCGACGAGAAGATGCGCGAGGCGGCGCGCCAGCGCGGCGACGATCCGAACGAGCTGCCGCACCGCTACGCCGGCTTCATCAACAAGGTCGTCGCCCTCAAGCCCGAGGGCATGACGCTGGCGATGCACCTGTGCCGCGGCAACTTCAAGAGCACCCACGCGGCGGCCGGCAACTACGAGCCGGTGGCCGAGGCGCTGCTCGCCGAGATGAATCTCGACGCCTACTTCATGGAGTACGACGACGACCGCAGCGGCGACTTCCGCCCGCTGCGCCACCTGCCCAAGGGCAAGATCGTCGTGCTCGGCCTGGTGACGACGAAGTTCGGCGAGATGGAGAGCAAGGACACGCTCAAGCGCCGCATCGACGAGGCCGCGAAGTACGCGCCGCTGGAGCAGCTGTGCCTGAGCCCGCAGTGCGGCTTCAGCAGCACCGTGCACGGCAACAACATCGCCGTCGAGGCGCAGCGCGCGAAGCTGCGCCTTGTCGTCGAAACCGCCCAGGAAGTCTGGGGCTGAGCCCGCGCGCGGGGGCCCGGAAGGGCCTCCGCGGCTGGCGAAGGACCGCCCGCGATTTCACGCGGGCGGGCTGGGCGAGCCCGCGCGCGGGGGCCCGGGAGGGGCCCCGCGGCTGGCGAAGGACCGCCCGCAATTTCACGCGGGCGGGCTGGGCGAGCCCGCGCGCGGGGCCCCGGAAGGGGCCTCGCGGCTGGCGAAGGCCCAGCCACGATGTCACGCGGCGAAGGCGCGCTCCATCTCGCGCCTGAACTGCACCGCCGCGGCGCGCTCGTCGACCGCGACGTCGGACCAGCGCACGGCCTGGCCGGCGTGTACGTCGTTCAGCAGCGTCACGCCGTGCGCCAGCCCCAGCGGCAGGCCGCCGGCGGCGAGCGAGTCGCGCGCCGGCATCAGCTTGCCGTAGACGGTGAAGCCGCCTTCGCCGTCGAGCCGTTCGCCGGCCTTCAGCGCGCGCTTGGCGGTGGCCACCACGTCGCCGTGGAAGGCGATCGGCGCCCCGGTGGGTTCGCGCCGCAGCGCCACGCTGGCCACGCTGATGCCCAGCTCCAGGCCGATCAGGTGGAAGGGCTTGTACATCGACGAGTGGTTGCCCGTCGGGTCGGTCACGAGGCCGTACTCCTTGAAGCAGCGGCGCACGTAGTCGCTGTCGGCGGCGAAGGTGACGTACACGCCCCAGCGCAGGTCGCGGAAGACCGGCCGCCCGTCGCGCTCGAGCGAGCTGATCACCTCGACCTGGCCGCGGTGGTGCAGCTGGCCGCCGTCGGCCCGCGGGCGCAGCACGCGCGCGAGGTCGTCGACGCCGCAGGGCGGAAATTCCAGCCCCTGCGGCGCGGGCGTCAGGCCGGTCGCATTGGCCACCGCCGCCATCTCGATCGCGCTCTTGGTGCCGTCGAGGAAGCTGTTGAACATCTGCGCGTTCATGCCGCCGGCGGCGGCGTCCTCGGCGCTCAGGCCGTAGTGCTGCCACACCGTGTCGGGCGTCGACGCGTGGTAGTCCGGCAGGTACTTCGTGCCCTTGCCGGCGGCCACCACCTCGAAGCCGCTGGCGCGCGCCCAGTCGACCATCTCGCAGATCAGCGCCGGCTGGTCGCCGTAGGCCAGCGAGTAGACGATGCCCGCCTGCGCCGCGCGGCGCGCCAGCAGCGGGCCGGCAAGCGCATCGGCCTCGACGTTCACCATCACGACGTGCTTGCCGTGCGTGCAGCAGGCCAGCACGTGCGCGATGCCGGCGGCGGGCGAGCCGGTGGCGTCGATCACGACCTCGACCGCGTCGCTGGCGATCATCGCCATCGCATCGTCGCCGATGTGGGTGCTGCCGTCGCGCTGCGCGTCGGCCAGGCTGCGCGCCGCGAGCTGCTCGTCGGCCCAGCCGACGTGGCGCAGCGCGGCGCGGGCGCGCGCCGGGTTCAGGTCGGCCACGGCGGCCAGGTGGATGCCGGGCGTGCGCCGCGCCTGGCTCAGGAACATCGAGCCGAACTTGCCGGCGCCGATCAGGCCGACGCGCACGGGGCGGCCGTCGGCGGCACGTTGCAGGAGCAGGCGGTGCAGGTTCATGGCCGAGCGTGCGGAGTTCCGGGGCCGCTACAGTGCCGCAGCATGCGCCCGGCCACCAGCGAGACAACCCCATGACCCCGGACGACCCGGCGGGGCGCCCCGCGGCCGGCGGCGCGGTGACCCTGGTCCACGCCGCATGCTGCCGGCTGCAGGGCAGCCCGGTGCAGCCGGTGTGGGACGAGATCCGCGCGCTCGCGCCCGATGCGCTGCTGCTGCTGGGCGACACCGTCTACCTCGAGCGCGACGACCACGACGAGCCCGCGGCGCTGGCGGCCGACCTGCGCGAGCGCCTCGCGCGGCAGCTCGCCGAGCCGCACTTCGCCGCGCTGCGCGCCGACCTGCGCCGCCGCGGGGCGCCGCTGCTGGCGGTCTACGACGACCACGATTTCCTGGGCGACAACCGCTGCGGCGCCGACGTGGCACCGGCGCTGCGCGAGGCCGCGCGCGCTGCCTTCGTCGACGCCTGGCGCGACCCGACCGACCCGGCGCCGCCGGCCGGTGCGCTGTGGTCCAGCCACACGATCGGGCCGGTGCGCGTGCTGATGACCGACCAGCGCTACCACCGCCGCGCGGCCGCCGCGTCGGCGCGGGACGCCGACGCGATCCTCGGCGCCGAGCAATGGGCCTGGCTCGAGGGCGAGCTGGCGCGGCACGACACGCCCTTCCTCGTGTTCGCGTCGCCCACCACCTTCCACGCCTGGCGCGGCGAGTCCTGGGAGGCGTACCCGGCCGCCTTTGCGCGGCTGCGCGCCATGCTGGCGCGGCGGCCCGGTGCACTGGTCGTCGCGGGCGACCTGCACGCCAACGGGCTGTACGACGACAGCGGCGTGGTCGAGGTCGTCTCCTCCGGGATCGCGCGGCGCGGCCGCGTCTACGGCGTCGAGCGGCGCAATTACGGCGTGCTGCGCTTCGACGGCGACCGCCTGCACGTCAGCCTGCGCAGCGACACGCCGGGGCACCGCTTCGAGACCGAGCTGTCGCTGGCCGACTGGCGCCTGGCCTGAACCTCAGCGCGGCGTGCGGAACACCGCGTGCGCGCCGCGGTCGGGCGCGGCCTCGCCGCGCACCAGGCGCGCGTAGAAGTCGAACAGCGTCTGCGTGCCCGTCGACGGCGTGGCCGCGGCGTCGTAGCGGCCGGTGCGCGGGTCCAGCACGAGCATCGACTCGGTCGCGTAGTAGCGGCCGATGCGCGCCAGCTCGGCCTTGTCGGCCAGCGCCGGCAGCACGCGGCCGGCGGCGCCGAGCAGGCCCGCGACGCCGTCGAGCAGTGCCACCGGCACCTGCCGGAAGCGCGGCGGCCGGCCCAGCAGCGCGAACAGGTGCTCGCCCTGCTGCCGCGGCGTGATCGCCTCGCCCGGCCCGCCGATGGGCAGCACGCGGTTGCGCCGCGCCGGGTCGTCCAGGCAGTCGGCAAGGTAGTCGGCGAGGTCGTCGTCGGCGATCGGCTTGCAGGCGGTGAGCGTGCCGTCGCCGAACACCAGGAAAGGCAAGCCGCGCTTCACCCGCTCGACCTGGCCGGACAGCGACTTGAAGAACGCCGTCGGCCGCACGATCGCGTATTCGAGGCCCGAGCCGGCGAGCTCGCGCTCGAACGCGAGCTTGGCCTGCTGGAACGCGAGCAGCGGCTTCTGCACGCAGATCGCCGACAGCAGCACCATCTGCGTCACGCCGGCCTCGCGGGCGGCCTGCAGCACCTGCCGATGAGCGCGGTGGTCGACGGCCCAGGCGTCCGCGGGCACGCCGGTGCGCGAGGCCAGGCAAGACACGACGGCGTCGAAGCGCTCGCCGCGAAAGCCGTCGCGCGCCGGCGACGCCGGGTCGAGCACGTCGCCGTGGCGCCACTCGGCGCCCGCCGGCGGCGGCGCGGCACCGGTGGGCGGCCGCGCGTAGCACACCACCGAGTGGCCGCGTCGCAGCAGCGCGCGCAGCGTCGCCCGGCCGATCGTGCCGGTCGCGCCGAGCAGCAGGACGCGCCGGCCCATCGGCGGCCCCGGGGTCAGCGCCGCCGCGCGAGCCGGCGGCGGTACAGGCCGTAGGCGCCCGACAGCATCAGCAGCGGCCACAGGAAGGCGCTCTGCGCGGTCCACAGCCAGCGGCTTTCCATGAAGCCGCCGCGCTGCGCGCCGGCCGGCGTCGTCGAGCCTTCGCTGAAGTGGTGGCGCCGCGTGTAGGTGCACAGGCCGAACAGGCCGCCGAACAGCAGGAACGCCACGATGTATTCATTCATGCCCGGCTCCTCGAAGGTCCAGTCGAATCGATGGACACTTTTGAGTGTAATGTCGGAATGACATTCCGGGGAGCTGCGATGCGCGCGGGGCCCGCGTCCGGCCGGCGCGCACCGCCGCGGGCACCTCAGGGCTGCACGCGGTCGAACTCGGCGTAGACGCCCTTGAGCCACATCTTGATGCGCTGGCGCTCGAGCAGGCCCAGACCGGTGCCGACACGCTCGCTGGCGTTGACGGCGGCCCAGAAGCTGGTGCTGTGCGTGTCGATCTTGCGCAGGGTCGTGTCGGAAAGCTTGCGCAGCTGCACCGTCGGCGTGCCGAAGGCCTGGGCGCGCTCGAGCTGGCCGCTGGACTGGAGCAGGTCGAAGCTGTCGCCGCGCACCTCGTTGAGCACCAGCACCAGGCGCAGCCGGCTGCCGAAGCGGTCGAGCAGCTTGGCCAGCAGGTCCACCGAGTCGCGCCCGGCGTCCATCACGTGCCAGTAGGTCAGCGTCAGGCCGAGCTCGTCGGCGAGCTCGATCAGACCGGAGTCCTCGATCCACGACTCGAGGTGGCGCTGCGTCTGCGCGGCCAGGTCCACGAGCATGCGCCGCTGCGGTGCGGCGACGGCGGCCTCGATGATGCGGTCCAGGCTCTCGGGCTGGTCGATCACCACCGGCGACGCGTAGCCGCCGTAGAAGCGCACCAGCGCCGGGTGCGAACGGTCGGAGTCGAAGGCCAGGAAGGGCAGTTCGCGGTCGATGAAGTACTGCGCCAGCAGGCGCGACACCAGCGACTTGCCGACGCCGCCTTTTTCGCCGCCGATGAAGTGAACTTGGCTCATGTGCTGTGATCCGTGGAAGGGGTTCGGGCCCGGAAGGCGGGCAGTGTACGGCCCCGCCCGGGGACGGCGACCGCCGCCGCCGGGCCTGGGGATCGCAAGATGCGGGCCGGGGCGCTATCGTTCCGGTGTCGGGGGTGTCGGGACGGCAGACAAGGATGCGGATGAAGTGTTCGATTTCCGGGCGATGGCTCGCCGTGCTGGCGAGCCTGGCGCTCGCGGGCGGGGTCGACGCGATGGAAACGCCGTCGCAGGTCGGCACCGAGGCCCTGCTGCGCTCGCTGATGCGCCAGGAGGCCATCGCGCTCGAGAACGGCGAAGGCGTGGCGCGCGACCCGGAGCGTGCCGCCAAGGTCTATTGCGAGGCGGCGCGCCTGGGCGATGCCGAGTCGCAATACAACCTCGGCTGGATGTACACCAACGGCCGCGGCGTCGAGCGCAACGACACCACGGCCGCGTTCTTCTTCAACGCCGCCGCCGAGCAGGGGCTCGAGGCCGCGGTGCGCATGCTCGCCCGCGTGGGCGGGCCGCCGACCTACGTGCCCGAGTGCATGCAGGAGCGCGTGGCGCCCGCGCAGACGGCGCTGGCCCCGGCGCCCAAGGCCCCGCCGGCCGCGACCGCGCCGATCGCCAGCAACGCGCCGCCCTACATCCTGGACCTGGTGAAGAAGATCGCGCCCGAGTACAAGGTGCACCCGCAGCTCGCACTGTCGATCATCGAGGTCGAGTCGAACTTCGACACCGTGGCGCTGTCGCCGCGCAATGCCAAGGGCCTGATGCAGCTCATTCCGGAGACGGCTGCGCGCTTCAACGTGCGCAGCCCCTACGACCCGGCGCAGAACATCCGCGGCGGCGTGGCCTACCTGCGCTGGCTGCTCGCCTACTACGAGGGCGACATCGCGCTCGTGGCCGCGGCCTACAACGCCGGCGAGGGCGCGGTGAACCGCTACCGCGGCGTGCCCCCCTACGCCGAGACGCGCGCCTACGTGCGCAAGGTGCTCGCCGGCGTCGGCTTCACGACGCACCCATTCGACACCGCGGCCACCGCGCCGTCACCGCAGCTCGGTTCGATCCGCGACGCGCGCCGTCACTGAGCCCGCGCGTGCGAGCCCGGAAGGGCTCGCACGGCTGGCGAAGGCCCGAGCGCGATTTCACGCGCGAGGGCTGAACCCGCGCGCAAGACGCCGGAAGGCGGCTTGCGGCTGGCGAAGGCCCGAGCGCGATTTCACGCGCGAGGGCTGAACCCGCGCGCAGGACGCCGGGA
>Ga0116176_10001372_pt1 | contig 19224 bp, 15 predicted proteins | sample AD_STIC08_MetaG_FD_89803 | JGI IMG/M metagenome (GOLD analysis project Ga0116176, IMG submission 89803) | Active sludge microbial communities of municipal wastewater-treating anaerobic digesters from USA - AD_STIC08_MetaG | ecosystem: Engineered > Bioreactor > Anaerobic > Digestate | place: USA...
CCGAGATGCAGCAGATCCTCTCGAAGCTCGGCTGACGCATGCGCAGCCGCGCCGACCGGGCGCCGCGACCGGGCGCTGCGGACCGGTCGGTGGCGAACGAGGTCGCCCGCCGGCCGGGCGGACTGACGCTGGACGGCCCGTGCCTGGAGGCCGGGGCGGCCGTCCAGGCGATGGCCGACGACGGCCCGCAGGCGCGGCAGGCGGCCTGGGTTCAGGCGATGGCCGGCGGCCGGGCCGCGCCGGACCTGCGCGCGCCGCCCCGGGGGGGATCGGACCGCTCGGCGGTGGCCCAGCGGCAGACCGGCCTGCAACCCGGCGAGCCGGTGAAGGTCCGGGTGGTCGGCAACCCGGCGGTCGAAGACAACCTCTATGCCGCCACCGTGGTGGGCGTCGACGACGACGGCCTGGCTTACGACGTGCGCTTCAGTGAAGACTGGGCGGACGAGGCGATCACCGAGAAGCACTACGCCGAGGCGCTCGTCACCCGCGCGAAGCAGGTGGCGAAGCCGGAGCCGCCCGTGGCGGCCGCCGCGTCGAAGCCCCCGTGGGCGAAGGACCACCTCGAACTGGGCGAGGCGCTGGCGGCCGAGGCCTCGAAACTCGCCGGCGAGGCGACGAAGATCCCGGACCTCAGCGAAGACCAGCTCGAAGCCCTGATCGCCTTGTTCGAGGCGAAGGCGGAGCGCAACCTTCACCTCAATGAACTGATCAAGGCCTTGAAGTTCGACCTCAAGGACCTGCAGGAGCACAACGAAACGCCGGAGCAGGTGGACGCGCGGGCGACGTCGGTCCGCACGCAGAAGCAGGGGCTGGAGGACCGCGCGTTCGAACGGGCCTTCGGCGTCGGCCTCGAGCAGGCCGATGGGGCGCAGCTGTCCGAGGCCGTGACGGCCTGGTGGAACCGCGTCAAGGCCGACGAAGGCCGGCTCGGCTTCGAGGCCGCCTTCAAGGCGAACCGCATGACGGCGCGCCAGATCAACATCGGCAGCACCGCCCGCGGCGGCCGGTTCCAGGCCCAGAAGCTGGGCAGCCGGCCGGACCCCGGCACGGACCGGACGATGACGCTCGACAACACGGTGGGCGGCGTCGTCAAGCGCACCGACCCTCGGAACTTCGCGGACCCGGCAACGCGCAATCGCGAAGGCGTGCACGACCTCAGCGCGTCGCTGCTGCGCGGCGACCGGGCGATCCGCGAGCAGCTCAAGAGCTACGAGGATGCCATCGTGCTGTTCATGCCGCTCCCGGCAGAGCAGGACCTGCAGGTGTTCTCCGCGCTGGCGCGCCTGAAGGGCCTGCCCGAGGCCGAGCGGCAGCGCATGGCTGCGCTGCTCACACGCCCGGTCTTCGTCCAGGCCAGCGACATGGGCACGCGCTATGTCGACACCCGGGCCGGCGCGGAGGGCGAGGGCGACTTCCAGTACGGCTTGACCGGCACGATCATCCGCAGCGCGGGCGACCGGGCGCGCAAGGTCAACGAGGCCGACCTGGCAGAGCGTGCCCGGGGCGCCCTGGCCTACCGGGACGTGGCCACGGCGAACATCACCAAGGTCAACGAGGTGGTGATGGCCTACCGCCGGCACGAGTCGAGGCTGTTCCCGATGTTCGCCGCCTGGGACGAGGGCGCGCAGATCTTCCTGGAGCTGCGCCCCGACCTGTCGCCGACGGGCATGAGCATCACCAACGACGGCCGCTACCGCGCACCCTGAGGCCGCCGCGGCCGGGGCGCGTCGCCGTCAGCCGGCCGCGTCGGCCGGCCGTGCCGCGAGCGCGGCCTCGACCGCCGGAAGGTCGCGCGCGGGCAGCACGTCGCGCACGAACTCGAAGGTCTTCCACGCCGGCAGCGGGGCCTCGCCGCAGGCGTCGGGCACGTAGGCCGAGGCCTCGAGGCGCTGGTGGCGGTGGATGTAGCGCGGGCAGTTCGGCCACAGCCGATCGATCGCCACGCGCACCAGCAGCTGCGCGCCGGGCCAGGCGGCGAGCAGCGCGTCGTCCGTCTCGAGCGAGGCGTGGCCCTGCAGCCGCAGCCGCTTCGGCGATTCGAAGTCGATGAACAGCAGCGCCAGGCGCCCGGTGGCCGCGGCGTTGCCCATCGACAGGAACATGCCGTTGCCGTCGTAGCTCGGGAAGACCAGCGTGCGCTCGTCGAGCAGCTTCACGAAGCCCGGGGCGCCGCCCTTGTACGAACACTGCGGAAAGCCGTCGGCGTCGACGCTGGCGAGGAAGAAGAAGTCGCGGCTCTGGATGAAGGCGCGGTCCTCTTCGGTGGCCGCGGTGCGCACGATCGTCTGCTCGAAACGGTCGGCGAGCCGGCGGGAGTCGAAGCGATCCTGCAGGTCGCGCGCGGCGTCGGAATAGAAGCGGTTCATGGGGCGGCTCCGGGGTGGACGCCGCGTCAGCGTACTCCAACGCCCGCCCGAGCGGGAGGGCCGGCGGCGCGCCTCACACGCCGGCATGGCGCAGCGTCTGCACCAGCATCCGGTGCAGGCTGTCCACGGCCTTCGACGCCTGCGAGGCGCGGCTGCGGTAGGCCGCGACCTGCATCGGTTCGAGCGGGCCCAGCCCGTGCGCCGGGCCCAGCAGCTGCAGGTGCTTCGGCGCACTGCACTGCGTCAGCGCGGCGATCGCCAGCCCGCTCTCGACCGCGGCGATCTGACCCGCCAGGCTCGAGCTGTTGTAGACGACCTTGTGCGGCCGGCCCTGCAGCGCCAGCGAGTGCAGCGCGCTGCGGCGGGCCAGGCTGGCCTCCTCGTAGACGGCGATCGGCAGCGGGTCGCGGCTCCAGGTGTCGAACTCGGGCGAGCCCACCCAGACCATCGGCTCGTGGAAGAGCAGCGTGCCGCGCCGGGCGTGGTCGCGCGACACCAGCGCCAGGTCGAGCTCGCCGCGCGCCACGCGCGGGATCAGCGAGGTCGATTGTTCGCAGTCGAGCTGGATCTCGACGCCGCCGTGGCGCGGCGCAAAGCGCTTCAGCACCGGCGTCAGGTAGCGGCTCGCGTAGTCGTCGGGCACGCCGAGCCGCACGATGCCGGTGACCGTCTCGCCCTGCAGCGCCGCCTGGGCCTCGGCCTGCAGGTCGAGCATGCGCCTCGCGTAGCCGAGCAGCACCTGGCCCTCGTGCGTCAGCTGCAGCTGGCGTGGGCCGCGCAGCAGCAGCGTGCAGCCGGCCGCGGCCTCGAGCTTGCGGATCTGCATGCTCACCGCCGACTGCGAGCGGTGCACCTCCGGGGCCGCGCCGGACAGCGAGCCGGCGTCGACCACGGCGACGAAGCACTTCAGCCAGTCGGACTGCAGGTCGCGCATGGTTTCGATAATCGAATGGTAGTCAGACGAATTATCCGCTTCTCGACACCCTGGCGGCCCGGCACAGTCGACCCATGACGACACCGTTCACCGCCCCGGCCCCTGCGTCGATCGTCGCCGCGCCGGGCGCGCTCGATGCGCGCGCCCACGGGTTGATGGCGCTGCTGTGCCTGGTCTGGAGCCTGCAGCAGATCTCGCTGAAGTCGGCCGCCGGATTGATCAGCCCGATGCTGATGGTGGCGCTGCGCTCGCTCGTCGCGCTGACGCTGCTGGCGCTGCTGATGCGGCACCGTGGCGAGGCGCCGCAGCGCGCCCGATTCCGGGCCGGCGCCCTCGCCGGCGCCTTGTTCGGGCTCGAGTTCCTGCTGGTGGCCGAGGCGCTGCGCCTGACGCACGCCTCGCACGTCGTCGTCTTCCTCTACATCGCGCCGATCTTCGCGGCGCTGGGGCTGCAGGCCCGCCTGCCGGCGGAGCGGCTCGCCCGCGTGCAGTGGGCCGGCATCGCGCTCGCCTTCGCGGGCATCGCCCTGGCCTTCCTCGGGCCCGGCGGACCCACGGGTGCGGCGTCGGCCCGCACCCTGCTCGGCGATGCGCTGGCGCTGGCGGCGGGTGCGGCCTGGGGCGCGACCACGGTGACGATCCGCTGCTCGGCGCTGGCGTCCGCCCCCGCCACCGAAACGCTGCTGTACCAGCTGCTCGGTGCCGTCGTGCTGCTGCTGCCGGCGGCCCTCCTGGCGGGCCAGTGGCAGGTCCAGCCGACCGCGCGGGCCTGGGCGCACCTCGCGTTCCAGAGCCTGGTCGTCTCGTTCGCGAGCTTTCTGGCCTGGTTCTGGCTGCTGCGCCGCTGCCTCGCGTCGCAGCTCGGCGTGTTCGCGTTCCTGACGCCGCTGTTCGGCGTCGCGCTCGGCGCCGGTCTGCTCGGCGAGCCGCTCGAGCCCGCCTTCGTCGCCGGCGGCACGCTGGTGCTCGCCGGCATCGGGCTCGTCAGCGGCCACGCCGGGTGGTCGTCGCGCCGGCAGCGCGTGATGTCGGAACGGGCCGACGCTGCCCTGGCCCCGTTGGCAGGCCGGGGTCGGCCGGGCCGACACTGAGTTCCCGATCCCCGCTGGCCCTTGGCAACTCGGTGTCGACCCGTGAGTCCGAGCCAATCAAGGTCTGGGCACGGGGGCGCGACGGAGCCCGGTCCGTGCACTGTGTCGACTGACCCGGCTGCGGTTCGTTGGCAATACGGGTGCGTCGCAACGCGGTGTCGACTGGGAGTGCGGGAGTCGTCTCAACACCCACGATCCTTGCCTTCGGGCAACTTGACTGAGGCGACGGGTGGCTGGTCTGCTGCGGTTGCTGCCGGTCCCTTCACACTTCGAACTACCGGTTCCTGGAACATTGCAGTCAGTCTGGAAGGCCGGCCGCGGCGATCGCTGGCAACCAATCCGCAACGGCTCTCAGCCAGTCAGCTCGTCCGCCATCATCTCCGCCTGCCGGATCACCGTCTCCGTCGCCAGCAGTTGCATGTCCGGCGGGTAGCCGTACTGGCGCAAGGTGCGCTTGACCATCACCTTCAGCTTCGCGCGCACGTTCTCCTTGATCGTCCAGTCGATGCTGGCGTTTTCGCGCACGCGTTGGGTGAGTACCACCGCCAGCTCCCGCAGTTGATCCTTCTGCATCAGCTCGCGGGCGCTGTCGTTGTTCGCCACCGCGGTATAGAAGGCGTAGGCGTAGTCACCCATGGTGAACTCGCCAAACGATTCGTCCCAGTAGTCGTTGAACGCCTCGTTGTCCTCGTAGCTCGGCGCTTCGGGGCCGTCTTCGCCGGAGTTCGCTGCCGGAGGGACAACCGACAGCGCCTGCCGTTCCTCGAAGGCTCGGATGAGAAACACAGCGACCACCACCGTGCTGTCCATCAGGAACTCGCGGGTCAGCAGGTCGACCTGGTTGTTCCGGGCTTCCAGTTCGGCCAAAGGTCGGCCATGAGATGTTGGGCTGATCTCGTTGCTTTCCTGACCGTAGATGGAGATGTCCTTCACCTGGCCCTGGTGCGAGGCCACGAACTTCTCGGACTGCACGAACATGCCGCCCGAACCGCAGCAGGGGTCGAACACCCGGCCCTTGTAGGGCTCGAGCATGGCCACCAGCAGTTCGACGATGGAGCGCGGCGTGTAGAACTGCCCGCCCTGCTTGCCCTCGGCCAGCGCGAACTCGCCCAGGAAATACTCGAACACGTGGCCCAGCACGTCGGCGCTGCGGGCCTTGGCGTCGCCCAGCGCGATGCTGCCGACCAGTTTCATCAGCCCGCCCAGGCTCAGCGGGTCCAGGTTCTGGCGCGAGAACACCTTGGGCAGCACGCCCTTGAGCAGCGGGTTCTCGCGTTCGATGGCGTCCATCGCGCCATCGATGAACTGGCCGATGGTGGGCTGAGCGGCCTGGCTCAGCAGGTACGACCACCGGGCCTGCGCCGGCACGAAGAACACGTTCTCTGCGGCGTACTCGTCCTTGTCCTCGGGGTCAGCACCGGCGAATTCGCCTTCGCCCGCTTTCAGCTTGGCGTAGACCTCTTCGAAAGAGTCGGAGATGTACTTCAGGAAGATGAGGCCGAGGACCACATGCTTGTACTCGGCGGCGTCGATGTTCTTGCGCAGCTTGTCAGCGGACTTCCACAACTGCCTTTCGAGCGGTTCTTCTTGGGCGGACTTTTCAGCCTTCGGTCGGGCCATGGCGGCGGGTTCCTCACGTGACGCGAAGCCGTACACGACGACACGAGCTTCTCTGGGGATGACGGGAGAGAACGCGGAGCCATCGAAACGGGGATGGCCAGGCAATGGACTCTTCGAGATCAGGATACCTGTGCCCTCGTTGCCGGCCAGTGAATCGTACCTCCAGCCCGGCCGTGCGAACGCTGCGTGGAGAGGCCTCGCAGGCACCGCACTCGCCAGTCGCAACGTTCGCTGAATGGCGGCTTCGGGCCACCGCAGCCATTCACTTTCGCAAAGCGATCGGCTGCAATAGTCTGAATTCGTCTTCAGGGCACCACCAAGCGCGAGCGTGGGTCATGCAGCACAAGGCACAGCGTCCGGTGCAGTTCGACATCACGCAGGCCACTCGTGACGCTTTGCAGGGTCGGATCGAGCAGGCGGCGCTGAAGTCCGAGGACCTCGTGTTTCCCGGTCGCCGCCACGACTCGCCGCATCCGGGGGCGCGACCGCAGGCCCGGATCCTCGGGCACGGGGGTCGATGGGCGGGGCCCGGACCGCGCTGCATGCGGGACGCATCGAGCCCGTCTCACGGTCCCGGCCCATGGCGGGTGCCGACCACCGGCCGGTTCGTGCGTGCTGCGTCTATGCCGCAGACGAGCGCCACCCTGCGCCCACCGACACGCATGGCGGCGCGCCACCGCGCTACAGCCGCGGCAGGCCCGCCCCTTCCGCGTTCTTCCAGGCAGCGCGCGCCAGTTCCGCATGTCGCCTGCTCTCGTCCCGCGCCCCACGCAGCTCGGCCAGCTGTGCCAGGCCCTGGTGGGTCCAGGCGCTGGGGCCGTTCAGCCGCAGGGCTTCGGCGATCTGCCTGCCAGCCTCGTCGCCCTGACCCGCCTCGAGCAGCGCGCCGGCCAGCGCCAAGCGCGCGCCGCCACCCAGCAGCGGCGGGTCGTTGCCGAACTCGTCGTCGGCATCGGCCGCCTTGCGCAGCAGCGCGATCGCCTCGTCGTGCCGCCGTTCGGCCCGCGCGATTGCACCTGCCAGCATGTCGTGCGCCAGCGCCATCAGCTTGCGCGGCATGGGCTCGCCGAAGAGCGTGGCGCGCTGCAGCGTGGGCTGCGCGCTCAGGCGAATGACGTCTGCGAGCTCCGCCCTGGCCTGCGGCAATCGGCCGGTCTGCGCGAAGGCCATGCCGCGCGCGTAGGCGCCGTAGCCTGCCAGCAGGCCCAGGCCGTGTGGCGTCACGGGCTCGGCGAGCACGTCGTCCCAGCGCTGCAGGCGCACCAGCGTGGCCAGTGGCAGCAGCCGCGCGTACTCGCCGAAGCCGTCGCCGCGGCCGCCGAAGCGCCGTTCGAGTTCGCGCGCCGTGTGCAGCGACAGCGGGGCGCGCCCTTCCATCAAGGCCGAATACCACAGGAAATGCAGGTGGTGCCAGTCCCAGTTGCCGCGGAACGGCACGCCCTGCGCCTTGAGTGCCGCGTCGAATCGCTTCTGCACCTCGAGCGCCTGCTCGTTGGCGCGGCTGCCGTCGGCGTAGCGGCCGATGTTCTTGTAGATGTGGCTGCCCATGTGCACGAGGTGGGGCGCTGCCGGGGCCTCGCTGCCCAGGCTGTCGGCGGCGACCTCGGCCTGGCGCGCGTCGGGCGAGTGCTCGGCGACATGCACGTAGAAGTGCAGCGCTCCGGTGTGGCGCGGGTGCTTGCGCGTGCTCGCCGACAGGCGGGCGATGACCTCGCCCACCGTGCCGTTGGGCTGGCCCGTCTTCGGGTCCCACCACTGCCAAGGCATCGTGCTCATCACGGCGTCGGCATACAGCGTGACGACGTCCGGATCTTCGGGGAACCGGCGCACCACGTCGTCCATCGCGGCGGCGTAGGCGAGCTCCTGCGGGGCGACCTCCCTCTCCGTCTTGCGTGTGCTGCACAGCGCGCTGCCCATCGCCTCGTAGGACTTCTGTGCGCGCTCGTCGGCGCTGCCGTAGCGCACGGACAGGGCATCGATGAGGGCGCGCTCGACGGGCGAGGTGCCGGCAGCCGCCTGCTGCGCGCGCGCGATGAAGCGGCGGATGTCCCGCACCGGCCCGCGGTCGGGGTTGTTCACGTTGGGCCCGAGCGCGTAGGCCACGCCCCAGGCGCACATCGCGCAGCTGGGGTCGCGCGCGAGCGCGGCACGAAACACGCGCGCCGCCTCCCGGTGCTCGAAGGCGTAGGCGAGCAGCAGGCCCTGGGCGAACCAGACCCGCGCCTGTTCGTCGCGCGCCGTGACCTTGAAGGTCGAGATGCCCAGCCCCGGCATCGGCTCGATCGATCGGGCGGCCGGGGTGTCCTCGATCGAAGCGCACGCCGCGAGCAGCGTGGAGAAGACGGCCAGGCCGATCAGCGACCGCGGTGCGGGTGTCCTCATGGCATCTCCAGAGGGAGCGGAGTCCGGAGCCAGGATAGTCGGGCCCGCAGGTCGTGAACAGGCCATGGACCCTGACGGCACCACCGATCTCCGAACGGCGCAGGGACGTCAACGAGGGACGACGCGGGTCCAGGCAGATCGGACAGACGATACGGAAGCGCCCTCGAAGCGCCCGCGACGGGCCCGGACGCAGGCCTGCGCCGGCCGGAGCTGCCCCGACTACGGCGACACGGTCGCCGCGCTGTGCCCGCGGCGTTCGGGGGGCTCCGCAGGGTTCGACCGGACCACGCGCTCGGCGAGCGCACGCTGGTTCGACCCGAAGATGGTGTCGCGCTCGGGCTGCCGGCGGCCCTGCAGCACCTGGACCCATTCGTCGGCGGTCATCACGGCTGCAAAGCGCGACTGCATGACGACACAGAAGGCGCGGTGGATTTCCGCCGCACTCGCGCTTCCGCAGCGGTTGGCGTATGGCACCGCGCCGATGGCGTCGTGCAGGACCTCGACAGCGGTGCCGTTGTGCAAGGCATGCTTGACGGTCGAATCGACGCAGTTGTGTGTCATGTAGCCGCAGACGGCGAGCGTGTCGATCTCGTGCTTCTGCAGCCACTCGGCCAGGTCGGTGCCGGCATAGGCGCTGGGCAGCCGCTTCTCCATGTGGTGGTCGCGCTGGCGATCGGCCACGGCGGGGTGCAATTGCCAGCCGTGGCTGTCCCTGGCGAACAAGGGACTGCCGGCAGGCGCGGTGTTCTGCACGACGACGACAGGCACGCCATGCGCTGTGGCGGCATCCATGGCGCGGCCGATGGCGGCCAGGGAATCCTGGACAGCGGGGTGTTCGATCAGCAGGCGGCCGTCGACGTACTCGTTCTGGACATCGATGACGATCAAGGCGCGGCGTGGTGAGGTGGACATGGTCGAGCTCCGGTTCAAGGGCACTGATGGCAGGAAGCGTCGTGCGGCGCAGTGCCGGCGCCGCGACGACGGAGAGGGATCGACGGCCACGGTGCCAGGCGCGGCGTCAGCGCCGCGCCGCCTGCGATCCGCGTGAGTTCATGGTCTTCACTCGACCTGCGATGGCCGGATTCTTCGACGCCGTGCAGGCGCGGACCAGTGGCTCAAAAGACATGGCTCGTTAAAATCCGGCCAAGCTCTCCGAAGGACGGCCACGCGCTGCCCGCTTCCACCGGACTCAGGAGTTCGCATGCGTTCCCGCACCATGGCCGTGGTGGCCTTCGACGGCATCAGCCCTTTCCACCTCACCGTGCCATGCGTCGTTTTCGCAGAGGACCGGCGTTCGATCGGCATGCCGCGCTTCGACGTGCGCGTGTGCGGCGTGGAGCGCCGCCGGCTCGTCACGTCGGCAGGCTTCGCCATCGAGGCACCGCACGGCCTGGATGGGCTGGCGGGTGCGGAGACGGTGATCGTCCCCTCGTGGCGCGACCCGACGGAGCGGCCGCCAGAGAAGCTGCTCGCTGCGCTGCGATCCGCTCATGACCGCGGCGCTCGCTTGATCGGGCTGTGCCTGGGGGCCTTCGTCCTGGCGGAGGCGGGCCTGCTCGACGGCCGGCGCGCAACCACCCACTGGGCCTGGGCGGACGTGTTCGCACACCGCTTCCCGCAAGTGCAGCTCGATGCCGGTGCGCTGTATGTCGATGACGGCGACGTGCTGACCTCGGCCGGCACCGCGGCCGGCATCGATTGCTGCCTGCACCTGGTGCGCGAGCAGCTCGGCGCGGAGCTTGCCAACCGTCTGGCACGCCGGCTCGTCGTGGCGCCCCATCGGCCCGGCGGCCAGTCTCAGTTCATCGAACAGCCGGTGGCGCGCGATGCCGGCGGCGACCGCCTCGGTGCTGCACTGGACTGGGCCGCGCGGCGGGTCGGTGAACCGCTGACGCTGGAGCAGCTGGCCGCGCGCTCGGCGATGTCGACGCGGACTTTCACGCGCCGCTTTCGCGCCGCCACGGGAACCACCTTCAAGCAGTGGCTGATCGACCAGCGGCTGACGCGCGCCCGGCGCCTTCTGGAGACGACCGACCTGCCGGTGGAGCGCGTGGCAGCGGACGCGGGCTTCGGCACCGCACTGTCGATGCGCCTGCACTTTGCGTCCAACGTCGGGACGTCGCCGGTGGGCTACAGGCGCAGCTTCCGTGGACCCTGAGGACGGCAGCGACGCTGGGACGCCATGCCCTTCGGCGCATCGGCCCCGTCGTCGATGCCGATGGCAACGCCACAGCTGCGCGACGACGGCCGGCCGGCTTCGATCGTCGAGACTCGAAGGGGCTCGGCAGAGTCGCGTGCAAGGCGCAGCAGGAGCCGCCGAGTCCGCAGAATCGACCCTTGTTGCCCTTCACCACCCTCACCATGCCCTTTCGCTACCGGACCCTGCCCGTCACGCCCTTCCAGCAGAACTGCTCGCTCGTCTGGGACGACGCGACGATGGACGCCGCGGTGATCGATCCCGGCGGCGAGCTCGACCGGGTGCTGGCCGAGGCCGACCGGCTCGGCCTGACGCTCGGCCAGGTCTGGCTCACGCACGCGCACATCGACCATGCCGGTGCGGCCGGCGAGCTGGCGCGCCGGCGCGGCCTGCCGATCGTCGGGCCGCACGAGGCGGACCGGTTCTGGATCGACGCGCTGCCGCAGCAGAGCCTGATGTTCGGCTTTCCGCCGGCCGAGGCCTTCGTCCCGACGCGCTGGCTGCACGACGGCGACACGGTGCGCGTCGGCGGCTGCGAGCTGCAGGTGCGGCACTGCCCGGGGCACACGCCGGGGCACGTGGTGTTCCACGCGCCGGCAGCGCGGCGTGCCTTCGTCGGCGACGTGCTGTTCGCCGGCGGCATCGGGCGCACCGATTTCCCGCAGGGCGACTTCGACACGCTGATCGCGTCGATCACGCAGCGGCTGTGGCCGATGGGCGACGACACGGTGTTCGTCCCCGGCCACGGGCCCGAGAGCAGCTTCGGCCGCGAGCGCCGCAGCAACCCCTACGTGCGCGGCACCTGAGCGGCGCCGGGCCGGCGCGCGGCGAGGTGAATTTCGCACAAGCCCGCGGGCAGCATTCACCTCAAGCGGGGGGGCGCGCTGCCTAGAGTTCTCTCCATGCCTCGCACCGGGGCAGATCCAGGGAGAACACACCATGATCGAGATGAACTTCGCCGCCCCGAGCGCACTGCGTGCGCCGCTGTCGAACCCGTTCGCCGGCGCCCGGCCGGACGCCGCCGCGCCCTTGCCGCTGTCGCGGGGCGACATGCTCGCCAAGGTGCTCGACGAGATCGACTACGGGCTGCTGCTGGTCAACGCCCAGGGCGTGATGACCTACGCCAACCAGCTGGGCATGAAGGAGGTGCTGGGCGGCGCGCTGCGCCTGGCCCAGGGCCAGGTGCTGACGCGCGGCGCCGGCGACCAGGCGGCCTTCGCGGCGGCGCTGGCCGGCGCGCTGCGCGGCCTGCGCCGCATGATCACGCTGGGCCACGACGCCGACGCCGTCTCGGTGGCGTTCACGCCCATGCAGCCCGGCCCCGACGAGTGCGGCGAGCCGATGGCGCTGCTGCTGATCGGCAAGCGCCAGGGCAACGAGACGCTGTCGCTGGACTTCTATGCGCGCTCGAACGGCCTGACCAACGCCGAGACGCAGGTGCTGCGCCAGATGAGCCAGGGCGACAAGCCGCTGGACATCGCCAAGGGCCAGGGCGTGGCGATCTCGACGGTGCGCTCGCACATCAAGAACATCCGCCTGAAGACGCAGACCGGCAGCATCCGCGAGCTGCTCGGCCGCGTCGCGGTGCTGCCGCCGATCGCCCCGGTGATCAAGGTCGGCGCCTCGATGTCGGCGATGCTCAACTGAGGGGCGGCGGGTGCTGCGGGGCCGCGTGCTAGAGTTTTCGGGTCGCCTGCCGCGGGCACGGCGATCCGAACCGCCGCACGATGCCCGAGGCCGCCCCCCCATCGATCGAATTCGACATGCTGCCGGCCGCGCTGCGGCCGCTGGCGGCGCGGGGCCGCACGGTGCGCTACCGCAAGGGCGCCCTGCTGATCCAGGAAGGCGAGCTGCGCGACGAGCAGTTCATCGTGCTCACCGGGCGCGTGCGGGCCTATTCGACCGACGAGCGCGACCGCGAGATCGTCTACGGCACCTACGGGCCCGGCGAATACCTCGGCGAGATGAGCCTGGACGGCGGGCCGCGCTCGGCCTCGGTGGTGGCGCTCGAGCCGACGAGCTGCGTGATGCTGACGCGCCAGTCGCTGCGCGAGCACATCGCCGCCGAGCCGGACTTCGCCTTCGAGCTGATCGGCAAGGTGATCCACCGCGCGCGCATGGCCACGCGCAGCGCGCGCAGCATGGCGCTGCTCGACGTCTACGGCCGCGTGGCGCAGCTGCTCGACGACGCGGCCCGGCCCCTGCCCGACGGCACGCGGCGCATCGACCAGCGGCTGACGCACCAGGAGATCGCCGCGCACGTGGGCTGCTCGCGCGAGATGGTCAGCCGCCTGATGAAGGACCTGGAGGCGGGCGACTACATCGGCGTCGACGCGCAACGTCGCATCCACGTGCGGCGGCCGCTGCCGCACCGCTGGTGAGGGCCGCGCCGGCCCCCACGATCCCGACTTGCACGGCACTCGCCGCGAGGCAGAGAATCAACGACCTACCCGAGGAGAACAGACCATGAAACGGAGCTTCTTGATCGTCGCGGCGGTGTCCGCCCTGCTGGTGGGCTGTGCGGGGCGCCCGCACCCGGGCCCGGGGGGCTACGGCGGCCACGGCGACCGCCCCATGGGCATGGGGATGGTGCGCACGCTCGACCCGAGCCGGCCGATGGTGTCGGTGGTCGGCGGCAAGATCATCGTCGTCGACCAGGAACCGCTGGTCTTCGGGCCCGAACAGAAGGACGTCACGATCGTCTGGTCCTTGCCGAGCGATTCGAAGTACCGCTTTCCGAAGGACGGCATCGTCGTCGACAAGCCCGGCGAAGAGATCGTGCGCTGCCAGCCGCTCGACGGCGGCCTGCGGTACTCGTGCCTGAACCGCAACAGCACGACCACACAGGTCAAGTACAGCTACACGATCAGGCTCACGGGCGGCGACAAGCCGCTCGAGTCCGACCCGACGATCGTCAACATGCGCGGGGGTCTCTGACACCGCGCGGGCGACGCTCAGGCCCCGGGCCCGAGGGCTGAGCGCACGCAGGACGCGACGGCCTCCGGCGGCAGCCGGCGGCCCTCGCCCGCGGCGAGCTCGAACGCGTCGGGGCCCATCGCGTGGCGTGCGCGGTCGACGCGCGGCGCGAGAAAGGCTTCGTCCGCGGGGTCGCGCTGCAGCCCGGTCAGCCGGGCCTGGGCCTCGGCCACGCCGTAGAAGCGGGCAGCGCTTGGCCAGTCGCCGCGCTGCGACGCGAGCCCGCAGCACACCTCGACGGCACTCTGCAGCACCGGGATCGATCCGATCTCGGCGGCGATGTCGAGCACCTCGCGCAGCATCGGCGGCGCGGCCTCGCCCCGGTCCAGGCACACCGCCACCATCGCCAGGTTCAACAGGCCGATGGCAACGCTTTCGCGGTCGCCCATGGTCCGCGCCTGATCGACGACCTGGGCGTACAGCGGCTCGGCAGACGCGAACCGGCCTTCCATGCGCAGCACCATCGCCAGCGCATTCGTCGCGGCCGCGACCTCCCACGGGTTGCCGCCGGCGCGCGCCAGGGCCATGGCCTCCTCGAGGTGCGTGCGGGCGGCCTCGAGGCGCCCGGCACCCAGGCACGCCGTGCCCAGGGGCTGGAGCACGCCGGCGACCCAGGGCGTGTTGCCGGTCTCGCGCGCGATCGCCAGGCTCTCCTCGAGGAAGCCGATCGCGTCCAGGTAGCGGCCCATGAAGTAGCACAGCTGCCCGGCGCCGAAGAGTGCGCGGCAGCGGGCACCGTCGCGGGGCTGCAGGCCGGGCAGGGCGAGCACGTCCACCAGCATCCGGTGGCCGAGCGTCAGCAGGCCGCGGTTCACCCAGTAGGGCCGCAGCCCGTCGGCCAGGCGCAGCGCGTGGCCGGCGTCCTGCGCCTGCAGGGCGCCGGCGTGGGCGGCCAGCAGGTTCTCGCGCTCGGTGTCGAGCCGCGCCAGCCAAAGGCCCTGCTCGGGGCCGGCGAGGTTCGACCGCGCCGCCTCCACCAGCGCGACCTCGTGCGCCAGGTGCCGGTCGCGCAGCGCGGGTTGCTCGCCGGCCTCGACGAGGCGTTCGCGCGCGTAATGCCGCACGGTGTCGAGCAGGCGGTAGCGGCCGGTGTCGAGGTCCATCGACGCGAGCGACTTCTCGACCAGCAGCGTGAGCAGGTCCAGCACCTCGTCGGCCTCGAGCCCGTCGCCGGCGCAGACGGCTTCGGCCGCGTCGAGCGTCCAGCCGCCGGCGAACACCGCCAGGCGGCGCAGCAGCGCGCGCTCGGGCGGCGCCAGCAGGTCGTGGCTCCAGTCGATCAGCACGCGCAGCGTGCGCTGGCGCGGCAGCACGGTCTGGTCGGTCGTGGCCAGCAGCCGGAAGCTCTCGCGCAGGCGCTCGGCGATCGCCGTGACCGGCAGGGCCCGCACGCGCGCCGCGGCGAGCTCGATCGCCAGCGGAATGCCGTCGAGCCGCTGGCAGATCTCGGCCACCGCGGCGGCGTTGCGCGGCTCGATGCGGAAGGCCGGCAAGGCGCCGCGCGCGCGGTCGACGAACAGCTGCACGGCGGTGTGGCGCGACAGGCTCTCGGCGTCGGGCCCGCCCGCGGCGAGGGGCTGCGGGCGCGGCGTGGTCAGCGCCGGCACCGGGTAGCTGCACTCGCCGGCGATGTGCAGGGCCTCGCGGCTCGTGGCCAGCAGCGTCAGCCCGGCGCCGGCGCGCAGCAGGCGTTTCGCCAGGTCGGCGCAGGCCGCGAGCAGGTGTTCGCAGTTGTCGAGGATGATCAGCAGACGCCGTTCGCGCACGAAGTCCAGCAGCGCGTCGAGCACCGAGCCGCCCGGCGCCTCCTTCACGCCGAGCACGCCGGCCACGGCCTGGGGCACCAGGGCCTCGTCGGACAGGGGCGCCAGCTCGACCAGCCAGACGCCGTCGGCATGCCGGTCGAGCAGCTCCGCGCCGAGCTGCACCGACAGGCGCGACTTGCCGATGCCGCCGGTGCCCAGCAGCGTGACGAGGCGGTGCTCGCGCAGCAGCCGCGCGACCTCGGCGAGGTCCGATTCGCGGCCGATGAAGGCATTGAGCTGCTGGCTCAGGTTGTTCGGCGTCGACTCGAGCGAGCGCAGCGCGGGGAAGTCGGCGCGCAGCCCCGGGTGCAGCACCTGGTGCACCCGCTCGGGGCTCGACAGGTCGCGCAGGCGCACGCGGCCCAGGTCCTTCAGCGCCACGCCTTCGGGCAGCGCGCCGGCCACGGCCTCGGCCACCGCCTGCGACACCAGCACTTGGCCGCCGTGGGCGATGCTGCCGATGCGCGCGGCGCGGTTCACGTCGCGGCCGTAGTAGTCGTTGCCGCGGCGCTCGTGCCAGCCGCGGTGCAGGCCGCAGCGCACGCGCAGCGGCAGCCCGCCGGTGGCCTGCGGGTCGGCCAGCGCGAGCTGGAGCGCGACGGTCGCGTTCAGCGCGTCCAGCGGCCGTTCGAACGCGGCATGGGCGCCGTCGCCGGTGGTCTTGACGATCCAGCCGCCGTGCGCGACCACGGCGTCGCGCGTGAGCCGGTCGTGGCGTCGAGCGCGACGCGCATGCGCCCGGCCTCCGTCTCCCACAGCCGGGTGCTGCCTTCGATGTCCGAGAACAGGAAGGTCAGGTCGGCGAGGTCGCTGTCGGCGGGGGGGTCGTGGACATCGGGCACGGCGCGGATTGTCCTGCCATTCGGCTCCGCCGGTGGCCCCGCGCGCGCCAGCGCGGCCGCCCCCGGGCGGGGCTCAGAAGGTGTGAAAGAACCCAAGGTGCCTGCGTTGCCCCCGGGAAGGCGCCCCGACAAGGCGCAAAGCACAGACGGGTCCATCGACCCGTCGAGCATTTGCAACGCCGTGGGGGTGCCTTCCCGGGGGCAACCCTTCGGGCCGGGGTACCCAAGGGCCGTGGGCGGCGTTGCGCCGCTTGCCGAGGTCCGCGACTTCGGCTGCGCGCCGCGCCTTGCCCACAGCCCTTGGCCACCCCGGCGCGGGCACCTCGGGTTCTTTCACACCTTCTCACTGCTCGGTGAGGGCCTTCGGGCCGGCGCCGGCCTGGGCCGGCTCGAAGCGCTGCGGCGGGCGCGGCGCGCGCGCGTACAGCGGCGCAACCTTGGGCAGGTTGTCCTCGATGTCGCGGATGCGCGTGAGCCCGCTCGGGTGCGTGCTGATGAACGCCGGCGGCGCGGACTTGCTCGCGGCGGCCATCTTCTGCCAGAGCGTGACGCCGGCGCGCGGGTCGTAGCCGGCGCGTGCGGCCAGGTCGATGCCGACCAGGTCGGCCTCGGACTCGTCCTCGCGGCTGAACTTCAGCGTCAGCAGGTTCGCGCCCAGGCTCAGCGCGGCGTCGCCGAGGTTGCCCAGGCCCAGCAGCGACGACAGCAGCCCGGCGCCGGCGCGGGTGGCCGCGGTTTTGCCCATGCGCTCGCGGGCATGCTCGCGCAGCGCGTGCGCGGCCTCGTGGCCCATGACCATCGCGACCTCGTCGTCCTCGAGCTTGAGCTGCTCGAGGATGCCCCAGTAGAACGCGATCTTGCCGCCGGGCATGCAGAAGGCGTTGATCTGCTTGCTGCCGATCAGGTTGACCTCCCAGCGCCACTGGCGCGCGCGCGGGTTCCACTCGTAGGTGTGCGGGATGATGCGCTGCGCGATGGCGCGCAGGCGCACCACCTGCGGGTGGTTGTCGGGCGCGAGCGCGCCTTGCGCGGAGGCCTTCTGGCGCAGTTCGACGTACTGCGACGCAGCGGCCTGCTCGACGTCCTCGGCCGGGATCAGCTTGGCGAACTTCGACTGCCCGCCGACCTCGACGCCCTCGCGGGCGAGCGCCGGCCAGGCCGTGGCGGCCCCGGCGCCGAGCAGCGCGGCAGAGAACAGCCGCCGCTGCGGCGCGAAGCCGCAGCCGCAGCCCGAGCAGCGGTGCGCAAAGCCCCTCGGGGCCAGGTGGGGCGGGGGGTCGAAATCGGTGTTCATGACGGCCTGTGATCGCCGCGGCGCGGCGGTGTTCCGGGAGACGCCCTAACGCGCGTCGGACGCCGCGAGCATACGGCGCACCTGCGGCAGCAGCACGTAGGCCGGGAAGCTGAGCCAGAAGGTCAGGAAGAAATAGGCCGCGAAGCCCATCTCCTGCGCGCCGATGCCGCCGGCCCAGCCGGCCACGGCGCGGCTGAACGCGAAGATGCTCGACAGGATCGCGTACTCGGTGGTCGCGTTGGCGCGCCCGGTGATCGCCATCAGGAAGGCCAGAAAGGCGCCCGTGCCCAGCCCGCCGGTGAAGCTCTCGAGCGCGCTCGCGGCGTAGACCATCGCCTGGTGCGCGGGCGCGATGTCGGTGCCGGTGGCGCCGCCGCTGGCCGCCAGCGGCACCGCCGCGGCGGCCGCGGCGTAGCCCAGGTTCGACAGCGCCTGCCACAGCCCGAGCACCCACAGGCCCCGGAAGATGCCGCGGGTGTCGACGTACCAGCCACCCACCAGCCCGCCGGCGATCGACAGCGCCAGGCCGAGGTTCACGCTGACCAGGCCGATCTGCTGCGGCGTGAAGCCCGCGTCGACCCAGAAGGGCTTGACCATGAAGCCCATCGCCGCGTCGCCCAGCTTGAACAGCAGGATGAAGACGATGATCGCCACCATGCCCGGGCGCGACAGCAGCTCGACCCAGGCGCCGAACACCGGCCCCTCGCGCAGCAGCTGCGCGCGCGGGTGGCGCGCGGCGCTGACCATCAGCGCCGCGCCGGCGAACATCAGCCCGACCGGCAGCGCGCCCTTGAACCACCAGGTCCGGTTCCACTCGGCCACCGCGGCCCACCCGGCCACCTTGGCCAGCGGCGCCAGCGCCGGCCACAGCAGCCCGCACAGCACCAGCGCCAGCGCCGCGATCCAGCGCGGCTGGTCGCGCAGCAGCCGGAACTCGGCGCCGACGGTGCCGGGCTTCGCGACGCGGGCCTGCTCCGGCGGGGCCGTCAGCGCCATCGCCGCGTTGCAGGCGAAGACCACGGCGCCCAATCCGTAGGCGATGGGCCAGCCGAACCAGCCCGACAGCATCAGCACCGCGCCGGCGAAGATCATGCCGACGCGGTAGAAGCCGATGCGGAAGCCGTTCGCGAGGCCGTACTCGCGCCGGTCGAGCAGCTCGATCGTGTAGCCGTCGGTGGCGATGTCGTTGGTGGCCGACAGCACCGTGAACAGGCCGATCGCCACCCAGACCCAGGCGCCGAAGCCGCCGGCGCCGTCGTGCAGCGCGAAGAAGGCCATCACGCCGGCCATGCCGGCGTTGGCCGCGGCGATCCACCAGCGGTGGTGGCGCGCCCAGTCGACCGCCGGCGCCCACAGGAACTTCACCGTCCAGGCCAGGCCCAGCAGGCTCAGCAGCCCGATGTCGGCCAGGTTCACGCCCTGCTGGCGGAAGTAGACCGGAAAGATGTCGAAGAACACCCCGAGCGGGAGGCCTTCGCTGAAGTACAGCAGCGCGACCCAGAACAACTTGCGCTTGTAGGCGGGGCGCGGCGGCGCGGGTTGATCGGGCATCGGTCGATTCTAGGAGGGCGCTCCGCCGATGCCGCGCGCAGGCGCTGCGACAATGCCGCGCGCCGGCTGACCGCGCGCACCCGGCAGCAGACGATGAACCGCCCTGAACCGCAACGCTTCGCCGCACGCCTGATCGCCTGGCAGCGCAGCGCCGGGCGCAACGACC
>Ga0116176_10001373_pt1 | contig 19224 bp, 16 predicted proteins | sample AD_STIC08_MetaG_FD_89803 | JGI IMG/M metagenome (GOLD analysis project Ga0116176, IMG submission 89803) | Active sludge microbial communities of municipal wastewater-treating anaerobic digesters from USA - AD_STIC08_MetaG | ecosystem: Engineered > Bioreactor > Anaerobic > Digestate | place: USA...
GGTCTGCACCGCGTTCATCGGCATCCCCGCCGAGTCGAGCTTGGCGAAGAGCTGGCGCATCGTCGACCAGCCGGCGCGCGTCGCCTGCTCGCCTTCGAGCGGGGCGCTCGACACTCCCTCGCCGGCGTTGATGGTCGTGATCCCCTGCGACAGCAGGTTGAAGGCGCTGTTGGGATTGGTGAGAAACGGCGTGGCCGTCTGCCCCATCATGTCGATGAAGCCGGGGGCGACGATGTGCCCGGTGGCATCGATCGCCCGCTTTCCCTGTGTGGGGCTGAAACGCCCAATGGCGGCGATGCGCCCGTTGGTGATGGCGATGTCGCCGCCGTACCACGGCGCCCCCGTCCCATCGACGATGCGCCCGCCGTGGATCACGACGTCGTAGGGAGGCACCGTCGCCGAGGGGACAGCGGAGCGTTGCCGAGGCTGCGCGGCCGCGGCTGACGCAAGGACGGGGAGCGCGACTGCCACGGTCGCCAGGACATGCATCAATCGTTGCAACTGCCGAACCTGGACGCCGCGCATGCTCGCTCTCCCTGGGTGAAGGTCAGGCGCTCCCGCCGGGGGAGTCACCGTCCGGATATCGCAGCCGGAGCGCGGCGATGTCGCGCGCCCCCAGCCCCTCGTCCATCGCCGACGCCAGGACCGCGCGCGCCGCCTCGGTTACCGGCAGCTGCAACCCCCGTTCGGCGCCGACGCCCGCGACGATGCCCAGGTCCTTCTCGTAGAGCACCAGCGCGGCGCCTGCATCATACTGGCCACCCTGCACCCGCGCGAGCGTGCGGTCGAGCATGCGCGACTGCCCGAAGCCGGCGCGCAGCACCTCCGCCAGCGCCTCGAGGTCGAGCCCCACGCGCTGCGCCAGAGCAATCGCCTCCGCGGCCGCCGCCCCGTGCACGAAGGTGAGCAGCTGGTTCACGAGCTTGGCGTGCGTCCCGGCCCCGGGTGGCCCCATGTGCACGATGGTGCGTCCGTAGGCCTGCACCACCGCCCGCGCCCGCTCGAACGCCACCGCACTGCCACCGGCCATGATGGCCAGCGTCCCCTGCTCTGCCCCTTCGGGACCGCCACTCACCGGCGCGTCGACGAAGTGCACCCCGCGCTGCGCCGACCGTTCGGCCACCCGCCGCGCGAGCGCCGGGGTGATGGTCCCGTGCTCGATGAGGAGGGCATCCGTGCGGGCATGGTCCACGATGCCGTCGGCGTCCAGGTAGAGCCGCTCCGACGCAGCCACCGTGTCGACGCAGGTGATGACCACGTCGGCCGCAGCGGCGAGTGCCCCCACGGAGCGCGTGGCCACGGCCCCCGACGACAGGTACGGTGCCAGGCGCGCCTCGGTCCGATTGAAGACCAGGACCCGATGCCCTGCCGCCAGGAGGCGCCGGACCATGGGCCCACCCATCTTCCCCACGCCCACCACCCCGACGATGGGAAGCGCGTCGTCAGCCATCGGTCACGCACCCCAGCGAGGCGTTGCTCACCGATCGGATGTACTTGAGCAGGACGCCCTGCTTTGCACGCAGCGGTGGCGCGATCCAGGCGGCGCGACGCGCGGCCAGCTCGGCGTCGCTCACGTCGACGGTGAGGGTGCGTGCTGTGGCGTCGATGGTGATGCGATCGCCATCGCGCACGAGCGCCAGCGCCCCGCCGTCCTGCGCCTCCGGCGTCACGTGTCCCACCACGAAGCCATGCGTCCCGCCGCTGAATCGCCCGTCGGTGATCAGGGCCACGCTCGCACCGAGCCCCGCTCCCATGATTGCGCCGGTAATCGTCAGCATCTCCGGCATCCCGGGGCCACCGCGCGGCCCCTCGTAGCGAATCACCACCACGTCGCCGGGTTGCACCTGGCGCTGCTCGAGCGCGGCGAGCGCCGCCTCCTCCTGCTCGAAGACGCGCGCCGGGCCGGAGAAGCGCATCCCTTCCTTGCCCGTGATCTTCGCCACGGCACCGTCAGGCGCAAGATTGCCGCGCAGGATCTCCAGGTGGCCGGTCGCCTTGAACGGGTTGCCGAGCGGCCGGATCACGTCCTGCCCCTCGGCGAGCCCCGGCAGCGCGGCCAGGTTCTCGGCCACCGTCTTCCCGGTCACCGTCAGGCAGTCGCCGTGCAGCAGCCCCTGGGCCAGGAGGTACTTCATCACCGCCGGCGTCCCCCCCACCCGATCGAGGTCCTCCATCACGTACCGCCCGCTCGGCTTGAGGTCGGCGATGTACGGGACGCGGGCGCTGATGGCCTGGAAGTCGTCGATGGTGAGAAGGACGCCAGCGGAGCGCGCAACGGCCAGCAGATGCAAGACGGCATTCGTCGACCCGCCCAGCGCCATGACCACGGTGATCGCGTTCTCGAACGCCGCGCGCGTCATCACCTGGCGCGGCGTGATGCCCCGCTCGAGGAGCACGCGCATGGCCGCCCCCGCGCGCACGCATTCCTCACGCTTGCGCGGGTCGGTGGCCGGCGTGGACGAACTGTAGGGCAGCGTCATGCCTAACGCCTCCGCCGCCGACGCCATCGTGTTGGCCGTGTACATCCCGCCGCAGGCGCCCGCGCCCGGGCAGGCATGGCGCACTACCGCGTTCATCGAGGCCTCGCTGCGCCGCCCGGCGACGAACTCGCCATAGCTTTGGAAGACCGAGACGATGTCCAGCGTCTCGCCGTCGTGGTGCCCCGGGCGGATCGTCCCGCCGAAGATCATGAGCGCCGGACGGTCCAGGCGCGCCATGGCCATGAGGGCGCCCGGCATGTTCTTGTCACAGCCGGGGACGGCGATGAGCCCGTCGTACCACTGGGCCCCCATCACCGTCTCGATCGAGTCGGCGATGAGGTCGCGCGACGGAAGCGAGTAGCTCATCCCGTCCGTCCCCATCGAGATGCCATCGCTCACCCCGATGGTGTTGAAGCGCATCCCCACCATCCCGGCCGCCTGTACCCCGTCGCGCGCCGCCGTCCCCAGCTCGAGCAGGTGCATGTTGCAGGGATTGCCATCGTACCACATGCTGGCGATGCCGACCTGCGCCTTGGGGAGGTCGTCTTCGGTGAGCCCGGTGGCAAAGAGCATGGCACGCGACGCAACCTGCGCGCGTGCCTGGGTCAGGCGAGCGGAGTGCCGGTTCATCGTCATGGGCGCCTCATGCCATCTTGTAGCCGCCGCCACACGTGACGACCTCGCCGGTGATGTAGTTGGACTCCGGGATGCAGAACAGGTACACCGCACCGGCCGCCTCCTCCACCGTCCCGGGCCTGCCTAACGGGATGATGGCCTCGAGCTTCTTGAACGCCTCCGGATTGAGCCCGACCGGGATGTGCCGTCCCTCGATGTCGATCGTGGCCCCGCCGTGCGCAGGCGCCGAGGTGAGGCGTGTTTCGATGACGCCGAAGGCGACCGCGTTCACGGTGACCTTGTAGCGCCCCCACTCCTTGGCCATCGCCTTGGTGAGGCCGATGATCCCCGCCTTGGCCGACGAGTAGTTGGCCTGCCCCGGGTTGCCGTTGGTCCCCGAGACCGACGAGATGTTCACCACCTTGCGATACACGGGGGTCCCGGCCTCGGCCTCTCGCTTGGCGTTGGCGCGAATCACCTCGCTCGCCGCACGCAGGATGCGGAACGGCGCCTTGAGGTGCACGTCCATGATCGCGTCCCACTGCTCGTCGGTCATCTTCTGGATCACGTTGTCCCAAGTGAAGCCGGCGTTGTTGATGATGATGTCCAACCCGCCGAAGCTGTCGACCGCCGTGCGCACGAAGCGCTCGGGAAAGTCCCTGTCGGCCACACTCCCAGAGACGGCAACCGCCTTCCCTCCGCTCGCCTCGATGGCGGCGACGGTCTCCTGCGCCGGTGCGGCATCGAGATCGTTGACGACGATGTGCGCCCCCTCGCTGGCGAGCTTGAGCGCGATGGCCTGCCCGATGCCGCGTCCGGCACCGGTGATGATGGCGACCTTTCCGGCGAGCTTCATGATGCGAGGTGCGAGTGGGTGTGAAGGCGAGACAACGTGCGGGACGATCAGTCGGCGCGGTAGAGCGTGATGACGCACGCGCCGCCCAGGCCGAGGTTGTGCTGCAGGGCGATGCGCGCCCCCTCGACCTGGCGCGCCCCCGACATCCCGCGCAGCTGCCAGGTGAGTTCGGTGCACTGCGCCAGGCCGGTGGCGCCTAACGGGTGCCCCTTGGAGAGGAGCCCCCCCGACGGGTTGGTGACTACCTTGCCGCCAAAGGTATTGTCGCCCTCGACAATGAAGCGCTCCGCCGTCCCCTCGGGGGTGAGTCCCAGTGCCTCGTAGGCGATGAGTTCGTTGGCGGTGAAGCAGACGTGCAGCTCCACCACATCTACATCCTCCGGGCCGATCCCCGCGGCGTCATACGCGCGCTGCGCCGCTCCCTTGGCCATGTCGTAGCCCACCGACCGCATCATGTTGCCGGCATCAAACGTCCCGGGGATGTCGGTGGCCATCACCTGGGCGGCGATCGTCACGCGCGCGTCGATGCCATGGCGCGTGGCAAAGTCGCGTGAGCAGATCACCGCCGCCGCCGCGCCGCAGGTGGGAGGGCAGCACTGCAGCCGCGTCAGCGGGTCGCTCACCGCCGGCGAGGCGAGCACCTCGTCCTCAGTCACCGGCTCGCGGAAGATGGCGAACGGATTGAGCGAGGCATGCTTGCGCGCCTTGACCGAGATCTTGGCAAAGGTGCTCGGCTTGATGCCGTGCTCCTTCATGTAGTGACGGCCCGCTGCGGCAAAGTACTGCGGCGCCAGCGGTGCCCCCTTGTCGATGCCGTCGGTGCGATCGAGAGCGCCGGCCACGAGTTCGGTGGGGATGGGACGATCCTGGAACAGCTTGATGAGCGGGCCGGGGATCATCTGCTCGAAGCCCACGGCGAGCGCACACTCCACCGCCCCGCTGGCCACCGCCTGTCGCGCGAGGAAGAGCGCGGTCGAGCCGGTAGCGCAGTTGTTGTTCACGTTGATGATCGGCGCTCCGCTCAACCCCACCTCGTACATCGCCCGCTGGCCGGCGCAGCTGTCGCCATACACATAGCCCACGTACACCTGCTCGGCGTCATGGTACGCGATCCCCGCGTCGGCCAGCGCGGTGCGCGCGGCAGTGGAGGCCATCACCGTGTACGGATCGCTCTTGCCGGGCTTGGCGAAGGGGACCATGCCGACCCCCGCGACGACCACTGTTCTCGACATCGTGTCCTCGTGTTTCCGTGTGTTGTCGCGTCATGGGTCGACGCCCGCGGGCGCCGACGTCGTCGCCTACCGCGCCTGCGGCACCACCGTCGCGCCCCCGGCGATCTTCACCTCACCCTGTGCGTTGCGCAACGTGAGCTCGAGCGCCACCGCGCCGTCGGGCGCAATGGCCGACACGACCCCCGCCGCCGTCAATTGCTCGCCGGGGTACGTGATGGCCGAGAAGCGCACGTGGATGTCGCGCAGCCGTTCCTGTGGCACCCACTGCGTGATCATGCGTACCAGGTACGCCACGCCAAGCATGCCGTGCATGAAGACATCGCGGTGGCCGGCGGCTTTCGCGAAGTCCGAGTCGATGTGCAGCGGGATGTGGTCGCCCGAGCCCCCCGCGTACAGGGCGAGCGTGGCCCGCGTGAGCGGCGGGAGCACCAGCGGCGGCAACGCATCGCCCACCCGCAGCGCGTCGGTCGGCAGCCCGGTCACCGGTGCCTCCAGATCATCACCTGCCGCCCCACCGCGACCAACGCCCCGCTATCGGCATGGCGCACCTCGCTCTCGAACGCGACGAACTCGAGCGCTCCCCCCTTCTTGTCGTACACATCGACCACGCGTCGCGTCACGCGCACGCGGTCTCCCGCACACATCACGTCGTGAAACGTGTACGACTGCTCCCCATGCAGCACGTCGGTGATGGGAATGCCCACGTCGGTGAGGTACCCCGACCCGACCGGACTGTCGGCCTGCAGGCAGAAGGCGAAGGTCGGCGGCGCCACGATCGAGCGGTAGCCGGCGGCACGCGCCGCGGCTTCATCGGTGTAGATTGGCCGCGTCTCGCCGATCGCCTTGGCGAGGAGCGTTAGGCGCCCCTTCTCGATCTCCACTTCAAAGGGGGGCCACTCGCGACCGATGATGGCGCGGTCAATCATGCGGGGGCCTGCTTGGGCATCGTCGCCAGCCACGCCAGGCTTTCCACCGTCGAGCGTTGCGGATGATACTCGGCGCCGTACCAGCCGGCGTACCCGCTCCTGCCAATCGCCTGCAGGATCGCCGGGATGTCGAGCGACCCGGTGCCGGGCTCGTGCCGCCCCGGGACGTCGGCGAATTGCACGTGACGGGCAATGGCCCGCACGTGCGTGAACGCCTCGACTGGGTCGCCGCCGTTCATGGCCGTGTGATAGACGTCGAACTGCAACCCCAGGCGCTGGCTCCCCAGGCAGCGTACCACGTCGGCGGCCTGCTGCAGGTCGGCCAGGAGCGCGGTCGGCGCATCGACGCGGTTCATCGCCTCGATCAGGAGCGAGGTGCCCTTGGCGCGACTCAGGCAGAGCGCCAGGCGAACGTTGGCCAGGTAGGTGTGCAGGCAGTCGTCCCGTGAGACCCCGGCCGGGATGCGCGACGGCCCGAGGTGCACGTGCAACGCGCCTAACGTGGCCGCCGCGTCGAGCGCGTGCTCCAGCGACTCGCGGAACGCGTCCTCGCGCCCGGGAACCCCCGACAGCCCATCGCCACCCGTGGCGTAGTCGCGCGACCCTACGTTGATGAGCACGACCTGGAGCTGCGCGTCGCGCGCCGCGCGCGCCATCTCGTCCACGTCGCCCTCGGCGAGCCCCTGGATCTCGACGCCGGCAAAGCCGGCAGCGCGCACCGCCGCGAAACGCTCCAGCAACGGCAGCTCGCGGAACATGAACGAGACCGACGCCGACAGCTGCATCGCCTACTCCGCCGACGTGCCAGGTGCGACGCGATCCGGTGTCGCACCGTCCGGTGTGGCGCGCTGCTGCGCCGCCTTCATCGCCAGCCAACTCGCCCGGTAGTCGCGCCCACCGGCCAGTACCTGTCCGCCATCACAGTAGACGATGGTCCCGTTCACGTATCCGGCCGCGTCGCTGCACAGGAAGAGCGCCACCTGCGCCACGTCGTGCCCCGTCCCGAAGCGCCGCATGGGATTCATCTGCGCCCACTGCTCGCGGATCTCCTCTGTCGGGGCCAGGCGCGCCATCCCCTCGGTGTCGCCAATGGGGCCGGGGACGATTCCGTTGACACGAATCCCTTCGTGTCCCCATTCCACCGCGAGCGAGCGCGTGAGCATGTCGACCCCCGCCTTGGCGGCGCTCACATGGGCTTGGCCCCAGAATGCTTCGGTCGACTGCGGTGCGGAGATGTTGATGAGCGATGCGCCGGGGACGTGCAGCACGGCCTTGGCCGCGCGCAGGACGTGAAAGGTCCCGATGAGGTCGATCTCCACCACGGCGCGAAAGCCATTGGACGAGAGTTCATCGGCCGGGCAGATGAAGTTGCCTGCAGCCCCCGAGACCACGATGTCGAATGGACCGAGGGCCTCGTGCGCCCCCGCGACCGCACGCTCGACCGCGCCGAAGTCGCGCACATCGCCAGCCACGCCGTACACCTGTCCGCCATGTGCGCGCAACGCCGCCACCGCCGACTCCACACGCGCCGCGTTGCGACTCATCACCGCCACCCGCGCGCCGTACTCGGCCAGGGCGTGGGCGATGGCGAGGTTGATGCCGCTGGTGCCGCCAGCTACAAAGGCGACCTTGCCGGCGAGGAATCCGGGAACGAATGGGTTCATGTCTCGCTCACGTGGTCGCCGAAGCGGCGCGCCGCGTCCAGTACACGTAGAAGGGGAGCCCGGCCAGCACGATCCCGATCCCCACCATGCTGTACGCGAAGCGATTCACGAGGAGGTTGCCGAGGTACCAGGTGAGGATACCGACATACATCAATGGCGTGAGCGGATAGAGCGGGACGCGGAACGGGCGCGCCAGGTTGGGTTCGCGACGCCGCAGCACGATGAGCCCAAAGACGGTGAGCGCCATGAAGAGCTGCCCCACGAATCCGACGTACGTGAGGTTGTCCTGGTACGTCCCGCTGATGGCGAAGGTGCAGGCGATGAGCGCGAAGACCGCAATCGCGTTCACGGGCGTGCGACGCGTGGGATGTACCACGGCCAGCTTCTTGAAAAACACCCCGTCGCTTGCCAACGAGAACGGAATGCGTGGGTAGTTGAGCAGCTGTGCGTTCACGGCGCCGATGGCCGAGAGAAAGGCGACCGCCGAGATGATGTCGGCCCCGATGGGACCGAAGACGGCGTTCATCGCGTCGGCGGCGACCCGCGGGGAGTTCTTGAGCGTCTCGAACGGCAACACGTAGATGTACGCCGCGTTCACCGCCACGTACAGCGCGATCAGGATCCCCATTCCGGCGAAGATCGCGCGCGGGAGGTTCTTCTGCGGCTCGCGGACCTCGCCGGCCACGTGCGTGATGAAGTACCAGCCGCTGTACGAGAAGACGGTGAGGATCATCGCCGTCCCCAGCGACCCGGTCGTCTCGCCCAGGGAACGCCCGGCGGGAAGCAGCGGGGAGTACGGACTCGGCCGTCCATCGCCCAGGAGGAAGCACGCGCCGATGATGGCGATGATGCCGCCCACCTTGAGCAAGGTGAGGATGTTCTGCGTCTTTCCGCTCTCGCGCACGCCGATGCAGTTGACCGTAGTAAAGGTCACGATGATCAGCACCGTGAGCGAGCGGCTCATCAGCGGGGTGAAGCTCGTGTACTTGGAGATGAAGTGCCCGGCGCTCTCCACCGCCAGCGACGTGGTCACCGCCGTGGCGCTCGCCGCATAGGCGAAGAACATCATCCAGCCGAAGAGAAAGGCGATCGGCGTCCCGGGATAGGCGCGCTTGAGGAACTGGTACGTCCCTCCCGTCTCGGGAATCGCGCCGGCCAGCTCGGCAAAGCTCAGCGCACCACAGAGCGCCATGAAGCCGGTGAGGAGCCACGCCGAGAGCGCCAGCCCGGGCGACCCGACCTCGCGCGCGACGGCGCTGGGGACCAGGAAGATGCTCGCCCCGATCGTCCCCCCCACTACCAGCGTGATGGCCTCGAGGGGGCCGAGTCCGCGCTTGAGCGCTCCGTCGCCGTGCGAGGCCACGCGCGCGCCGCTCAGGCGGGGACGTGGTCGAGTGCGCGGTCCAGCGCGCGCACGAACATCTCGACCTCGCTCTCCCCCATCGGCGTCGACAAGCACGCCGTCCCGGCGCGCGTGATGATCACCCCTTCGTCGAGCAGCCGTGCGTGCATTGCTGCCAATTGTTTGGCTGGGCCTGAGTCGGTGACGAAGTGCCGGTAGTCGCGCACCGGTTCGTTCATCAGGAGGATGCGGCACAAGGTGCCGTCACCCCCCGCACGCATCGCCAGCCCGCGCGCCTCGAAGCAGGCGTTCATGCCATCGCGCAGGCGAGCGCCGAGTGCATTCAACCGCTCCACCTCGGCGCGCGTGTACAGCTCCATCGCCGTGAGCCCCGCGGCCATGGTGAGCGGGTTGGCGCTGAACGTCCCGCCCGAGAGGACCTTGGGCGGTCCCTTCGACGGGTCGAGCAATGCCATGATGTCGGCGCGCCCGCCGACCGCACCCACGGGAAGGCCGCCGCCGATGATCTTGCCTAACGCCGTGAGGTCCGGCGTGCCGCCGTAGCGCTCCTGTCCCCCGGCGTACCCCAGCCGGAACGAGACCACCTCGTCGTAGATGAGGACGATGCCGTGGTGGCGCGTGAGCTCGGTGAGGCGCTCGAGGAAACCGGTCGCCGGGACCGGCGAGCCGGCCTGCGAGGCGAGCGGGTCGACCAGGAACGCCGCCAGGTCGGCCCCGTGCTTCGCCAACAGTGCTTCCAGCAGCTCCGGCTTGTTGAACGGAATCGTCACGACCTCGTCGAGCACCGTCGGCGACAGGCCGCCGGAGTTGGGGACGCTCGCCGGCGACTCCTCCGGACCCCAGTTGGACGCCGCGCTCTTGACCGAGACCTGGATGTAGTCGTAGTAGCCGTGATAGAACCCTTCGAACTTGGCGATCTTGTGCCGCCCCGTGAACGCGCGGGCGAGCTTGACCGCCATCATCACGTTCTCCGTCCCGGAGTTGCCGAAGCGGATGCGTTCGATGGACGGGACGCGCTCCACCAGGTGCTTGGCCAGCCGCACTTCTTCTGCTCCGGGTTCCGACCACGCGGTCCCGCGCTGGGCCTGGTCGGTGATGGCCGCGACGATCTGCGGGTGGGCATGCCCGTGGATCAGCGACGTCATGTTGTTCACGAAGTCGAGTCGCTCGACCCCGTCGACGTCGGTGAGCCGGCACCCGCGCCCACTGTGCGCGTAGATGGGATACGGCTCGTAGAAGTAGTGCACGCGCGAACTCCCGCAGGGGATGTACTGGCAGGCTTCGTCGAACAGGTGCTTGGAGGCGGCGGTCGAGGGCGCGGCGGACACGGAGGATAGGCTGCCGGAGGTCATGACAGGGCGGCGAGGAGGGCGAGGGGACGATGCCTCCCCACCTACGTCCCGCCTTCGTGCTTGTACCAACGAACGGTGGCTTTCGGCGCGACGCCGGGCTACCCGCCCGGTGCCTCCCCCGCCACGCGCAGCTTCAGTCGCCGCACGGCACTCCCCACCGAGGTGAGCACGGGCACCCCGGTGCGTTCGGCGACCACGGCGGCCGCGCGCGCCATGCTGAACTGCGCCAGGGCGATGACCCCGCACCCGTCGTCGACCAGTCGTGTCGCCGCCTCGGCGATGAGCGCATCGTGCCGCTCGAAGTCGCCGGCACGCAGTGCGTCGAGCCCGCCGGCGGCGAGCGCCGTGCGGAGGTCGGCCCCCTCGGGGAATTCGGGCGCCATGGAGGTGAGGGTCGGCGCGAACGTCGCCACCAGCCCGATGCGTCGCCCCGTCGCCAGCGCATCGTCGATCATGGCCTCGTTAGGCTTGAGGACCGGAAGCGGCGCCAGCCAGCGCGCCACCTCCTCGATGCACCGCCCGAAGGCCGAGCAGCTGAAGAGAATCCCGTCCACGCCGGTGGTGACGGCGTACTCGGCGAGCAGGAGGAAGCGCTGGTCGAACGATTCGTCGAGCCCGTGCGGCGCGCGGGCGACGTCGGCCGATAGCGAGTCGTCGAGCAGGTGCATGCGCACGCAGTCGGGCCACGCCAGGTCCAACTCGGCATTGAGCGGGGCGAGCGATTCCGGGAGGGCGTGGATGAGGGCGATGCGCGGTGCTGGCGGTTCGCTCATTTCGCCTGCCGCAGTTCGCGGATGCGGAACAGCCCCAGGGTGAAACGTTCGCGCATGTCGTCGCTGGTGCGGTTGGCGAGGGCGGGGTAGTGGCCCACGTGCGCGCTCACGTCGATGCGCGGCTCGGCGGCATCCACCGAGAGCCCCTGGTCGAGGAGCGCCGTGGCCTGACGGTGGAAGTCGCGCAGGAGTGCCGCCAGATGCAACGGCCGCTCGCGGTCGCGCACCGGGGCCCCGTGCCCGGGGAGCATGACCTCCCACTCGAGCGATGGCAGGCGCTCCAGCGTCGTCGCCCACTCGTCGATGTAGCCGTCGCCCAGGTACGGGAGACCGCTCCCCACCAGGTCGCCGGTGATGAGGACGCGTTCCTTCGGCAGGTGCACGACCACGTCCCCCCCCGTGTGTCCACGCCCGAGGAAGACGATGCGGATCTCGCGCCCCCCGCGAACGAGCGTCATCTGCTGCGACAGGGTGACGGTGGGCGGCACCGGGGTCACGGCATCGACGGCCCGCTGGTAACGTTGCACCTGTCGGAGACTGCGCTGGGCCGCCGTGCGCGCCGAGTCGGTGCGGGCGCTGGCCACCAGACGCCGCAAGGAATCGTCCCGCTGCGCCAGCACGCGTTCCAACCCCTTGTACGAGGCGCTCGCCTTGGACGTCCCCGCCAGCAGCGCCGCACGCGTGAACTCGTGCCCGATGATCTCCACGCCGGGGCCGTAGACCTGGTTGCCGTGGGCGTGATCGTAGTGGAAGTGCGTGTTGACCACGTAGCGCACCGGCTTGGTCGTGATCTCCCGCAACTCCTTGAGCAGGGCCCACGCCGCCGCCGGCGAGACGTGCGAGTCAACGAGCATGACGTCGTCGGCATTGATGATGGCCGTGGCATTCGCCCCAACCGCCAGGTTGCCGGTCCCGACGGCGTGGTACACGCCGTCGGCGATCTTCGTGAAGGTGTAGGCCCTCCCCTCGTACTCGGCCCCAGGAGGGGTCGGCGGAAGCGCCTGCGCGGCGACCACGCGCGGCGCGGCGCCTACGAGCGTGCTGACCAGTGCCAGCGCGCGCACGGTGTTTCGCATCATCCGTCCTGATGTGGTGGTTCCCGCCACTCGCGGTGGCGACAGCGGGCGCTCACGTCCTACGCGGCTAACGTCCGCCGCGGCGCACCGGTTGTCCAGCCAGTACCCCCGTCACCTTCCCGTCCTTGAGCGCGAACTTCCCGTTCACCAGGACGTGCACCGTCCCCTCGGAGTACTGTCGCGGCTCGTCATACGTCGCCTTGCCCTTCATGCGCGCCACGTCGAAGATCGCAATGTCGGCGAAGAAGCCCGGCTTGATGAGCCCGCGATTGGGAATGGTGTAGAACGCGGCCGGGAGCGACGTCATGCTGCGAATCAGGAACGGGAGCGTGACCAGCTTCTCCTCGAAAACCAGCTGCGTGATCTTCTGCGTGAAGCCCCCATACGTGCGCGGGTGCGTGTAGGTGCTGTCGCTCTCCGGTGTGTAGCCGTCGACCGTCGTCATCATCCAGTCCTTCACGGCGAGCAGGCGCACGTTCTCGGGACTGTAGATGTCGACGTTCATGTCCATCAGCCGTCCCCCCTTGGTCTGGAGGATCATGCGGCGCAGCGCCTCCGTCGGCGACACGCCCATCTCACGGGCGATGTCGGCGAGCGTGCGCTTGGTCCAGGCCTTGGGTCCCTCGGTGATGATGATCTTGGTGGCGCCACCGCGGTTGGTCAGGATCTCGTCGATCTCCGCCTCCATGCGCGCCCACGTGACCGGGTCCTGGAGGCGAGCCAGCAACGAATCGGTGCCACCCGCCGGGGCCCAGCGCGGCATCAGGTGCCCGTCGATGCTCGACTCGGAGTTGGTGAAGATGATCCCCGCCCCCATGATGTTCACGCCGCGCCCGCGCGCCGCCTCGATGAGCCGGATCGCTTCCGGCATCTGGGCATGCGCCCGGTTGCCTAACGAATTGAAGTGCGAGAAGACGAGCGGCGTCCCGCCCTTCTCCGCGATCACCATCGCCTCCTTCACCGAGTTGAGAAACCCGATCCCCTTGTAGCTGACCCCCATGTCGCGGTCGTGCGTGTCGTAGATCCCGCCAAACTCGGCGGCCACCTTGTTGAGGGCGATGACCTCGGCGGTGGAGGAGTAGTAGCCCGGGTTGTACGCTAGCCCCGTCGAGAAGCCGAGCGCCCCTTCCTGCATCCCCTTCCGCACGTAGGCGCGCATCTTCTCGACCTCGGCAGCCGTCGCCTCGCGCGCGAAGTCGGTTCCCATCACCGCCGTACGCGCCGGGCCGTGTCCCACGAAGGTGAGCGCGTTGACCGCAATGCCACCGCGCCGCCACGACGTGAAGGCCTTGGCGACTTCGTTGTTGCCAAAACCGTCGATGCCGACGATGACGGTGGTGACGCCCTGGGTAATGAAGGGGACGGCGAGTTTTCCCGGCGCTTTCTCGAGGCGCTCGTGGTTGTGTACGTCCCAGAGTCCCGGGGTGACGAGCAGTCCCTTGGCGTCGATCGTGTCCTTCGCCGTCACCTTGGCATCGAAGGCGTGTCCGACGAAGCTGATCTTGTCGCCGGTGATGCCGACGTCGGCCCACACCCAGTCACCGCCGGCGCCGTCCAGCAGGCGCCCACCGACAATCAGGCGGTCGACGCGCATGGCTGGCGCGGTGCCCGCGCGCTGTGCCGCCACATCAGGCGCAACAGTGGCAGACATGAGGAGCGCGGCAGGAACGTACCACGGCAGCGGCAGGTGACGACGGCGACGCATGATGCAGAGCCTCCGGCGGGACACGACCCCGCCTAACGTTTGTTGAGGGCGGGGCGGTCCGGGGCGTTGGCCAGGTCCCAGCTCGCCTGGTGCACCAACCGCACGATACGCTCCATCTTGTCGTACTCGATGCGCTCGGGGCGATCCTCGACGCGGTGATAGTCGGGGTGCAGCCCCGTGGCGAAGGTCACCGCCGGCACCCCGCTCTGCTGGAAGGCCCACATGTCGGTGCGCCGTAGCAGCTGCGAGATGTTGTTGTCGTAGCGCTTTTCGAGCGTGAGCTTGATGGCCGCATTCGAGCGCTCGATGGCCGCGGTGAGGGTGTTGCTGCGGCTGAAGCCGTACAGGTTCACGCTGTTGCGGTTGGCGTCGGCGCTCTGCACGGGCAACCCACGAAAGCGCGCACCGCCGTTGGGGGGGATCTCTTCATTGCGCCCGATCATGTCCATGTTGAGCATCGCCACCGTGCGCGCCAGCGGGACGACCGGGGCCTCGACGTAGCCCCACGCCCCCATCAGCGGCCCGCGCTCTTCGGAGTTCAGCGCGACGAACAGGATGGAGCGCTTGGGACGAATGCCCTGCGCCGCCGCCCGCGCGTACGCATCAGCGATGGCGAGCAGCCCGACCGTCCCCGACCCGTTGTCATCCGCGCCGTTGAAGATCTGCGCGCCGTCGGCGCCGTTGTGGTCCGGATGGGCGGCGATCAATACGTACTCGTCCTTGAGCACCGGGTCGCTTCCCTCCAGCATCGCGACGACGTTGCGATCCGGCACAACCGTCCGCTGCAGGGCGGTCGTGATGGTGACGCTCACGCCGGGGAGCACGAGCGGCGCATGACTCGATTCCGCGGCGCGCGCGAGCGTGACGAGCGACTTCCCCGTCCCCTTCACGAGCTGCTCCGCGAGCGCCATCGAGATCTGCCCCGCGGGGATGTGGACCTGCTGCATCCACGAGGCCAGCGTGTAGCGCGGGAGGCGCATGGGGGTGGCGGGCCAGTACGCCCGCGTCGCCCCGTCGAAGTCTTCCTCGCCTTGCCGGTTGTGCACGTCCGCCACGAACAGGACGCCGGCAGCGCCACGCGCCTGCGCCGCGAGCGTCTTGCGCAGTTGATTGGCGTACTCCGAGTTCACGACGCCGTCGAACGGACTCGCGGGATCGTTCACCCCCGGCTCGTTGTCGAGCATCAGGAGGATCTTCCCGCGCACGTCGCCCGCCAGGTCATCGTGCTGGAGCGCCGGGGCGCTGATGCCGAAGCCGACGAAGGCGACCGCACCGCTCGCGCGGGCCGTCGCGGAATGGAAGCGCGGGTGGAAGTCACCCCCCACGACGTGGCGCGATGTCGCCGTGCCCCAGTCCACCGAGAGCTCGTTCGTCGTGCCTAACGTGCTGGTGATCAGGTTGTAGGGGGCGAAGAACGATCCGCCCGAACCCCTCGGCGCCAGCCCGAGCCACTCGAAGCGGGCCTTGATCCACTCGAGCGCCAAGGCGTTCTCCGGCGTGTCGGTCAGCCGCCCGCGAAAGCCGTCGCCCGCCAGGAACATGAGGTCGGCGCGCATGCGCGATGCCGTGATGGACTCGGCGTGCGGTGCGGCGCCCTGCGCCGCGAGTGGAGTGGCCGAGGTCAGCGATGCCACAAGGGGCGCTGCCAGGAGCAGCGCCCGCGCGATCCGTGATGCGTTCATCGTCGCTCGTCCAGGAGTTGGTAGACCCGCCGCACCGTCCCCAGCCGGCGGCGGACCACCATCTCGTCCGTCCACCCGGGGAAACGGGGGTAGTACGGGTCGAAGCGCGTGAGGTCAAGCGCGGCCGCCGCCTGCTCGGGCGTGAGCCCCCTGGCCTTGGCGTCGGCGCATTGCGTCCAGATGGCGCGCATGTAGTCGCGCAGGCGCTCCACCACCGCCATGTCGCGGAACTCGTCGCCATGCCCGGGGAGGACCACGCTGGGCCGCATCGCGATCATCGTGTCGAGCACGTTGGCCCAGTCGTTCAGGTAGCCGTCGCCCATGTAGGGGACGCCCGGCTGCAGCAGGTCGCCGGTGACCAGGACGCGCTCCTTCGGCAGCCAGACGACCAGGTCGCCGTCGGTGTGCGCCCGCCCGGGGAAGATCACCTGCACCTCGCGCCCGCCGCGCACGATCGAGAGGCGCTCGGAGAGCGTCACGTTAGGCGCCACCGGGGTGAGCGTGGCCACCGATGCCAGGTACTGCTCCCACACCGCACGCCGCCGGGTGATGTCGGCCTTGCTCGCCGGCGTCGACGCGGTGTCGAGCGCCTTGCTCAGGTTCTGGATCTGCGTGTTGGAGAAGTTCCGGTTGCCGATCGCGGTGGGGTGCTCCACCGACTTCCCGGCGGCCAACATGGCGCGCGTGTACTCGCTCCCGATGATCGCCACGCCGGGCGGAAACGACTGGGTGCCGTGCGCGTGATCGTAGTGCATGTGGGTGATCACCAGGTGCCGCACCGGCTTCTTGGTGACGCGCGGCAGCTCGTGCAACAGGGCCCACGCTGCCGCGGGACTCGTCCCCGCGTCGACCACCAGCACCTCGTCGCCCAGCTCGATGATGGCGTGGTTCGACTCGGCGCTCACCACCCCGGTGCCGACAGCGAACCAGACGCCGTCGGCAACCTTGCGGAAGGCGAAGGCCTCCCCGGCATACGTTGCGCCTGGCGGTGGCGCGTTGCCCTGCGCGGCCACGGGAACGAAGGGGCTCGCGATCAGCATCGCGAGCCCCACAAGGTACCGGTACACCATCGGTCGCATCGCGAAACCCTCGCGCGTCAGCTCTTTTCTGCCAGCGGAAGCGGGATGCACGTCGTCGGGCCGTAGACGAGGCCACGATGGTCGACGCCGTTGGGATGGATCGACCCCGCCTCGCCGCGGAACGGGATCTTGAACGCCGTGGTGCGGAAGCGCAGCATGTCGTTGAGGCGGTGCCCCTCCTCGAGGAACATCTCGCGGCTGCGCTCTTCGATGACCTGGGCGATGACCTCGTTCTGCGTGGCCGTGTTGTTGGCGTCGTACCCCGGGATCCCGGCCGCCGTGTGGCGCGCCCGGATGATGTCGCGCGCCGTGGCCAGGTCACCCGTGCGCGCCGCCGCCTCGGCCACGATGAGCTGTGCTTCCTTGTACGTGGCAATCGCCTGGCCGTCGCCGCGAGCCAGCGCCTTGTTGTGCGAGAAGAACGGGGTGATCCCGTCGCTCCCGAAGCCGTTGTTGGTGGCCGACACGCTCACGCGGGGATCGGCCACGCTCTGCCACGTGACGCCGCGGTAGTTGTTGGCCACCGACCCGTGGCGATTCGTCGCTGACCCGATGTTGTTCTGCAACTCGAACACCAGGTTCCAGCGCTGGCGCTCGCCCGCGCCGCGCGTGGCCAGCTTGGTGTAGCCCGCCGGGACGGCCGCCGCATCGGTGCGTGCCCCCGCAAAGTTGCCCAGATCCAGGCGCACGCGTGCACGTCCCACGCGCGCCATGTTCAACAGGTCAGTGTTGTTGGCCGCGGTCGCCAGCGTGATGGCGTCGGTGAACTGCGCCTCGGCGGCCTGCAGTGCCGCCGACGCCGGCTGCACCTGTCCCGGCGTGAGCACCGCCTCGCAGAAGCCTTCGCCTAACGCCAAGGTAGCGTACGCCCCATAGGCCTTCACGGTGGCCTTGAGCAGCCCCTTGTTGGTCACCGCTGCGTCGGCAAAGCCGTCGATTAGCGTGTAGGCTCGCTCGGCGCCCTTGCGTGCGATCTGCAACGTGGCGTACGGAAAGAGCCCGGCGGCCGGTTCGCAGTTGCTCAGCAGCGACGCATCGTTCTCGAGGATCTGCCGCGTGTACCACGCCTGCGACACCCCCTGCGCCGAGCTGTTGATCAGCTGGTCGGAGAGCGCGTTCGCCGCCGTCACGTAGTTGGACCAGGCGCACTCGAAGTCGAGGACGACTCCGTTAGCCAGCACGGAGGCATTGAGCGGGCTGTTCAGCGCCTCCTCGGTCACCTTGCCGGGCAGCTCCACGTCGAGCGCGCCCTTGCAGCCGGCCAGCGTGATCAGTGCCGCGCATCCGACCGCCCCGATGGTCCGCAGTGTATCGATCCGCATCGTATCGAACTCCGAGTAAGGAAGACTGTCGCCGAGACGAGGAACTACGGAACCACCCGGACCGTCACCTGCAATCGCTGCATGGTGGGCCACGCATCCTGCTGGTTGCCGGCCAACCCTTCGGGGAAGCCCGCGCGGAAGTTGCCGTTCTCGCGGATCGACGGATCGGTCAAGTGCCGGCCAAACTGCTCGGGCTGCGATCGCCAGAACGTCGAGATGTTCCCCGACCAGGCCAGCGTCGTGGACGCCTGCGACAACCCGAAGCGTTGCGCCAATCGCGGTGTGAACGTGTAGGTGCCGGCCACCTCACGCAGGCGGGCGTAGCCCATCCGGAAGATCGACCACTGGCCGCGGCTGTCGAACGTGTTGGCCTTGATCCCCATCAGGATCGGGTCCTTCTGCTCCAACCACGACTTGGCATTTCCGAACGTGGCGAACGCCGCCGACACCTCGGAGTTGCGCTGGTAGTTGCCGCCGATGTACTCGACGTTGGTGTAGAACTGCAGCGAGTTGCCCACGGAGATGGTCAGTGCCGTGGAGCCCTGCCACGTGGGGAGCGGCGAGCCGTAGTACACCTCGGGCGCCTGCGCACAGGCCACGGGCGCGCCACCTCCCGCCGAGAGGTTCGTCCCGGGAATCAACTCGCCACCTTCGCACTTCACGTTGGTCGCGACTCCGTTGGCCAGGTCGGCCGAGACCACTCGCCGCATGAAGAACGACGCCAGCGGATAGCCCGGGACGTGGAACTGCTGGAACAGGAGCGGAATGCGCGACGTCCCGCCGAGCGTGACGATCTTGTTGTCGTTCCCGGAGAGCGTCGTGCGCAGGTCGACCACGGCCTTGTCGCTGCGATACAGGTTGAGGTTCGCCAGCACCTCCCACCCCTTGTTCTCCACCACGCCCAGGTTGCGCAGCTGCGTCCCGGTGAAGCCTTCCGACGGGGCAATGGAGGTCGGGACGATCGCGTCCTCGGTGCGCTTGCGGTACACGTTGAACTCGAGCCCCAGGCGCTCGCCAAAGAGTCCGAGATCCAGGCCGGCTTCGAACTCGGTCCCGACCTCAGGCTTGAGGTCCGGGTTGCCGAGGTTGTCGGAGGTCA
>Ga0116176_10001387_pt1 | contig 19152 bp, 20 predicted proteins | sample AD_STIC08_MetaG_FD_89803 | JGI IMG/M metagenome (GOLD analysis project Ga0116176, IMG submission 89803) | Active sludge microbial communities of municipal wastewater-treating anaerobic digesters from USA - AD_STIC08_MetaG | ecosystem: Engineered > Bioreactor > Anaerobic > Digestate | place: USA...
CTTGTTGTTGCAGCAGCGTCAGCCCATCCTCGACACCAACACAGACAAGCATTCCATTGGCGGAACCCGTCAGGCGGATTGCACCACCCATGACAGGGCCAAGGCTAAACTTGACCTTGCCGCCGTCTAAGTCCGCTTTGCTTCCATCATCCTTGAGAACAATGCGATGGACTGCCTGCACCCGATTGTCAGGACCAGCCACAGCAGCAATGAGCATAGGCCGCACTTCACCTGCAAAGCGAAGCCGAGCAAAGCGCAGGCAGTCTGGCAATCCAATGTCTATATTGCGACGACGCAGATAGGTTTCAGCAGGCGTTCCGGCGATAGGTTGCGCATCTGCCCAAACCTTTCGGGCAAGTTCCCCCTTATGTGCCTTGTCCGCAGGTGGAGGCGCTGCAACGTGAACGGAAGGAACATTGCCACCCGCCAGCATCCGAGCAGCGTCAGCAACAGGCAGACGATGCAGGGCAGATAACCAGTCTACAACGTCGCCACCCATGCCACAGCCGAAGCACTGCCAACGCCAGCCGCCCTTAGTCTGATACAATGTAAGCGATGGCGTCCTATCATTATGGAAAGGACAACAAGCCTTAAATTCCCGGCCTGCCTTTATCAGCTTAACGCTTGCGTTCACGACATCGGGCAGAGCGTTTTCCGTCCGAAGAGCGTTAAAGTCTATATGAGAGGCCAACATTACGCCCACCCCTTATCGGCGCGGTGGACATCACCCTTAGCTTTCAGGTCCTTGAGCCAAGAAGTCTGGCGTTCGCTAGGTGCAGAGCGTTTGCAGCGCATGGATTCGAGAAAGTCCCGCTCCCGTTCGCTCCACTTCATTCCCGACAGCATGAGCAACCATGCAGTGCGTTGCCAAGGGCCGAGCAAGCCGACACGCTGGACGCCCTTATCCGGGGTTAGCCTTGCCTCAAGTCGCTGGATTGCAGCACTTGCCGCATCTGCCTCACCATCAAAGCCTGTTGACCGTTGCAGAGCCTTGGCAGCATCGATTTTGCGCAATAGAGATAGATTGTTCACCGGGCACCGCCAGACCGGAAAAGGTTTCCGAGCGTGTTGGTTTCTTCGCGGCGTTGCTTGATATGACGATGGACTTCGTAAGCTCTAATCAGAGCCTCACCGACAAGTTGCAATTTGCGACGTTCGATGCTATCCAGATCAGACCATACCGCCAAGTTTGGAACGCGGAGCCGCTTCGGAGTTTGTGCCTCCGGGCGGCTTTTGCCATTATGGGGCGGCGACCCCGTATTGTGGTAACGCATCGCTCACGCCGCCTCCGAAGTTGATTGAAAGCTGTTCGCTTCCTTCCAAGCTGCTATATCGGCAGGGTCGTAAAGCACCTTGCCACGCCGTCCGGGCGTCTTGATGAACCGAGGCCCTATCCCTTTTGTGCGCCAGTTTTCCAGAGTGCCTTCAGCGATGTTAAGCTGATGGGAGGTTTGCTTCGTGTCTAATAGACTGGTCATCATATTCTCCATCATTGCCGACACGGTGTTGTGCCGGCTTCTGATGGACAACATGAAGCATGGGTGAATCGATGCCGCTAAAGTCGGCTAAAACCGCGACATACACGACAATATAATTCAATAACTTAACACGCCTTTCGCGACATTCGCGATTTTGCCATCGCGGATTTTAAGAAGGGTGAACGATCTTTCGCCCGCCTACTCGGTAGCCCTGTTGGTATCTTACGCACCATTTGTTGAAAGCAGTCCGTTCCAATGCGGTGCCTCGTTTATTCTGGGTAACCCAAAGCTGATATCTACCGTGAAGTTCTTTTGCGGTTCCTTCCTCACCATTGCGCCAGCGTTCTCCACAATTATGGATAAATTCCATGGCCGTGATGTGCACTGGCTTCAATGCGCGCCTTGTCCACTGCTCCACAAGAGCAGGACTTAGAGGGTCCCGCGATGAATTAGGACTTGCATTTAGGGATGGAAATTCTGCGCGCAGGTCCTTCCAGTTTACCCAGATGTCGAACCATGCAGGGCGCTGAGCAATGCTGTTGGCGAGGTTGGCACTCTTGTCATAGACCACATACGCATTGCGCCAATCGTCAGCGGAGATTGCGCCGCGTTCGCCCGATGTGCCGTTGATACCCGTCGCTCTTACTTTCTGCGCATTGAGCGATCGCATCAGGTTTTTTTCTGCGCTCGGGTCGATGTCCAGACACGCAAGAATATTGGTTAGGAATGCAGCGCCGTAAGGCCCTTCATTCGATAATTGCTTGAACCGGGTGTGCGATATTGCAACCTGTTCAAGACTTCGGGTCGCCACCCAAGCAACCGCGTCATCCCAAGTGCATGACTGGTGAGATTCAATATCTGCAATCGTCTCGCTCTGTTCCGCTTCGATAAGAGCTTCAGGCAGTGCAGACCACTTCCATCGTTGAGAGTTATTCATATTCGCGCCTCCGCTGGCGTTCCGCATAAAGTGATGACAGCGCGGCAGACGATGCGGTGTCCGCACTCGCCGAAGCGAGTTGAACAACGTTGGACTCGTCTTTGTCTGTAAGTAAAAAATTGAGGTGGACAGCCCAAGCAGCAACCGCAGCACGCTTTTCATCCGCCCAATCGTGGCGCTGATAGATACCCGCAACGCCGCCCTTCGATGTGCCCACGTGATTGAGGACCGATTCTGTAACCTCAAAGCGCACACCAAGGCGCTGCAAGCCAGTTGCAACCGTGCGCCGCAAGTCATGATAACGCCAAGGGGCAAGGGCAGGGGGGTAATCCGTATCCTTCAACAATGCCGCTATTTCTTTATCCAGACGACGCTTCGACCGCGAAAAGCCGGATACCGCTGTTTTTCCGGTAGTGGAAAACACAAGGCCTGAACGCGGCCATTCATCGCCACCGGCCATTGCGTCCAGTTCCGCAATTGCCATGCTCGACAGCATGATCGTAACAGCCGTTCCATTCTTTGAACGCGAGGAGGGTAAATTCCATTGCTGCGTTCCCCGCTTTAATTCAGCCCAATCCATCCCCGCAACTTCATCGCGTCTTGCAGCAGTTACAACCAATAGACGGACAAGGGGGCCAAAAGGCTTGCCCAATGCCTGAGAGGCGTTCCAGACAAGCTTTAGCTCATAGTCTTCTAATACACGGTCGCGGCTCGCTGGCTTTGCAGGGGGCTTCATACCCAGTATGGGTGAAATTTGTATATCACCGACATCGACAGCAAATGTGAACATCCTACGCAGGACGCCATAAAGGTTGCGTTCCGTTGCAGGTGTTTTGCGCGCCTTGGCGCATACTATCCGAATGTCAGGCTTCGTTATCTGGTGAATGCCTTTATTGCCAAGCACTGGCACTGCATACTTGGTTAGCAGGCTGTGGGCATAGGCATGGGTGGAAGCCCATTCCGATTCTAGGCACTCAGACGCGAACCGCTCAACATATCCTTTGAACGCTAAATCTATCGCTCTAGTGGTAGTCTCCACCTTTTCGCGCTGTGGGTCAGTTCCCTTGGATACAGAATGAGACAGATCCTCTGCAATCTTGCGCGCCGCATCCGGCGTGACATTACCGAAACGACCGATTGTATAGCGTCGCACTGGATTGCCACGGCCGCCCATCCGATACTGGAATATAAATACCTTTGAACCCTTGGGTGTGACCTTCAAGCCAAAGCCGCTTAGCTTATCATCCCACATCATCCAGTCACGCTCACCGGGAAGGGCGGCGTCTACCGTGCTTTTAGTGATCCTGCCTACAGCCATGTGATTGCTAGCTCCAATTATAGCAATCACGATAGCATGGGTTAGGGTGAACATCAATGGAACAAAATGTATAACGCGACACAAAAACCTAGGGATAAGACTTAATTAATGGCAGAACGCCGATAAGCGGCCTTCTAATTTGGGACCAGAGGGTCGCAGGTTCGAATCCTGTCTCCCCGACCATTATATCGGTGACTAATAAGTCACTGATATAATTGATAAAAATAGGCCATTTTTGACCTGTGTAGGAACTGTGTAGAAGTTTTTTTCGTTTCGCCGCGAACGGGGGCGACTTGAGACGCAGCTTTCTCGTTATTTTTGATCATTGTCGAAAATAGATTCGGGCTTGGTGGCGTCGGGTTTGGGAATGGTCCGGGCCTAACCGATACGGGTTATCCACTCGGCGAAGATGCAAACCTAGCGGGCTGAATCTTAGCCCCTCAATTGCCCTGATACATCCCAAGCATCAAATTACCGATGCAAGCTCTCCTCATCGCCACACGGTTCGCTTTCGGTCTGGATCGTGGCGTGGTGGATGTTGAATTTGCTTTCGAGCATTTCGACGACAGCGCGCCGGATAGCTTCGGCATCATCATTGTCGCCAACGGCAACATGCGCGGTCAGGCTGGCATCGTCACCCGCCACAGACCAAAGGTGAAGATCGTGGACGCCGGTTACGCCACCCACTTCACCCATAGCGGCACGGATAGCGCCAAGGTCAAACCCGCGCGGGACGCCTTGCAGCAGGATGTGGGTAGTATCACGCAACAAAGTCCAAGTGCGAGGCAACACCCAAAGGCCGATGGCGATGGCGACAATGGGGTCAATCCAGTCGAGCTTGGTGAAGTAGATCGCAATCGCCGCGCCGATCACACCGATCGAGCCGAGCATGTCAGCCCAGACTTCCAGATAGGCGCCCTTTACGTTGAGGCTGTCATCCTTGCCGCCCGCCAAGATGCGCATGGAAATCAGGTTCACGACAAGGCCGATGGTAGCGACGATCAACATCCCGACGGATTCGACCGGCCTTGGCTCGAAGAAGCGGCCCACGCCTTCGACCAGCACATAGCCTGCAACTGCGAACAGCAGGATCGCGTTGAACGCAGCGGCGAGGATTTCAAAGCGGCGATAACCGAAGGTGCGTTGGTCGTCGGGCGGGCGCTGGCCGATTTTGACCGCCGCAAGCGCGATGGCGAGGGCCGCGCTGTCGGTGAACATATGCGCCGCGTCCGAAAGTAGTGCGAGGCTGTCGAACATCAACGCGCCGACCAGCTCCGCGATCAGGAAGGTGGTGGTCAGCCCGAGAGCGATGGCGAGCCGCTTGGTGCTGGCTCCCGCGCCATGATTGTGACCGGCGTGGCCGCCACCGTGATCATTATCCTGTCCCATATTCCGCCCTTTCTACGCCGGAAGCTCGCTGCCGAGCGTATCGACATCGGAATATTCGCCGGTTTCGTGATGCTTGTGCTTGCCCTTGAGCAGCAACTGACTGATCGCGGGCAGGACGAACAACGTGAGGATAGTTGAGGTAATCAGCCCACCGATCACCACAATCGCCAGCGGCTTTTGCACCTCTGCGCCCTGTCCGGTCGCTAGCGCCATCGGAACGAAGCCAATAGCGGGAACGATGCCGGTCATCAGCACTGCGCGGAAGCGTTCGAGCGAGCCTTCAACTACCGCTCGGGAAACAGCGAGGCCCGAGTCGATCCGCTGATTGATCGCGGTCATAACGACCAACCCGTTCAAGACGCCGACGCCCGCCAGAACGATAAAGCCCACCGCTGCCGAAACCGAGAAGGGCAAACCGGCAAACGCAAGCGCGAACACGCCGCCCGCCAATCCCAATGGTATCGCCGAATAGACCGCGATGGCGGGTCGAAACCCGCGCAATGCGACGAACAGTATGCCGAAGATCGCCGCGAACACGATGGGGATGACCAGCGAAAGGCGTTGCGAGGCGGCTTGCAGATTCTCAAACTGTCCGCCCCATTCGATGAAGCTGCCGGGCGGCAACTGCACTTGGCTTGCGACCTTGCTTTGCGCTTCTTCGATGAAGCTGCCCAGATCGTTGCCGCGCACATTGGCTTGGACGACGACGCGCCGTTTGCCATTGTCGCGGCTGACCTGATTGAGACCTTCGGAAAAACCGAAGCTCGCGACTGCGCTCAACGGAACCGAAGCACCCTCCTGCGGTAACATGACCGGCAAAGCGCCCACGGCATCAAGATCGTCACGGCCCACATTGGGCAGGCGCACGACAATATCGAAACGCCGGTCGCCCTCGAATACGATCCCGGCCTCGCGCCCGCCAAGGGCGGCGGCCACGGTGTCGGTTACGTCCTGCAAGGTCAGGCCGTAACGCGCGATGGCATCACGGTCGAACTTGACGTCGAGTTGCGGGAAGCCCTCTGTCTGTTCGACCTTGACGTCGGCGGCCCCCGGCACGGTGTTCAGCACCGCCGCAACCTTTGCACCCACCGCGCTCATCGCGTCGAGATCGTCGCCATAGAGCTTGATCGCAATGTCGCCGCGCACGCCTGCTATCAGTTCATTGAAACGTAACTGGATTGGCTGGCTGATTTCGAAGGCACTGCCGACCAAAGGTTTGAGCTTGGCCTCAAGGCGCTCAATCACTTCCTCTTTGGTATCAACACCAGCGGGCCATTCGTCCTTGGGTTTGAGGATGACGAACGAATCCGAGATGTTCGCGGGCATCGGATCGGTGCCAACCTCCGCTGTCCCGGTCTTCGAGAACATATACGCGACTTCGGGTAGCGTGATCGCTGCTTTCTCGATCTGGCGTTGCAAAGTCAGCGACTGATTGAGCGAAGTCGAGGGGATGCGGATGCCTTGCAGCGCGATGTCGCCCTCGTCGAGCTGCGGGATGAACTCGCGGCCCAGAGTGAGGAAGGCTAGTCCCGCCAGCACGAACACGCCAATGCTTGCGCCAATCCACGGCCAGGGCCGCGTTACCGCCTTGTCGAGCAACGGAATGTAGCGCTCTTTGGCGAGGGCAATTGCCTTCACATCCTTTTCGGCGACCTCGCCGCGAATAAGCAGCGCAACCATTGCTGGAACAAAGGTCAACGAAAGGATGAACGCACCGCCCAAGGCCAGCATCACGGTGATCGCCATTGGTCCGAACATCTTGCCCTCGACGCCGGTAAAGGTGAGCAAGGGCGCGAAAACGAGGAAGATGATCGCCTGACCATAAATCGTGGGCCGCACCATCTCGCGCGAGGCCTCGAACACCTCATGCAGCCGCTCGGTCAGTGACAGCAATCTCCCTTCGTGGTGCTGTCGCTCCGCCAATCGCCTGAGACAATTTTCGATGATGATGATCGAGCCATCGACGATCAGCCCGAAATCGAGCGCGCCAAGGCTCATCAGATTGCCCGATGTGCCGGTCGCATTCATCCCCATCGCCATCATCAGGAACGAGATTGGAATCACCAGCGTGGCGATCAGCGCCGCGCGGATATTGCCAAGCAGCCAGAACAGCACCGCGATGACCAGCAAAGCGCCTTCGAGCAGGTTCTTTTCCACCGTCAAGATCGTCGCGTTGACCAGTTTGGAACGGTCAAGCACGGTCTTGATCTTGATCCCCGGAGGCATCGACTTGGCGACTTCGCCTAATCGCTCAGCTACGGCGTTGGCGACTATGCGGCTGTTGCCGCCCGCGATCATCAAGGCGGTGCCGACGACAACCTCATTGCCGTTTTCCGATGCAGCACCGGTGCGCAAATCGCCACCGATGCGGACATTAGCCACGTCGCGCACCGCAACTGCGATTCCGCCGCGTGTTGTCACTGTCGCACGGCCAATTTCGTCTAAAGTGCGGATGCGGCCATCGGCCTTGACCAGAAACGCCTCGCCGCCGCGCTCGACGAAGTTCGCGCCGACCGAGATATTGGCCTTTTCCAGCGCCTCGGCGAGTTCGGAAAAGGAGATATGATAGGTTGCGAGTTTGGCCGGATCGGGTTCGACAACGAATTGCTTTTCATACCCTCCAATGCTGTCGATCCCGGCAACGCCTGTGACGGTCGCCAGTTGTGGCCGTAAAACCCAATCCTGCACCGTGCGCAGATAGGCGAGTTTCGAGACATCATCAGACAAGAGATTGCCGTCTGTGGTGAGGTAGGAGCCATCGGGCTGGAAGCCGGGTTTGCCCGCAATCTTGGGGTTTTTGGCAGTTCCTGCCGGTTCATACTCGACGACATACATCAGCACTTCGCCAAGGCCCGTCGTCACCGGACCCATTTGCGGCTCGACGCCATCGGGCAGGCTTTCCTTGGCCTGCGTCAGCCGCTCTGCAACCTGCTGGCGCGCAAAGTAGAGATCGACGCCTTCGTCGAATACAACCGTCACCTGGCTGAAACCGTTGCGCGAAATCGAGCGCGAGCTTTCCAGCCCCGGTATGCCCGCCATCGCGGTTTCGACCGGGAAGGTAACAAGCCGCTCCATGTCGAGCGGACCGAGGGCGGGCGCGACGGTGTTGACCTGCACCTGCTTGTTGGTGATGTCGGGAACGGCGTCGATCGGCAGCTTCAAAAGCTGCGCTGCGCCGAAGGCCGAGATGATAAGCGTGACGACAACCACGCCCCAGCGGAAGCGGATCGCCGCATCGAGAAGTTTTTCGATCATCTCAATGCTCCGCCTCGCCCTTGCCAAGTTCGGCTTTGAGCAGGAACGCGCCTTTGGTCGCGACCACGGTGCCAGCGGGAATGCCGCTGATAATCTCGATCCGCCCGCCGCTACGTTCGCCGATCACGACTTCGGTTGCCTGAAAGCCCTTGGGGCCACGCACGAACACCATGTTCTTGCCCTCGACGGTCTGCACCGCCTCTTCGGGCAGCGTCATGCGCCCGTCGCTTGGCTGTCCGCCTGGGCGCACCCGCACTCGCACACCTTGGCCTGCGGTCAGTTGCGCCGCGCCTTGCGGGGTCAAGATGAGGGTTGCAGTCTTGCTCTGCGCATCGAGAGCGGGGGTGATCGAATGGACGGTCGCAATCCGTGTCTCACCGTCAGCCAGCTCGATGACGGCGGTATCACCAACACGAACCCGGCGTGCATCGGCAGGCAGCACAGAAGCGTTGACCTGCAAACGGTTGGGATCGGAGACGTGGAACAGGTCGGTGCCTGCCAGCACATAAGCGCCAAGCCGCGCATCGGCGCGAGTTAGCCTCCCGGTGATCGGACTGGTGATTGCCAGCGTCTGGCCATCGCCCGAAAGTTTTGACGCGCCCGCTGCGGACTGCGAACGTCGCAACTCGGCTTCAGCTTCGGCAAGGGTTGCCTGCGCCGCTTCCAGATCCTGCCTAGCGGTCACGCGCTCATCGAACAGCCGCTTTTCGCGGGCATATGCCGAGCGCGCGGCATTGGCGCGGGCAGCAGCGGAACTGCGGTCGGCAACCAATGTGGCTGCCTCGCGGCTTTCAAGGAGTGCGATGGTTTCGCCAGCGCGCACATTGTCACCCAAATGCTGGGTGATCCGCACAATCGCCCCGTCGGCGCGCGCGGTCAGCACAGCTTCACCTTCGGACGTGGTGGCAACGACACCCTGCGCAATGATCTCTGCCGCCAGGCCGCCGGGACTGACGGCCTCGGTCACAATCCCCGCCGCCTGCGCGCGGGTTGCGTCCATCGCAATAAAGCCCTCGGGACCGTGATCTTCTTCCTCACCATGTTCGCCTTCTTCGGCAGGTGTGGTTGCGGCGCTTGGTGCAAGTAGCGTTCGCCCCAGCATCACGCCGCCTCCGCCCAGCACGAGCGCGGCAATGGCGGCTCCGGCGATCAGTTTCGATTTATTGGTGTCTTCAATCATGGTTCAATTCCCTGCGCGCGCTTGGGCGCGGATCAGTGCGGCAAGCGCACGGGCGCGGTCGAGGCGGGCCTCGATCAGCGCGGTTTTGGCGGTGGTGAGCGCGGCTTGCGCGTCGAGCAGTTCGAGCAGGCTGAACTTGCCCGCGCCGTAGCCGATGCGCGCAAGCCGGACGGCTTCCTCTGCTTGCGCCAGCGATGGCCCGGACAGAGCATCGACCCGCGCCTCGGCCGCACCCAACAGCGTCCTTGCATCATGCTGCGCGCGCCGTGCATCGAGTCCCGCCAATCTCAGCGAGGCTTCGCTAGCGAGGCTGTCGGCCTGCGCTGCTTCGATGTTGCCACGGTTTCGATCACGAAACGGCAAGGGTATCGAGAAGCCAGCGACGAACGCGGTTTCGCGGCCCTCGCCAAACCGACGCACACCGCCGCTCGCGGTCACGTCGGGGACGGCATCGGCACGGGCAACGCGGATGCGGGCCTGCGCTGCATCGCGTTCGGAGGTGGCTAGCTGTTCATCGAGCGATGGTGTCGCGGGCGGGAGTGCGCCGGGCGCAATTTCATCGTCCAATGTCACTGCCGATAGTTCGGGGTCTTCGCTGCCGATCAGGTCCGCCAGCAGGCGGCGTGCGGCAAGCAATTCGCCAAAGGCGCGCGCTTCCTCCGCTTGCGCTTCGGCCAGCACCGCTTCGGCGCGAAGTTGACGCAAGGGTGGATCGCGCCCGACTTCAACCAGCAATCGGGCCGTGCGCGCCAGTTCGCGCGCCTGTCCGACATTCTCGCGTGCCAACACCGCCCGGTCCTCGGCGGCGCGCAAATCGGCATGGGCGATACGAATGTCGCGCTCCAAATCGGCTTCGGCAGCGCGAAATGACAAAAAGGCGAAGTCGCGTTCGGATGAGGCGACAGCCATGCGCGCACTACGCTTGCCGCCCAGCTCGATACGCTGACTTAGCGCCAGCGTCGTTTCGGTGCTGCGAAGACCTTGGAATGCGCCACTTCCGGCAAAATTCTCAAGCTCTAGGCTAAGTTCGGGGTTGGGCGAGGCTCCCGCCTGCCTTGCCCGCGCCTCGGCGGCGTCGGCTTTCGCCTTCGCTACCGCAACGCGCGGCGATTGTTCCGCCCCTTGGGCGAGCGCTGCCGCCAGACTGACAGGTTCGGCCAATGCCGCCCCGTTGCTGACGATAAGCGCGCCCGCCATAAAGGCTGCACGCAATGATAATTTCATGAATTAGGCTCCTGAACACGCGACACATGCGTGCGGGGAATCTCCCCCGCACGGCGGCACGGTTCAGGCGTTGGGTGGATCGAGCGGCGGTGCCTGGCTGCGCGACAGCAGCGGCGTGGTTGCCGAGGGGGCAATAAGGAGAGCCTTGGCCAGCCCGCTCAAGTTGATGCGCGGCGCGTCTAGTTGTAGCGCGATGCTGCAATGATGGTGGCTGACGGCATGGCAGGGCATGTCACTGTCGCCGCTCGCAGGCTGCGAGTGATCGGCGTCTTCGATTTCTGGGCCAACCTCGTGAACATCAAGCATTTCGCTGGCATGGACGGAGCTATGGTCGTTGGCGTGCGCCAGCGCAGGCATGACGACTATGCCAAAAAACAGCCCAATCAAGACCAATAAAGAAGTAAAACGACCCCGCATCAAATGCTGCGTAGCAGCATGGGCGTTTCGCGGCAAAGACTTCTTCATTTGTCGTGCCTCGCTAAATCGTCACGCAAATCCTCGGGAATCGGCATTGATTTGAAGACACTGACATCGGACCTGCCAGTATTTCCGACAGGGATGCGCCCTGTGAGCGAACCGAGCGGTGCAAGCGCGAGGCGCACGACTTGCCCGACGACTTCTTTGACATCGCATTCAACCACCGAAAATTTCAACATCTCCCAATGATTGGCGAGATGCGGCACCAAATAAGGCTGCGAGAGAATATGGGCGCGCTCAAGTGCGATCCATGCCTTTGCTGGATCATTGCCATTTCGCGCCGCCCGATAGTCGGCCATCTCGCGGGAAATCAGCTTTTTGACCCTAATAGTCATGCCCGGCTTCCTAAGCCGAGCCAGCGAGGCACGGTCGCGCGAAAGTCGCGGTAGGATTGACCAAAGCTGGCTTCCAGATGCCGTTCTTCAATCCGCACCTGCACAGCGCACGATAAGACGAAAACGGCGAGTGATGACCACGCCCACCACAGCTCCGATGGCAGTGCAGCGGCAAGCCCGACCGTCATCATGCCAAAGAATATCGGATTACGGCTGAACTGGAACAGACCATGCGATACGAACAGCGGGGCATCGCCATCGCGCACGCCAATACGCCACGCCCGCCCCATCTGCACCTGCGCGACGGTCACTACCAATGCGCCAATAATGGCAAGAATCGCAGCGGGGAACGAGAACCGAGACCCCCCGCTTTGTGCAGCAATCACGCTGGCTGCGATCAATACAACGGTGCTGATCGCAAAGCTCAAACCCGCGATGCGCTGCACTCCGGTTGCATACAGAAAGGCCATGGGGCGGTCGCCTGTGCGCTGACGGATAGTGAAGCCGCGCAAAATAGTAGCGACGATGATCGCAAGCATCGCCGCGAAGGGAATAAATGTAAGTATGACCATCATGCTGGCTCCGTCGAAGGCGGATCAGCCCTCAGCTCACTCAGCGCATGGCGCAGCACCTGAACGCCGCCGGACAGGGCCAGCGCAGCCATGATCGTCGCAACAATCAAGTCAGGCCATGCGCTGCCCGTCCCCAACACCCCGAGTGCCGCGAGCATCACCGCCACGTTGCCAATCGCGTCGTTGCGCGAGCATATCCAGACCGAGCGCATGTTTGCATCGCCTGTCCGGTAGCGATAAAGCAACAATGCGACGCTTACGTTGGCGGCTAGCGCGAGCGCGCCAACTGCACCCATCGTTGCCGGGTCCGGTGTGGTGCCGTTCACAAATGCAAGGATCGCACTGCCGAAAACCCAGGCAGCGAAGCCAAGCATGAACAGCGATTTGAGAAGCGCCGCCCGTGCGCGCCACGTCAGCGCCGCGCCGACGACTGCAAGGCTGACTGCATAATTGGCCGCGTCGCCTAGAAAATCGAGCGCGTCGGCCTGAAGCGCGCGGCTATCCGCCGTCGCGCCTGCAACCATTTCGATGAAAAACATGGCCGCATTGACGATCAGCGCGATCCAAAGGACGCGCCGCCAGCGCGGATCGGCCTTGGCCGTCTCGCTCCCGCAGGCGCTTTCGCAGCAACTGTCCGTCATTCAACATCCTTCTCGACAAATCCCGAGTCGGACATCTATCTACACCCTGTAGCAACTACAGGGTCAAGGCATGAAAATCGGCGAACTGGCGAGTGCAACCGCGGCCAAGGTCGAGACGGTGCGCTACTATGAAAAAATCGGCTTGCTTCCGCCACCTGCGCGCACGTCTGCCAATTACCGCGCCTATGGCAGCGAGCATTTGGCGAGGTTGTCATTCATTCGCCGCGCGCGCGATCTTGGCTTCACGCTCGAAGCCGTGCGCGAACTGCTCACACTATGCGATGACAAGGATCAATCGTGCGAAGCGGTGGACGGCATCGCCCGCGCCCACCTCAACGAAATCGACCGCAAGGTGGCCGACCTTACCGCGCTTCGCAACGAACTCGACCGCGTAATCGGCTCTTGCCGCCACGGCACGGTCGCTGATTGCAAAATCATCGAAACGCTAGGACCACGGAAAGCCAATCAGTAGCCGCCTTATCACTACAGCTTGGGAAGGCGGCGAGGCACTGTTGTTGATTGAACGATGGCCGTGTGTGTTGATGCAAACGGAACGAAGAGATCAGCCACAGTCTCAAGCTCTCGTGCGTCACGGACCAAAACTTGGGCTAAGAAGCCGTCTGTTCCCGTAACGCGATGCGCTTCAACAACCTGGTGCGTGTTCCTCAGCATTTCCACAACCTTTGGCATCTGGCCCGGCATGGGTTCAATGCGCAAAAAGGCCGATACTGTGAGAGCGAAGACATTTGGATCGATCACAATAGTATATCCGAGTATTGCACCAGCATCTTTCAATTTCAGAACGCGCTCCCCGATGCTCGGGCTGGACAAACCAATTTTCTCCGCAAGATGCTTTGCGGAAATTCGGCCATCTTCGGTCAGTGCCGCGATTATCTCACGGTCAATTGTGTCGAGGTGCCGGGTCACATAACGGCTTCGGTTCATATTTTGCCCCTAGCTGGATGACGCCAGCGGGGCCTTGTGATTGCGAAGGCAAATGTTCGATTTTGCCTTATTTGTGTGAACTTGGCGCGAGAATCTGTTGATCGCGAACCCACCCAGCAATGCGACGAAATTAGTCCGCAGGGTCAGAATTGAAGGTTAAAGGTCGCTTCCAGCTTCGATTGTAGGGTCGAAAAGCCAGTTGCGCCTTCTTCAATCCATAGCTGACCGGCTGCCCCCGCAGCTATCGTTAGTTTAATAGTCAAATGGGACATTCTTGAACGAAATCAGCAAGTCGGGAGCAGTGCAATGACCTGCCAGTTACAACCAAAATCAAATGCGGGACAGCGGCTGTAATGGCCTATTCTGCGACAGCCTTGCTTGCACTGGCGTCGCAATGCGCACCAAGCGTTGCACCCGAAACGGTGTTGGCAATTATCCAAACCGAAAGCAGCGGCGAGCAATTTGCCCTCAATGTCAACGGCGGGAGGCAGCCCGCACGCCAAAGCAACGCCGCCGATGCCGCTGTAACTGCGCGCCGCTATGTGGCGGCAGGATATTCCGTCGATCTGGGGCTTGGCCAAATCAACTCGCGCAACATGCGATGGCTTGGCCTGACTTGGGACACCGTGTTCGACCCCTGCACTAATGTTGCAGCCTTGGCCCGTGTCCTCACCACGAACTACAATTCGGTGAAAGCCGGACGCGATCCGCAAACCGCCCTTCGGGTCGCACTCTCGATGTATAACACGGGAAGCCAAACGCGCGGTTTTCGGAATGGCTATGTTGCCAAGGTCATTGGCAACGCGGGTATCGCAAGCTCACCTGCACTTTACGGTGTTGAGATACCGCCTGTTGCCATAGCTGCGTCCGCAGGCGTCGATTTGCGCGAAAATCTCGCTGCCGAAAACGCCGTGCTTACCGCGCCCATCCTGAAAGCCCGTCCAGCGCCACCGCCAAAATGGAATGTCTTCGAGCGCGCCGCTTACGAACGGGAGACGCAAATCCTCGCTGAAAACGAAAGGGGCAGCATATGAACGCCATCCAGAGGGTCGGGTGCGGTGTCGGAAAGTGGCGCGCAAACATTGTTGCCAGATTTAGGGCGATGCCCATATTGCTGCAAAACGCGATCTTGTGGGGCGCAGCATTGGCTGCGGCGACTGTCATTTCGTTGGCGATCCCAGATCCTGCCTACGCGCAGAATCTGGAGAGTTTCGCGAGCAAGGTGCGCGGCCTGCTATCATCCACGCTGCTGCGCACGCTCGCGGTGATCGCCGTCATCGTCACGGGCTTGCTCTGGTTTACAGGTCGCGCTTCGACAGCGGTGCTGGTCACGGTGATCATCGGGATCGCCATTGTCTTCTCGGCGGACTCAATCGTCGGCATCATCGCAGGATAATGCGGTGCAAGACGACACCGAAATCCTGACCAAGAACACACTGTTTCTCGCGGTCACTCGCCCGGCGTTGTGGGCGGGCATTCCGATCGAAGCGGCGGTGCTGTTGCTGATCTCAAGCGCGTCGGTGCTGATATGGAGCAACAGCCCGGTCTATGCGGCGCTGGTCGTTGCCTTCGGCTATTCGATCTCGCGGCTGATCGTCCGCCACGATGTAAACGCCTTCCGCCTGCTGTTCCTGTGGGGCCGCACCAAAGCTGGTAATCGCAATAGGTCGTTCTGGGGCGGAAGTAGCTATTCGCCGCTGCCGCTTTTAGGGCTTCGGCGCAAAGGCTTTGGCCGTCATGGCTAGGCTGCTCGCCTCGACCAACGGGGTGCCACTAAAGGTGGCTCAGCGAGAGGCCGACCCAGCCAAATTCCTGCCATACTCACGGCATTTGAATGAGGACATGGTTGCCCTCGATTCCGGCGACATCATGCTAACTTTCGAGTTGCAGGGCCGCGCGTTCGAGACAGCCGATGTGCGCGACCTCAACGACTGGCATACCAAGCTCAACGGGTTGCTGCGCAACCTTCACGACGAACGGCTGTCGATCTGGACGCATCTGATCAGGATGCGGGTCGGTCAATATCCCGGAGGCACGTTCAAATCCGGTTTTGCCGCCGATCTCGACCGCGCCTATTTCGGACGGATCAACCGGGAGCGGATGTTCATCAACCGCTTCTTCGTCACCTTGGTAATCCGCCCAGGTGCCACGGGCAGCGATAAGATCATTCAGTTATTCAAACGTCGCGTTTCCAAAGATGTGCGGCAAGGAGCATCGCCGGGATTTGGGATCGACGAGGCGCTTGTCGAACTTCTCGACGACAAGGCACGCGATTTCGAGAAATTGATGGCGCGCTGCGAACCGCGCCGCTGCTCGATCTACGAGCATCGCGGCTTGATGTTTTCCGAAACGATGGAAGTGGCGGACATGGTGATGACCGGTCGCCATCGCCGCGTCCCCGTCGTGCGCGGGCATCTCGGCGGTGCGCTCTACCGCTCGCGCACCATCTTTGGCGCAGAAACAATCGAAGTGCGAGATGCCGATGCGTCGGCATTCGGCGGGATCTTCGGTATCCGCGAATATCCCGCCCAAACCACGCCGCGCCAGTTCGAGGCGCTGCTATCGGTCGATTTCGGGTTCGTGCTGACGCAGAGTTTCACATTCCTCGGGCGCGCGGCAGCGACCGAAAAATTCCGGCTGCGCATGACCCAGATGGAAAATGCGGGCGACCGGGCCGTGAGTCAGGCCGATGCGCTGATCGACGCGGGCGATGATCTGATGTCAAACCGCTTTGTACTGGGCGATCACCACTTCACGCTCGCGGTCTATGCCGACAGCATGAAAGGCTTGCGCGATCATATGTCGGTCGCACGGGCGGCGCTTGCCGATACCGGCATGGTGGCGGCGCGCGAAGGTGCCGCGCTTGAGGCGGCCTATTGGTCGCAGCTTGTCGGCAATTTTGCATGGCGCGCACGGCCTGCGCCGATCACCTCGCTCAATTTTGCGGCCTTTTCGCCGTTCCATACGTTCCCGGCAGGAAGTGCCAGCGGCAATCATTGGGGCGATGCGATTGCCTTGCTGAAAACCAATGCCCGCAGCCCTTATTTCTTCAATTTCCACAAGGGCGATCTCGGTCATACCCTCATCATTGGGCCATCGGGCGGCGGCAAGACAGTGTTGCTCAACTTCCTGATGGCGCAGACAGAAAAGACCGGCGCACGGCAGATATTCATCGACAAGGATCGCGGCGCGCAAATCTTCGTGCAGGCCAGCGGCGGCACCTATCTCGCGCTCCATAACGGCGTCCCGACCGGCTTCTCCCCGCTCAAGGCGCTCGCCAATCGCGCAGATGACAAGAGTTTCCTGTCGCTGTTCATCCGCCAGCTCGTCCGCGCGGACGGCAAACCGATTTCAGTTCAGGAAGAACGACTGATCGAGGACGGCATCAATGCCGTGATGAAGCTCGACGTTGCTAATCGTTCGCTTAGCGCGCTCCGCTCGATGCTTGGCATGAAGGATTCCAGCGGCGTCGGTGCACGGCTTGAGAAATGGACGTCTGAGGGATCGCTTGGCTGGGTGTTCGACAATCCAGCGGATTCAATGACGCTCAATGCCCGGTTCATCGGCTTCGACATGACCGACTTTCTCGACAATGCCGACATTCGCACGCCGGTCATGTTGTATCTGTTCCACCGCATCGACCAGCTTCTGAATGGCGAGCGGATGGTGATCTGCATCGACGAATTTTGGAAGGCACTTGGCGACGAGGCGTTCCGCCGCTTTGCCCAGGACGGCCTCAAAACCTACCGCAAGCGCAACGCGGTGCTGGTGTTCGCCACACAGTCTCCTGCCGACGCGCTCAAGAGCGACATCAGCCATTCGATTCTTGAACAGGTCGCAACCAAGATCATGCTGCCCAACCCGTTCGGGGCGCGGCGCGATTATGTCGATGGGTTCGCGCTGTCCGAAGCCGAATACAAATTGGTGCGCGAAGAGCTTGCGCCCGTAGGCCACAAATTTCTGGTCAAGCAAGGCCATGACAGCGTGGTGGTCGAACTCGATCTGGCCGGGCTGGATGACGAACTGGCGGTCCTGTCAGGCCGCGCGGAAACCACTGCCGTTGCTGACGAGATTATTGCCGAGGTGGGGAACGATCCCGCTGTCTGACTGCCCCTCTTCCACCGTCGGAGGCGTCCTAACTGAACTGAAAGAAAGGTAAGTCGATGAAGAATTTGACCAAAGCACTAAGCGCAACATTGCTGTTCGCGGCCCCATTGCCAGCATTCGCACAAGGGATGCCTGTCCATGACAGTGCCAGCCTGATCCAGCAGATCAACGCCGTCCGACAGGCGCTCCAGGTGGTGGCCCAAGGCAAGCAGCAAATTGCCGAGGCGCAGAAGCTTTATCAGGATTTGAACAAGCTCACTGACATTCCGGGGCTGGCGCAGCAGCTTAAATCCGATGCCCTGCGCGAGCTCGACATATCGGGCGGATCGCTCGAAGGCTTCGGCAACGGCAATCTCGATGTAGTCGGCGCGGGCCGCGCAAAGGCCGATGCGGTCTATCGCGATCTGCTCCAGCAGCTGGGCCTTGCCGGCTCCGAACAATCCCGTGCCGCTTATGAGCTCAATGCCCGCAACATCGGTATCAATGCCGGTCTCGCCGAGAATATGGGTGCTGCCGTCACGTCGCGGGCGCTAGGTCTCGACCAGTTGCGCAGTCGGTTGGCAACCGCAGGAACGGCGAAGGAAGTGGCTGACCTGACGGCGCGGCTGCAACTTGAATCCGCCGCGATGCAGAACGACCAACTCCGCTTGGCAGCAATCGGCTTGCAGCAAGAGGCGCAGGAGCGCCAGCGCGCAGCCGAAGGGCAGGCAGCTCTCGCCCAAAAGCTCGATGCAGCAAGCCGCTACTATCGCGGGCAATGACGATGCGATCTGCGATAATCTGCACGGGGCTACTGTTGGCGGGGTGTGGCAGGTCCACACCCCAAGCCGACATGCCAGCGCGGGATTGGCGATATTATGTCGCCAACCCCGACGAGATCGAACCGATGCAGAAGATTTGCCGCGAATGGGCGGGATCGGCTGCCCCCAAGGACACCGAACCCGCCGTCGTCACGACAAATTGCCGTGCGGCAGCTTTCGCCAAGTCGCAGCTTCAAATCACCAACTGACCCAAATGCTCCAGGAATGAGTGCCGGATATGGATTTCAGCGATCATGTTTTCACAACGATGTTTGAGGCGCTGAGCAATGCGCTCGCGGCCATCGTCGGGAAATATGCGGCAGTGATCGGCATTGTCTCTCCAGCGCTGCGCATTGGCATCGTGATCTATATCTCGCTGCTGGGCTACGCGATCATGCGCGGCGCGGTGCAATACCCGTTCCGGGAATATGCTTATCGCGGCTGTCAGCTCGCCTTTCTCTATTTCGCGGTGACTTCGCTCTACGGCACGCAAA
>Ga0116176_10001393_pt1 | contig 19097 bp, 21 predicted proteins | sample AD_STIC08_MetaG_FD_89803 | JGI IMG/M metagenome (GOLD analysis project Ga0116176, IMG submission 89803) | Active sludge microbial communities of municipal wastewater-treating anaerobic digesters from USA - AD_STIC08_MetaG | ecosystem: Engineered > Bioreactor > Anaerobic > Digestate | place: USA...
AACCTCAACAGGGTTGCTGGGGGCAGCAATTCAGGGAGCCGGCTGATGATCTTACTATCGAACCGATCGGTGTTGGGCTGTGCCCTGCGATCAATGGCGGCTGCAGCATGCCTTGCTGTCGTCCTGGCCGCCCCGGCGATTGCTCAGTCCAATAGGTGGCAAGATGTTGCTCAGGCGCTCGGCAAATCCGGGACAGAGATGCCCGGAGGCGTCTATCGCATCGGGCTACCGCGCAGCGACTTGAAGGTGACGCTCGATGGCGTCGTGCTGAAGCCTTCGCTAGCGCTTGGCTCCTGGCTGGGTTTTGCTCCGATGGGCAATCAGACCATGGTGATGGGTGACTTGGTTCTGACCGAAACTGAAATCAGTCCAGTGATGAAAAAGCTCGAACAGGGCAATATCCAGATCACCGCAATTCACAATCATCTGCTTCGTGCAAAGCCGGCCACTCTCTACATGCATATCTATGGGCAAGGAGACGCGGTGGCGCTCGCGCGAGCGCTGCACGACGCAATTGCCTTGAGCAAGACGCCGTTGACGGCGCCACCCGCCGCTGCGCCGAAGCTCGATCTCGACACGGCCGCTATCGATCGCTCGCTTGCCGGCGAAGGCAGGATCAACGGCGGCGTCTACCAGGTTAGCATTCCTCGCGCTGAACCGGTCACCGAAAGCGGAATGCCTGTCCCTGCTGCTCTTGGCTCCGCCATAGCGATAAACTTCCAGCCCACAGGCAAGGGCAAGGCCGCCATTACTGGCGATTTCGTTCTCACCGCAGCCGAGGTCAACCCTGTTCTGCGCGAATTGCGCGAGCATGGCATTGAGGTGACCGCGTTGCACAATCACATGCTCAACGATGAACCGCGTCTGTTTTTCATGCACTTCTGGGCGAACGACGATCTAGGAAAACTGCTCGACGGATTGCACGCGGCGCTCGCCCGGATTGCTTTGACCAAGTAGCACGAATTTTGGACGCGCGACCTGCAGGAAATCAACCAAGGATAGGAAAAACCGTGACCGCAGAAATCGACCGCCGCACTGCAATCGCAGTCGCCCTTACAGCCGGAGCAGCGCTGGCTACGGCCAGCTCCGCCATGGCGCAGCAGGCCGGAGCAGCGGCGCGCGCCAAAGGCTATCAGCCCAAGCCGCTGCCGTTCGATCCTAAGACGATACCGGGCCTCTCGGAAAAGCTACTCGTCAGCCACCACGACAACAATTATGTCGGCGCCGTGACACGGCTCGGCGCCATCGAGGCGGAGGTCGGCAAGCTCGATCCTGCAACTACCCCCGGCTTCATGTTCAACGGGTTGAAACGCGAGGAGCTGCTCGCGATGAACTCGATGATCCTGCACGAACTCTACTTCGCCTCGCTCGGCAAGGGCGGCAGCAAGCCCGGCGCTACGCTGGCGAAGCAGATCGAGACGGACTTCGGCAGCCAGCAGAAATGGCGCGATCAGTTTGTCGCAATGGGCAAGGCGCTCGGCGGCGGGTCGGGTTGGGTGCTGCTAAGCTGGTCGCCGCGCGCGGGCAAGCTGGTCAACCAGTGGGCCTTCGATCACACGATGACCATCGCCGACGGCCAGGCGCTGATCGCGCTCGATATGTATGAGCACGCCTACCACATGGACTTCGGCGCCAAAGCTGCCGCCTATGTCGATGCCTATATGGGCGCGCTGGATTGGGCCAACGCGGATCAGGTGCTCGCAAAGGCAGGCGCCAAACCAACCTGAAAGGAGGCTTCGCCATGAAAATCCTTCCCCTCATCGCTCTTGCTTTCGCGCTCGGCATCGCCTGCAGTCCTGTCGGACCGGCGGCATCCTCGGACGCACCCCCGGCGGCGCCGGACGAGGTTGTCGCTCCAGCTGGGCCTCAAGAAACCGGCCAACCCTCCGCAGGGTCTACGCAAATGAATTGGACACGCACATTCGATGAAGACGTCGCGGATGCACCTCCACCCGGCTTCCTATTCGGCCGCACGGGCGGCGGCCGGCCCGGGCAGTGGCTTGTCCGTGCTGACAGCGGCGCGCCGAGCGGGGCAAACGTGCTGGCGCAACTCGATGCAGACACCACCGGCAACCGCTTTCCCGTCGCGGTGCTCGATGCGCCAAACCTGCGTGACGTGCGTGTCAGCGTCAGGTGCAAGGCCGTGTCGGGCAAGGTGGACCAGGCGTGCGGTCTGGTCGCCCGCTATCGTGACGAAAACAACTATTTCGTGACGCGCGCCAACGCGCTCGAAGACAATGTCCGTCTTTATGTCATGAAAAACGGAAACCGACGCGAGATCGCGAGCTGGAGCGGCGCTGTTACGCCCAATGCCTGGCACACCCTTCAGCTGGAGGTTCAGGGCGATCGCCTGCAGGTCACTTGGGATGGACAACGCGTGATCGATCATCGTGACCGTACATTTGCCGACGCTGGACGCGTCGGGGTTTGGACCAAGGCCGACTCGGTGACGTATTTCGACGATCTGCGTGTGGACCCGCTTTGATGGCCGTGAGCCTTCCAGCGCATCCACGAGCGTTAGGGAGGGTGGCCATGAACCGACGTAGCCTGCTTGCGCTCTCCGGCGCCGCTGCAGTGGCACCGCTGGGTCTGGCGGGTTGTTCGCAGTCAGCTCAAGACGTGGTCGCTTACACATCCGTCGACCAAGTCTTTTCGGAGCCGGTGTTCCAGGCTTTTGAACGCCAGTCCGGCATCCGGGTCCGTGCGGTCTACGATACCGAGGAGACCAAGAGCACCGGCGTCCTCAACCGCCTGATCGCCGAGGCGCAAAACCCGCAGGCGGACGTGTTCTGGTCCGGCGATCCGGTGCGCCCGTTCCAGCTCATCCGGCGCAGTCTGGTCGAACCCTACGTGTCGCCGCAGAGCGCCGGTCTGCCGGACGCTTTCAAAGCAGCCGACGGGGCCTGGACCGGTTTTGCGGCGCGCGCGCGTGTCCTGCTGGTGAACAAGGAGCGCGTTCCCGAGAACGAGACGCCGCGAGGCCTTAGAGACCTTGCCGATGCCCGCTGGCGCGGCCAGACCGTTGTCGCGAACCCACTCTTTGGCACGACTACCATGCACGTCGCAGCGCTCGCCTCCGCTTGGGGGGAGGAGGCCATGCGCGCGTTCCTGACGGAACTCAAGAGCAACGAAGTCCGCATCGCGAGCAGCAATGGCGAAGTGAGGCGGCTTGTGGTCGCGGGCGAAGTCGCCTTCGGCCTCACCGATACAGACGATGCGAACGAAGCACTAAGGGCAGGAGCAAGCGTCTCTGTCGTCTATCCGGACCAAGACGATCTTGGCGTGCTCGTCATGCCCACCTCCGTCATGCTGATGCGCGGCGCGCCGCGCTCGACCACCGGGCGGGCGCTTGTCGACTATCTCTTGTCGGCTGAGGTCGAACGTCAGATGGCCGAAAGCGCGGCGCACATGCCCCTGCGCCCAGGCGTTCCGACACCGTCCAATGTGCGTCCCGTGTCAGACCTGCGCGCCATGCAAGTCGATTATGCGCGCGTAGCCGATCAAATCGAGGCGCAACAGGACTGGCTGCGCCAATGGGTCGGCCTTTGATTGCGGCCCCCCGTCGCTGGCAGGCGCAGGTCTTCGTCACGGGCGCGGCGGCCGTCGTGCTTGTCGCGGTGGTCCCGCCGCTCGTCGCGACCTTTGGCCAAATCACCGACGCCAAGGACATGTTCGCGCCTTTCGCAACAGGTCCGACTTGGGGGCTCTTGCTGCGCTCGCTCGCGCTTTCGGGAGTCGTAACGGTGCTCGCGCTTGGAGTCGGCGTTCCGCTTGGAATACTGTTCGCGCGCGCGCAGTTTCCCTTTCAAGGTATTTTGCTCGCCGCGCATCTCTCTGTTTTCTTCCTGTCGCCCTTCCTGCCGACGCTGGGCTGGTTTCATCTATTCGGACGCGAAGGCTATCTTGGCGGGCCTGCGTCGGCTCAGATTCTGTTCAGCGAACTGGGCTGCGTACTCGCGCTGACCGGCTGCTTTCTTCCTGCGGTGACTGCGCTCACCGCCATCGGCGCGCGCGGCGTGGACGCGTCGCTTGAGGAGGCCGCGCGCATCGCCGGCGGGCCTTGGCGCGCAGCCGCCTTCGTCGTCGCACCCTCTGCCGCGCCAGCGATCGTGCTCGCTGGCGTCATTGTCTTCGTGCTCGCTTTCTCGGAACTCGGCACACCCATGTTTCTGCGCGTGGACGTCTATCCGGCGCTAGTGTTCTCCCGTTTGGGCGGCATGGATTTCGCGCCGGGCGAGGCTGCGGCGCTGGCGCTGCCGCTCGTGGCGCTGACCGCCGCACTGGCTTGGTTCGAGCAGCGCCTCGCCGGCAGGCGCGCCATCGCAGCGCTTGGCGGCGGCCTTCGTGCCCGCGCGCCGCTCTTCGCCTTTCGCCCATGGATGCTTGGCGTTGGCCTCGTTGCCGCAATCGTCTCGATTGCGCCCATTGCAACGCTGCTCTTCCATGGGGCCTTGAATGGCGGCTTCGCGGAGGCGCCGCGCTGGATTGGCGACGCACCGGTGAACACCTTGCTGGCAAGCTCGCTTGCAGCCGCGCTGATGACGGCAGTGGGCGTCGTGCTAGGTTTCTCGCTGGCGCATGGGCACGCGGCCGGGCGATGGCTCGACCCCGTGGCCGCCCTCGCATTCATTTTGCCGGCGGCCATCCTCGGCGTCGGCATCGCCTTCGCCTGGAATCATGCAGCGACCAATTGGCTCTATTCGAGTGTCGGCATTCTCGTTGTCGCCTATGTCGCCCGCTACAGCGTACTGGCGACGCGCACAATCGCCGCCGCTATGGCGCAGTTGCCGCGTTCGCTCGACGATGCGGCCCGAACGATCGGGGCAGGATATCTCGCAAGACTTTGGCTTCATCTTGGAATGGCGCCGCGCTCCATGTTCGGGGCGTTCGCGCTCGCGCTCGTCTTCAGCCTCCGCGATCTTGAGACCGCCGTCCTGCTCTACCCGCCCGGCGGCGAGCCTCTCACCGCGCGCATCTTCACGCTGGAGGCAAACGGGCCGCCGGGCGTCGTCTCCGCGCTCGCGGGCCTGCATGTGCTCATCACTTTCGCCGCCGCCAGCGTGGGCTGGCTTCTGCTGCGTCCAAGGAGCGGCGCATGATCGAAATGCGCGATGTCAGCGTCCGCCGTGGGGAGACCGCCATCTTGGATCGCGTGAGCTTCTCGATCGGCGATGAAGTCGTCGCTCTGGCGGGGCCGTCGGGCTCAGGAAAGACGACGCTGCTCCGTGCGTTGCTCGGACTTGAGACTCCTTCGGAAGGCGAGGTCAGGATCGGCGGACGTCTGATGAGCACGCCCGGCCGGTCGCTCGTCCCGCCCGAGGATCGCAACGTCGCCATGGTGTTCCAAGACCTGGCGCTGTGGCCACATCTTTCTGCGCACGGCAATCTCGCTTTCGGCCTTAGGGCGCGGGGCGTCGCCAAGGACGAGCGCGAGCGTCGGATCGCAGTCGCCCTCACCAGCGTCGGCCTGGACGGCAAGGGCGGCAAGCGCCCCGGCGAGCTTTCCGGCGGCGAGCGCCAGCGTGTCGCCATCGCCCGCGCCCTCGTGCTCGATCCGGCCGCACTTCTTCTCGACGAACCGTTCGCCAGCCTCGACATCATGCTGAAGCAGGAGATCATCACGCTGTTGGCGTGCCTGTTCAAAGAGCGGCGCGTTCCGACCATCGTGGTGACGCACGATCCGCGCGACGCCGCCGTGCTGGCCGAACGCGTCTTGATCATCGAGGGGCGCCGCATCGCACAGCAAGGAACGCTTGCGGACGTCGCTCGCGCGCCTGCGACGCCATTTGCCGAGGCGTTCGCGCGCGGGGCGTGAGGGAACTTGTGAAGCACCAGGCGCGCCCCGCAACAACGCGCTTCGGTCTTGCCTACGTCAGAAGTTTGCGGTCAGCCCGAGCGTGATCTCCCAATCAGCGGACGCACTTGTGAGGCCGTGGCGAGCGGCCACGTCGAGCAGGATTGATGAACCTTCCGGCTGGTAGATAACGCCCATAAGGACCGAGCGCTCTGGACTTGCGCCATCGGCGTGCTCGCCAGCGATTTCCGTCGCAAGCGTGAGCGCGCTTGACATTGGAAGTTCTCCTATCACGCCCCAGGTCCAGAACCTGTCACCGGCACGGTCAACGCCGCCGCCGAGATTGGCATGGATGGCGATGCCTTCAAGGTTCCCGCTGGCAATAAAGAGAGCCTCGCCGCCGAGGCGGTCATCAGCGCTGCTCAAAGGCAAGAGCGCACCAGCTTCCAGCGCAAAACTCACGCCCGTCCGCCCCTGAAGGGCGCCCTCGGCCAGAAGCCATTTGAGGAAAAGTCCTGGTTCGGCGATCTCCCAGGACTCGTCGGCGGATTTCTCAAGATCAAACTCGCCAACAAGCTCAAGACGATCGCTCAAACCGTAGTTCAGCACGATGCTCGGGGCGATATAGGTCGATTCATGCGACATGCGCTCGACAGTGAGAAGGCCCACTTCGAGTTCAAATTCTCTAGCTCGTACTACGTCAGCATCGGTTGACTTGTATGGCCGCTTTGCAAGCGCCTCGTTCGGAAAAACACAAGTCGAGGCTAGAACAACTGCGCCGGCCAGCTGCCTTGCTTGAACGACGCCATCGCGTCGGCGGCGTGTTATCGCTGCTGGCGAGCGGCTGCCATCGATGGCCTCGAATTTGGCGCTTCGTTGGCTGAAAATGTTGCGCATCGGAGCTGCAGGATAGGATGCGCTCGGGTTGCTCGACAATCCGAATCTTGAGTTACCGGCCGCCACCGCAGCCCGCGCCTTCGCCGGACTGACGCGCCTCGTCATCGGTTAGCTGGTTCGTGAGTCAAGCGGACTGCGGCAGGACCGCTATCCCTTCCGGTGCTGGTCCAACCGCGTATTCGCCAACTATCTCATCGCGTACCATGTCGATCGCTGAGACCGTGCCTCGTCCGGTATTCGTGATGAAGAGCAGGCCATGCGCCGCCGAAAAGGCAACGCCGTGCGATCCGGCGGTTGATCCAATTGGAATAGTCGAGATGACCTTTCGCGAAGCCAAGTCGATCTTCTGCACCGTTCCCGCCCCGTCATTAGCGACATACGCGGATTGCTGATCGGGCGTAACGGTGACCTGGACGGGTCCGGCGTCGGTCTTTACTACGCCGTCGAGCTTTCCCGCTGCCACATCAATGACCGCAACCTCGTTAGCGTTGTGGCACGCAACCAGGACAAAGCGCCCGTCCCGTGTTGCACCTGCTCCGAGAGGACCAATGCCGGTTGGAATATGTCTTGCCATGCTGCCGGAGGCGCGGTCGATGACGGCAACCGATGCTCCACCAAAATTTGTGACATAGAGCCGATCGCCGACGACTATCGGAAAGTGAGGCATATGTCCGACGGCAAGTTTGCGCCGTACGGCATGTGTCGCAACATCGACCTCGGCAATCGCGTTCTCGAATTCCAGCGTTACATAGGCGATCGCCCCATCGGGGCTGAAATAGGTGTGGCGAGGTCCGGCGCCGACGGAAATGGTGGCGATCACAGAGTCTTTCGAGGTATCGATCACCGAAACCGTGCCATTGTTGTTGTTGGCGACCCACGCAGCCTTTTTGTCGGGACTGAGAAACACGTTGTGATTGTGGACGCCCACGGGGATGGTTCTGACCGCCTCGCCGCGAGCTAGGTCCACAACGTGAATCGCTCCGCCAAACCAGGAGGTCACGTAGAGCTTTCCTTGGGCATCGGGAATGCGCTTGGCGGCTGTCGATGAAACGCAACCCGAAAGTGCCGAAACTGCTGCGCCCACACCAAACGAGGCTAACGCAGCTCGGCGGTCGATAACGACGGACATGGCGGTCACCTCAAAAAAGCGCTCTTGAAAAGTGACCTACGTCGAGAAGTAAGCTCTTGATCCAGATCAGACCAACACGACATGCGCTTGGGGCAACAGGCCACTCGGTGAAAGTGACGCCTGTTCTCCCAGGGGAACGATGGTCACCGTCGGGTGGTAACTTGCCAGTACTCATCTTAGCCATCGCTGGCGCGCCAGCGCCAGCGCGTGCCATCGCCAGCGACCTGATGCTCCACCCGGCGGCAGTTCTCCTCGATGAGCCGTTCACGAGCCTCTACATCCTGCTCAAACGCGAAACCTTGGTGCTTTTGGAGGGCTTGGTCGAGGAGCGACGACTGCCGACTCTGTGCGTGACCCACGACCCACGTGACGCGGTCGCGCTGGTCCGAAACACCTCGTGATCTTTCGAGAAGCGCCGGCACGGAATATCCGCTTTTTCTCACGCCAGCCCCACGATGCGAACTGCGACGCCACATATGGCTGAACCCAGGATCAGCGTGATCACGCCAACTTTGAACCGAAGCAACGCCAGAGCAGCGATGGCGCACATCAGCGCTGCGGCTACCTGAAACGAGGACCAGCTCGGCAAGGGAAGCTCCGCTGCGAATGGCAGGCGCACAGCGCCCACTTCCCCGAAGACGACATGTAAGGCGAACCACAGCGCGAGATTGGCAATGACGCCAAGGACCGCCGCCGTGATCGCTTTCAAAGCGGCATTGGCCCAGCGGTTGGATCTCAGGCGCTCGGCGAAGGGAGCGCCCGCGAAAATCCACACGAAAGAGGGCGCGAAAGTGCACCAGGCCGCCATGAGCGCGCAGAGCGTCGCAAGTGCGAGTCCTCCGCCGCCCTGCCACCCAGCTATAAAGCCGACAAACTCGTTGACCAGCACAAGGGGCCCGGGCGTTGTTTCAGCTAGGCCCAGGCCGTCGATCATCTGGCCGCCCGTCAGCCAGCCATGAACTTCGACAGCCTCCTGCTTCAGGAAGGCAAGCGTCGCGTAGGCGCCGCCGAACGTGACGACGGCGAGTGTGGAGAAGAGTTGGCCCACTCGTGTCAGGACGTGAGCAGGCCCGAGGGTCAGGTAGGATAGACCCAGCGGCGCAAGCCAGGCGGCGCCCCAAGCGCCCGCCGTGATGATCGCGCGCCAAGCGGGCGGCGACTGGGTCGCGATGCCTTCAATCTGAGCCCTCGCGCCAGACCGCTCTCCAGCGGCGCTTGCAAGGCCGACCATACCAGCGGCAACAATCACAATCGGAAATGGCACTCTCCATACGAGCAGTGCCAGAAACGCCGAGATGGCGATCGGCCAAGCCGCCGGACCCTTGAGCGCGCGCTTGCCGATGCGGATCATCGCCTCGAGCACCAGGGCGAACACGGCCGCCCTGATGCCGAAGAATGCCGCCGCCACGAATGGTTGCTGTCCCGCTGTGATATAGACCCAGGATAACGCAAAAACGACGACCGCGCCGGGCAGCACGAAAAGCGCCCCGGCAGTAACGCCTCCCTTCACGCCATGCAGGAGCCAGCCCACATAGGTTGCGAGCTGCTGCGCCTCTGGCCCTGGCAACAGGGTGCAGTAGCTGAGCGCGTGAAGATACCGCTCCTCATCGATCCACTTCTTCTCGTCGACAAAAATGCGATGCATCAGAGCGATCTGCCCCGCAGGCCCACCGAAGCCCAGGCATCCGACCTTGAACGAAACCGTCGTCAGTTCGCGCAGTGTTGGGCGAACGCCGACTGTCACGAAGCCCCGGCCTTGGCGAACTCCCGGTCTGCATTGGCCCAGTCGAGCGCGCCCATATAGGCGTCGACATAAGCGGCCGCCTTGGCGCCAAAATCCATGTGATAGGCGTGCTCGTACATATCGAGAGCGATCAGGCCGCGCCCGTCCGCGACCGTCATGGTGTGATCGGCGGCCCACTGATTGACCAGCTTGCCCGCGCGCGGCGACCATGTGAGCAGGACCCAGCCCGATCCGCCGCCGAGCGCCTTGCCCATGGCGACGAACTGATCGCGCCATTTCTGCTGGCTGCCGAAATCCTTCTCGATCTGCGTTGCAAGCTGCGCACCTGCCTTGCTTCCGCCCTTGCCGAGCGAGGCGAAGTAGAGTTCGTGCAGGATCATCGAATTCATCGCGAGCAACTCCTCGCGCTTGAGTCCGTTGAACATGAAGCCCGGCGCCGTCGGATCGAGCTGTGCTACCTGCGCCTCTATGGCGCCAAGCCGCGTGACGGCGCCGACATAGTTGTTGTCGTGGTGGCTGACGAGAATCTTCTCCGACAGCCCGGGAATGGTCTTTGGATCAAACGGCAAGGGTTTGGGCTGATAGCCCCTCGTTGATGTAGCCGCTGGCTGCTGTGCGCTCGCGCATCCCTGGGTCGCCAGCATCGCTCCCGCCGTCAGGGCGAGACCAAGTGCGGCACGGCGATCGATCTCTGCAGTCATGACGTGTCTCCCTCAAACGGCCGAAAGCCATCGAGCTTCCAAGCCGTGTTCCAATCCTACGTTCAGGATGCGTCAGCTTTATCCTTGTGACACGCCCCGTAGCATGGAAACTATGCTCATGGATGCGACGGCGTGTATTGCATTCCAAATTGACTTTTCTAATGTGCATATGAGCGATGCTCATGGGTGGGCTTGTCGGGTATCTGGACGCCGCCGGCACTGAGTTCGGTGCGAGCCTTCGAGGCCGCGGCGCGGCTATCGAGCTTTACCTGGCCCGCTGAGGAACCGAATGTCACTCGGAGCGCCATCAGCCATGGCGTGCGTGAGCTGCAGACACGTTTTGCAACCTCGCTCTTCACCTGCACCAGCCGCACGCTCGCGCTGACAGAAGCTGGTCCCGCCTAACTACCCTTGGCCGCCGAGGCTCCTCGTCGAGAACAGCATCTTGATCACCGCTCTACACAATCACGCGCAGCTAGCACTCACGCCGACAGCGTCCGCGTCTTCGAACGGTCACGGCTGGTCATCGCTGCCGATGGTGGCGGCCTCGATCGACCGAGCTGGGCTGAAGCGCGTCGGCAAGCGGTCCCTGGCCGCTAAAACTGCCTTAAACTGCGGAGCGCATGCCACGTGTGAAGGCGAGAGCGCCTCCCGCCAGCCCAGCGGCGGTCAAACCTCGAGGAGAGACCAATGTCGACTATGAACCTCTCGAACAGGATTGCCGCAGCGGCAGCCACCAGCCTGATAGCGATCACTTTGGCAGGCTGTGACGACCGAGATAAAACGACTGCGGCGAGCATGGCCGCGCCCGCCGCGGCCCCCGCAGTCAGTTATCCCGCCGGCGGGCCAGGAGCGGGCGGGAACGTCACGAAAGCAGCTCCGATGGACAGAGACACAGGTAGTGATGCTGAACTGGTAAAAGCCTTACCCGCAAGCAAGCACGCACTGATCGACGCCATTCAAACGATTGAACGGGCTGGCGAAGCCCCGACTGCGGCGAAGTTCGAGTACGAGGACGGCGCGCTCCACCTCGCCGTATATTCCTCTGCGAAAGGGACAAAGACGGATGCCGAGCATAACGTCCTGAAAGAGCACAAAGGAGACCCGTTGCAGACGGCCTGGACCCCGAAGGTCGAGACGTTTGAGGACGTTGAACACGTTTCCAGAGCCGCCGAATACCACACCTTGATGGAGCTTTCCCCGCGCTCACTGCTCGACATCGCCACCAAGGCTCAGGCCGAGGGAATTCCTGTATGGGTGATACCTTACGTGTCTAACGGTACGCCCGCCTTCGACGTTGGCGTGCTGAAGGGAGACCAGCTGAGCCGAGTGCAATACGGAGTGCTGGACGGCGAGAAAAAATGACGTTGCGGGATAGCGAAGAGGATCGCTGGCGGAAGGACGCTGTGTGGATCAATGTTCATAGTTCGGCCACCGCCGGGGGTTCCCTTCCTACCCACTGAGATTATCGCACCGTCCGCTACGTATGGCGCGATTGTGGCGGCGAAGGGTGGTTGCAGACAGCCACTTTGGTCAAGGTTGTACCAATCGTCGGCTCACCCTGCCCGGGGATGGACGTTCGTCGCGCGGCATAACCTACGCTCCGAGGGTTGCGCGAGGCTTTCGTCGTCATGCGCTGTATGATGGAAGCAAAGGCAAATGCCGCCACCGAGCCTGCAATAGCTCCATGAGGCCTAGGACGATCGTCGCATCAAATCGCTCCGTCGCGCGGTCACCGTAGCGCGACGGCGAATTCTGCCTGTACGACCAATGCATCGCCCAAGTCTGGACCCATAGCGCTTGGAGCCCCGACCGCCTGCGGGGCCACTTACGTTGGCTCGCATATGAGACGATGGCATCGTTTCCGACCATTTCCGGGCATTTCCGGCTCGATTCCTCTGGGTTGGGCAGCGTCAAAGATCATCACTCAAATCGAGGAGATGATAATGCTTACTGCCCTGCCCGTTGAGACTATCCAAGCCCGGCCCGCTGTCCGTCGCCAACAGCTTCGCGAATTGGTGCCGCTTGCCGATACCACGATTTATGAAATGGAGCAGCGGGGAGAGTTTCCGAAGCGCTTTTACCTGACACCGCGTTGTCCGGTCTGGGATCTCGGAGAAATCAATCTTTGGCTCGCTGCACGACGCGCGGCCGTCAGCGCCGTCCCGCCGCCGCACCCAGACGTGCGGCGGCGGCGATCGCGGCCGGTGCGGGCCTAGGCTTGTGGATCGTGCGCCACCAACTCGATGGCGGGCGGCATAAATGTCGCCGTGTATTTCTCTCCTTTGATCCACGCCTCAACCATGTTCGACCACTGCTGCAGCATGTGACGCCGTTGCGGTTCGTATTCGGCCTTGTTGTAAACGCCGCGCACCGTGCGCCCGTGTTCGTGAGCTAGGCACTTTTCGATCCAGTCGCTGTTGAAACCGACCTCATTAAGCAAAGTCGATGCGGTGCGCCGCAGGTCATGGACCGTGAATGGCGCAAGCGGCAAGTCATCGTCCCTCGCAATCTTCGCGATAGCGGCAGTGACGCGATTGAAGACAACTCGGCACATTGGCTCATCGGCGTCGTACCGCGACGGTAGCAGGTAGCGCGAATTTCCGGCGCAGGTCTTCAACGCGATAAGAATGTCGATCGACTGGTCAGAAAGGTAGACGTTGTGCGGCTTGGACTTCTTCATGCGCTCCTTCGGAATGGACCAAACTCGATTTTCGAAATCAAATTCATTCCACGTCGCTTCGAGCAGCTCACTCTTGCGAACCATCGTAAGCAGAATGAGTTTCAAACCGAGGCGGATTGTCGGCATGGTCGCTACCCGCTCAATCAGTCTGAATGCAATCCTGATTTCGCTGGGCGTCAACGCCCTGTCTCGGATCTCGAAGGTCGCGATGGAAGAGGGAGCAACGGAGTCCGCCGGATTAAGCACTTTATCACCCTGCAGGATGGCAAAAACGAATATCTGCTTGACGATATCGCGCACGTGGATCGCCGTCGCGGGCGCTCCGCGTTCTTTGACCCTGCTGCAAAGCGCTCTCAGATCGTCGGGCGCGACCTCGGACAGAAGTCGGTTTTTCCAGGTCGGTGCAATATCGCGATCGTAAATGTGGCGACGCATCTCCTTCGTGGACTGCGCAATCTTAGCCTCTTTGAAGTATTGCTCGCCCCATTCCCCGAAGGTCCGCGCGGTTGAAAGCCGACGTTTCTCGCGCTGCTTTTCCTGGGCTGGCGATTGGCCGGCCTTTACGGCCTTGCGAGCGTCGATGCACCGCTCGCGTGCCTCAGACAATGTGATGCCATCGCGCCCGTATTGGCCAAGGGTCAGCGTCTCCCGTCTTCCATGTAGCCGGTAGTCAAATCGGAAGACGATCGTGCCCGTGGTTTTGATCTGGGCGTACATACCGTCACGATCTGCAATTTTGTACGTTTTGTCCTTTGATTTCAGATTTTTGAGTGCTGTGTCGGTCAACATTTTCCGCTCCTGTTGGATGCGGAGAGGCGCTAAAACAGGGCTGAAATACCGTCAGCCAAAACACCGTCAGAACTCGCCTATCCGCTTGGTTTTGCATTCTATTTCGACTCAAACGTGCGGAAACGGCGGGAAAGGTGCGTGACGGTATGTGATCAATCGGCTCGCACCGATGTCGAGATACCGTCGCGCGTACCGCCAGACCGTCACGCTGCTCAGCGAACGGTGGCGATAGATGTCGATTGAATTTCTAACGGAGTTTCAGGGCGTTGAGGCAATTCGCCGATAGATCGCGAACCGCCCGAAAGAGCCCTGAATCATTCCCACTCGATCGTGCCGGGGGGCTTCGAAGTGACATCGTAAACGACGCGGCTGACGCCTTTCACTTCGTTGATGATGCGCGTGGCGGTGCGGCCGAGGAAGTTCATGTCGAACTGGTAGAAATCGGCGGTCATGCCATCCGTCGAGGTGACGGCACGGAGGGCGAGGACGCTTTCGTAGGTGCGCGCGTCGCCCATGACGCCGACGGAGCGGACGGGGAGCAGAACGGCGAAGGCTTGCCAGATCTTGTCGTAGAGACCGGCCTTGCGGATCTCGTCGAGATAAATGGCGTCGGCTTTCTGGAGGATGGCCACGCGCTCCGGCGTGATCTCGCCGGGAATGCGGATGGCAAGGCCTGGGCCGGGGAATGGGTGGCGTCCGACCAGTGTTTCCGGCATGCCGAGTTCGCGACCGAGGGCGCGGACTTCATCCTTGAAAAGTTCGCGCAGCGGCTCGACCAGCTTGAGGTTCATTTTCTCCGGCAGGCCGCCGACATTGTGGTGGGACTTGATCGTGACGGACGGGCCGCCGTCGAACGAGACGCTTTCGATCACGTCGGGATAGAGCGTGCCTTGGGCGAGGAATTGCGCCCTGCACTTTCTTGGCTTCGGCTTCGAAGATGTCGATGAACGTCTTGCCGATGAATTTACGTTTGGTCTCAGGGTCAGAGACGCCGGCAAGGCCGCCGAGGAACTGGTCGCCCGCATCCACGTGGACAAGCGGGATATTGTAGTGGCCACGGAACAGCTTCACCACTTCGTCGGCTTCGTTGGCGCGCATCAGGCCGGTGTCGACGAAGACGCAGGTGAGTTGGTCGCCGATTGCTTCGTGGATGAGGACGGCGGCCACGGAGCTATCGACGCCGCCAGACAAACCGCAGATCACCCTGCCCTTGCCGACCTGCGCCTTGATCTTGGCGACCTGCTCGGCGCGGAGAGCGGCCATGGACCAGTCGCCCTTCATGCCCGCGATCTTCTTGACGAAATTCTCGAGCAGCTTGGCGCCGTCGGGCGTGTGAACCACTTCGGGGTGGAACATCGTCGTGTAGTAGCGACGCTTCTCGTCGACAGCGATTGCGAAGGGCGCGTTCTCTGACGTGCCGATGACGTTGAAGCCTTCGGGGAGTTGCGTGACGCGATCGCCATGGCTCATCCACACGGGATAGCGCTTTCCGACTTCCCAGAAGCCTTCAAACAGCGGGCTGGCGTGTTTGATCTCGACATCGGCGCGTCCGAATTCGGCCGCGTGACCGCCTTCGACGACACCGCCCTGCTGGACGGCCATTGTCTGCTGGCCGTAGCAGATGGCGAGGATCGGGACTTTCAGATCGAAAGCGACTTGCGGGGCGCGCGGAGACTTGTCGCGCGTGACGCTATCGGGACCGCCGGAGAAGATGATCGCCTTCGGGTTGAAACCGGCGGCGATGACCGCCTCGGCCCGGTTGTAGGGGTGAACCTCGCAATAGACGCCCATTTCGCGGAGGCGGCGCGCGATGAGCTGCGTCACCTGACTGCCGAAATCGATAATAAGCGCCCGTTCGTGGCCATCAGCCGCGTAGGAGGGGATCGGATTCGGGGTGTTGCTCGCCATGGCGGAACTAGAAGATGTTCGGCCTTGGCGTCAATCCTGCGGAGCGTTCATCCACAGGGTCAGGCGCGGTTTTCTGAAGCCATAGCGAGCGCCCGGACGCGGAAGCGGTTCATCAGGGCCGCAACCTCGTCCAGCGACCGGCCGTAACGGGTGCGCAGCCGGAACTCGCCGGCGGAGGTGGCAGCGCGGATGGAGTTGATCTGGACACGGCCGCTGCCTGCAGAGACTTCGAAAGGTGAACAGTCTCGCCAGGCGTGGCGGGTGCGGCCGAACAGATTGCCTTCGCTGAATCCCGTGGCGTCGAGGGTGAGCTGGCGCAGGGATGCGACGGCGACCAGCATGGCGATGAGGAAGATGATGGCAGTCGTGACAACCCGCGTGGTCGCTTGATCGGGCGGGATGCGGGAGACGAACAGGAAGGCCAGGGCTGCGGCGGCAATGAGCAGGAGCACCGCTTCCAGGGGATTGCTGCGCAGTGTGATCCGCTCAGGCAGCGGTTCGGTCACTGCGCCAGCGCCCGCGCGCGGAAAAGATTCATGAGGTCTGACAGCTCCTCAGCGGAGAAACCGTAGGTCTCGGGCAGCATGCCGCTGGCGCCGATAAGAGCGCGGTTGACGGAGGCGGTGCGGGGATGCGCCGCTTCGTCCTGCTGTGTGGAGAAACCCACATACTGGCGGAAACCGGCGGAGACTGGATGGAAGATGGAGCATTCGCGCCATTGGCGACGGAAAGAGCGAAACAGCGAGCGGCAGACGAAGCCCTCGCGATCAAGCGCAAGACTGGAGCCGACCCCGATCATGAGCGGAACAGCGATTAGTCCACATAGAACGAAGAACCCGCCGGCGCCATAGAACAGCATCGGGTCAGAGGGACCGATCCAGATCGCAATGGCGACGAAACCGGCAGAGACAAGAAAGACGAACAGCCAACGCAGACGATCCGGCTTGAGCGTCATCGTCTCCGGCAACGGATCGCCGTCAGAGTCGAGCTGCCCGCTCACCCCACTCTCCGCATGACGGCCATGTAGAAGCCATCCGTGCCCGCAGTGCGCGGCGTTAGGCGGACGGAGCCGTCGGGGCGGCGGCATTTGCGGAGGAGAGCGGCGCCCTTCTCCGTCAACTGACCGGAGCGGATGGCTGTGTCGGCGGCATCTTCAGCTTTGAAATCGGGGCGGTCGGCGAGGAAGCTGGCGAACTGATCCTCGTTCTCTTCCATCAGGAACGAGCAGGTGACGTAAACGAGGCGGCCGCCGGGCTTCACATAGTTGCCGGCGGCGCGCAGGATCATCGCCTGATCGCCGATGCGTTTTTCGAGAGCGTTGGGCTGTACGCGCCATTTTGCGTCAGGCTTCCGGCGCCATGTGCCAACGCCGGTGCACGGCGCGTCGATCATCACGAGGTCCATCTTGCCTTCGAGATCGTCGAGCGAGGCGTTTTCCTTCGGGTGACGAAGCTGCACGTTGCGGATGCCGGCGCGCTCGATGCGGGGAATGAGCGCCGAGAGACGGCGACCGTCGATGTCGTGCGAGAATATCTGGCCCTTGTTTTCCATCATGGCGGCCATGGCGATGGTCTTGCCGCCCCCGCCTGCGCAGTAATCCAGCACCTGCTCGCCCGGCGCGGCGCATGAGACGGCGGCAGCGATCTGGCTGCCCATGTCCTGCACTTCGACCCAGCCTTTTGAATAGGCGGGGATGGCTTCGACAGCTTCGCCGCGTTCGATCGCATCAGGCGCGGGGATGCGGAAGCCGTTCTTTAGTTCCGGCATCTGGCGTGCTTTGACGCCTTCGAGCGCGCGACCGGCTTTTTCGGGATCAGACTTGAGCGTGTTCACGCGAAGGTCGATGGGCGCGCGGGACGCCATGGCCATTGCTTCGGGAACAGCATCGGGACCGAAAGCGCGCTTCAGATGCGGCGCGAGCCATTCGGGATAATCACCCTGCACATGCGGAGGCGCGGATGGATCGGGTGCGAGCAGAAGATTTTCGCGCTCCTTGCTTTGCAGCGGCGGCGGGGCGTGGTCGTCTTTCAGCGCTTCCTCAATCTTGCGGACGTCCCATCCCCACGCGTGCTTGAGAGCGCCAAGCGCGAGTACGCGTGGGCCAGTAGCTTCCATCGCAAACTCGATCGAGTTCTTGCGGCGGAGCGCATCGACCACGAGGCCTGATATCCACGCACGGTCACGCGAACCGGCAAAACGTGAACGCTTGCCCCAGTCGCGCACAGCCTCCTTGACCGGCGTGCGGCGTTCCAGGACATCGCGCAGGACTTCCATGGCCGCCTGGATTTTTCCGCCGTCTCTCATGGGTGGGGCCCTGCCCCGCCGTGGCGGCTGGTGAGCGCGCGGCCGATGGCGCGGACATCCTGCAGGATCGCGAAATCGCCGACGATGATCGCGTCACCGGGCGCACGCTCCTTGTCCATCACGAGCATGGGGAGGCCCTGATACTCGGAACCGATGAGATCGATCAGCTCCTGGCGCGGACGCGGGAAAGCGACGCGGCGGACGTCGATCTTGTCGCTCCAGTGCGGATTAACCAGAAGCGCTCCTTCAAGGGTAGCGCAATCGTTGCAATACCATTCGAAGCCGCCATCGGGAAAAGGTGCGGCGAGGATGTAGAGACGGTCTTTCATGCCGCCCTCTTAGCCGGGGCGGCCTGCCTAAGCTAGACCGCCGCCAAAGCCTTTCCGATTGCGGCCGGCCGGTCGGCCTCCGGAAGCTTGAACAGTTCCAGCCATTGGACGCCTGCGAAGAAGTACTCGAAATCCTCGGGCGGCTGCGCGTCGGCGATGAAGACCGGCAGCATGGGCTTCTTGTAGCGGTCGGCCAGATAGACTTCGCGCTTGATGTGGTCGCTTTCGAAAGCACTGGGGCTGCACATGACCATGACGCCTTTTGCGCTCTTGATGCCCCGCACAATCTCGCCGGCCCAGTTTTCGCCGGGGCTGATACCGCCCTTGTCGATCCAGACATCCCGTCCTGCATCCCTGACCGCCGAGACGACTGGCTCGACAGCGGCATTGTCCGCGTGCGCGTAGGAGATGAACACCACGCTGGGCGGAGGCGGTGGCGGAGCAGCTTCGAGTTCGGCGGCGGGCGGCGCTTGCGGTTCGGGCGCGGCGGAACTTGCGGCGCTCTCTGGAAGCGCAGCTTCCTTCTTGCGCGAGCCAAATATCCCGCCGCCGCTTCCACCGCCTGATCTTTCCGACTTGGGCGGCGGCGGGGCTGACCAGAATTTGTCGCTGCGCTCGGTCAGCGCACGGTTGATGATTTCGCGCGCGGCGCGTTCGACCTGGGGCCAGAATGCGAGCTTGCGGCCGCTTTCAAAACTGGCGTCGATGGCGGTGAGATCGCGGACGCCGACGGGAAGGAAACCGTTGTCGAGCTTCACGAGAACAAGGCGCCCGTCTGCCCATGCATCCAGCATGCGCTTTTCCATCAGCATGCGGTGC